>Ga0255055_10000880_pt1 | contig 23047 bp, 16 predicted proteins | sample JV7_2_27_MG_FD_188633 | JGI IMG/M metagenome (GOLD analysis project Ga0255055, IMG submission 188633) | Seawater microbial communities from Jervis Inlet, British Columbia, Canada - JV7_2_27 | ecosystem: Environmental > Aquatic > Marine > Inlet | place: Canada: British Columbia | collected...
GTGAGTGCGTCAAGGTCGGGCTTTGTTCGGCGTTTCGGGAGGGCCGAGGTCGTGTCGTTCGGGTTGCGGGGGTCGAGGTCGCGGTTTTTCGTGTGGGGGGGCGGTTCTTCGCTCTGAAGGATGCGTGTCCGCACATGGGGGCCTCGCTGGGCGACGGCAAGTTGGACGGGTCGTGCGTAGTCTGTCACTGGCACGGCTGGAAGTTCGACCTGGAGACGGGTCAGAGCTCCGAAAGGTCGTGGGCCCGGGCGGCGATCTACGACGTCCGGGTGGACGGCGAGGATCTGTTGCTGCGAGCCCCCTCCCCTTCCGCGCCGGAGAGATCCGAGGAGTCGGACGAGGACGAGGATTGGATCTTCTGGGACGCGGAGCGTTACTTCAAGGCAAAGCCGGGCGCGGAATCAGAGCAGCGAGGTGCGGACGGCGAAAAACGCGCCGATCAGGCTGACCAGCAGACCGATGAGGACGAGTAGGCCGGACAGGTTTGCCGGGAGCGCGCTCGAGAGAATCAGGTCGAGCAGGGCCACGGAGCTCGATCCGGCGTAGGCCAGCGCGCCGCGCCTCGCCGCTTCGACCATCAGCAGAGCCAGGCCCGAGGCGACGATGCCCTGCCCCAATGCGGCGATCAGGAAGGGCCCGCGCACGAAGGACGGCGTGGCCCCGACGAGGAGCATGATCCCGATCTCGTCGCGGCGGGCGTAGACCGCGAGGCGCAGAACGCTGGCCATGACGATGATCACGGCCGCGAAGACCATCAGTGCGAGACCGCTGCCGCCGATGCGGGCCAGATCGAGCAACGCCTCGAGCTTGTGCAGCCAATCCCGGTCGAAGCGCACCTCCTCGACGGCGTCGTGCCCGGCGAGCGACTGCGCGACCGCATCGCCGTTGCGTTCGGCGTCAGGGCCGGGCTCGAGAGTGATCTCCAGCGACGCCGGCAACGGGTTGGTGTCCAGCTCGTCCAGCAGCTCGACCGTCTGGCGGGCCCACTCCCGGTAGCGGAGCACGGCCTCGTCCTTGTCGACGTAGTCCACGCGGGCCACCCCGGTCATGGCGCCGATCTCGACCTCGAGGGCAGAGCGCACATCGCCTTCAGCGTCGTCGCGCAGGTAGACCTGGAGCTGCACGTTGTCGCGCTGGAGCTCGAGCTGACGCTCGAGATTGGCGATGACCAGCAGCACGAGACCGGCCAGGAACAGCGTCGCGGCCAGCGTGACGACGGCGAGCAGGTTGACCCCGGGACTGTGACGCCATTCGTCCCAGGCGTCCAGGACGAAGTAGTGCAGGCGATGGAGTAGTTGACCGGTCGTCATCACGAGTCGTCCTCCGTGTCGACGACGGTGCCGCGCTTGAGGACGACGGTGCGGCGCTGCATGCGCTGGATCAGGTCCCGGTCGTGCGTCGCCACGACGACGGTGGTGCCGCGCGCGTTGATCTCACGGAACAGGCGCATAATCTCGACGGCGAGGTCGGGATCGAGATTTCCCGTGGGCTCGTCGGCCAGCAGCAGGGTCGGCTCATTGACCACGGCGCGGGCGATGGCCACGCGTTGCTGCTCGCCGCCCGACAGCACCGGCGGCAGAGCTGCGAGCCGGTGGTTGAGACCCACGCTGCGCAGCGCGTTGTAAGCCCGACGGCGCTGCTCGTTGCGCGACATGCCCGCGACGTTGAGGACGTAGGCCACGTTCTGCAGCGCCGTCTTGCGCGGAATGAGCTTGAAGTCCTGAAAGACGACGCCGATCTGGCGGCGCAGGTCCGGCACCTTGGTGGTGGGCAGGGCCCCGACGTTGCGGCCGTTGACGATGATCTGACCGTGGCTCGGCAGTTCTTGGCGCAGCATCAGTCGCAGCAACGTCGTCTTGCCCGCACCCGACGGTCCGGTGATGAAGACGAACTCGCCACGAGCGATCTCGAGATTGACGTCGTGCAACGCCGTCACGTCGCCGACGTACTTCTTGGAGACGCCGTAGAAACGGATCATGACGACGCTCGTCCCCTACTCCAGCATCTGCTTCAGCAAACGGTTGAGCACTCTCGGATTGGCCTTGCCCCCGGAGGCCTTCATGACCTTGCCGACGAGAAAGCCGAGAATCCCGGTTTTTCCCGCCCTGTACTGCTCGACCTGGACCGGATGGTCGGCGAGCACGCGTGAGGCCAGCCGCCTCAATTGTACCTCGTCGCTGACCTGCTCCAGGCCCTTGTCCCGCACCAACTCCCGCGGCGAGCGTCCCGTCGCGAACATCTCGCCGAACAGCTCCTGCCGTGCCGCGGTCGTACTGATCGCTCCCTCGTCGAGCATGACGATCATCTCGGCGAGGTGCGTCGCCGGCAGCGGAATGTCGGACTCGTCCAGCCCGGCGTTCTTGAGCTCGCGCAACACGTCGTTGAGAATCCAGTTGGCCGCCGCCTTCGCGTTTCGCGATGCGCTCGCGGTCTGTTCGTAGTAGTCGGCCAACGGCGCCTCCAGCGTCAACAGCTGCGCTTCGTACTCGGAGAGCCCGTATTGTCGCATCATTCTCCGCTTTCGTGGCGCCGGCAGCTCGGGCACTGTCCGAAAGATCCGGCGGACTAACCGTGTATCGATCTCGAGCGGAGGGATATCCGGGTCGGGGAAGTAGCGGTAGTCGTGCGCTTCCTCCTTGCCGCGCATCGTGCGTGTGACGCCGGCCGCCTCGTCCCACAACACGGTCTCCTGGACGACCTGCTCGCCGGCCTCGAGCCGGTCGGTCTGCCGCCGGATCTCGTAGTCCAGCGCGCGTTGGACGTTGCGGAACGAATTGAGGTTTTTTAGCTCGGTGCGCGTGCCGAGGGCTCGTTCTCCCTCGGGACGGACGGAGACGTTGGCGTCGCACCGCAGCGAGCCCTGCTCCATGTTGCCGTCACAGACCTCGGTGTAACGCAGGATGCTGCGCAACCGCTGGAGAAAGCGATAGGCCTCCTCGGCCTCGCGAATCTCGGGCCGCGAGACGATCTCGACCAGCGGAACGCCCGCGCGGTTGAGGTCGACGTAGGACATGGCGTCCGAATCGGGAAACCCCTCGTGCATCGACTTACCGGCGTCTTCCTCGAGGTGCAGGCGGATCAAGCCGACCGTCCGGCTTTCTCCGCGGTGCTCGATTTCTACGGTGCCCCCGGTGGCCAGTGGCTCCTCGTACTGGGAGATCTGATAGCCCTTGGGCAGATCGGGGTAGAAGTAGTTCTTGCGCGCGAAGAGACTTCGCGGGGGAATCGTGCAACCGAGAGCTAGGGCCCCGCGGAGCGCCAGCTCGACCGCGCTACCGTTGAGCACCGGCAGGGCGCCCGGGTGCCCCAGGCAGACGGGACAGGTCTGGCTGTTGGGCGGGCTGCCGTAGGTCGTCGGACAGCCGCAGAAGATCTTGGTGCGCGTTGCGAGCTGGGCGTGCACCTCGAGGCCGATTACGGCTTCATAGACCCGCATGGTTTCCTCGAGTCACGGCCTCGGCGCGCGAGATTTACCAGTCCTGATTGTCCAGTGTGGGGTGGGCCAAGATCTCCCCGTACTTGTTGAACGCGATCTCCAGCGGCTCGACGGGGATCTTGAATGCAAACGGCGTTTCCTGCCCTTCCACCAGAACCCTTGCCGGGTATTCCTTCCTGTCCCTGCCGAGCACGGTCACGGGGACGATTCCACGGTAGTAGACATCGTCGAGCTCGTGCTTCTTCAAACCGGCGACGACCCGCTGCTTGATTTTTCCTTCGACCACGAAGTTGCCGTCCTCGGTTTGGCGATAACCATAGAAGAACGAGTACTCGGGAATTCCCACACCCCGAATCCACTGATCGAAGAACCACTCCATGGTCCCGCCGAACGACTCCTCGGCCACACGTTGGATGTCTCGGGTGACGATCTGCTGACCGGCAAGCCCCTGGCCCAGATTTTTCAGGAAGGCGAAGAACTTCTCGTCGCCGAATGTCTCCCGCAGGATGTGAAAAGCGTACGGGCCCTTCGAGTAGACCAGTGCCCGATAGGACCCGAACCCGTCCTCGCCGCCCCAAACCAGACTGGATTCCTGGACGCTGGTCATCAAGTCGCTCTCCAGAATCTCGTCGCGCCAGAACTGCACGTGGTCCAGATATGCTTTGCGACCCTTTTCCGGTTTTTTGTATCCCTCGCCCTCGACGATCTCCAGAACCAACGCGGACGAGTACTCGGCCAGACTCTCGATGAACCAGTAATTGCGTTGGTTCGCGTGGGTGAACATCCAGCCCCACCACTGATGTCCCACCTCGTGCGCCACCATCGAGCCGGTCATTTCGACGTACCAGTCGCCTTGGGCACCGGTCCATTCCTGCAAGGTGGCCCCGCTTCGAAAGGCCCCACTGCTGACATAGACGATCGACGCCGGGGCTTGAGCACCCCAGAAATCCGCATCATTGACCAGGTCGAGCTTGCCATAGGGGTAGTCGACGCCGTAGATCTCACGATAAATGTTGAGAGCGTTGACCGCCTGCTCCCCGGGCGCTCGAAGCTGCCCGGGTCGAATACCCCAATTCGAGAAAGCGTCCATGTCCACGTGGACGGTGACCGGTATCTCGGTTCCATCGATCTTTTGGGCGACAGTTTTGGGCGTGTCCTCCATGTAATCTCCGAAGATCACCGTCGGGAAGCCGACCGGACTGCTCGCTTTCCAGTGCGTCGTGGTCACTCCTCCCTGCTTCTTCTCGGAAATCTTGGTACCGACGCTGATCGTCTTGAAGCGCGACGGGGCCTTCACGACCAACTCGAACTCGTCGATGCGGTCGTTCAGCCGCACGAATGGAAGCCAGCCCTCCCGATTGACATAGGAGTAGGAAGGGCTGACCTTCTTGATCGATCCTTCGGACTCATAGGCCATGCGCAGGACGATCTCCGTGCCGGCTGGCACGGTTTTCGGAAGTACGACCAGCCCGCCCGAAGCGCCTCGCCGGACCCAGGTGAGATCCTGGCCATCGCCGGTTTGCAGGGCGTTCACCGTGAGCGTGCCCTGGCGCTCGGCTGCACGCAGCGTCGGTCGACGTCCGACGTTGTAGAGCGAGAACGGAATCTCCCGAAGATCCCGTTTGATCGTCATCGTGTAGGTGATGTCGGCCTTGAGCAGCTCCGCATCTCCCAGTGCGGCCTCGACGGTACCTTTGAGACCGGTGATGTCGATGTCCCTCCCACCGAAATCGTCCCGGAGCTCCAAGTCGTAAGGTGCGACTTCCGACCGGGTCTCGGCCGAGGGGTACCCAAATATGGGGCCGTAGCCGGACGCGCCGAAGAAGACCTCCCAGGGCTGCTCGTTGTCGTAGAACAACCAGAGCCACTGATCGTGACCGCTTCGCTTGACGGCTGCCGTGAAGGTGCGCCTCTCGGGCTCATAGGGCAGACGGAATCCGGAGAACGGCCTTTCCCTGCGCGCCTCGCGCTGATCGTTGATCGCCTTGTCGAAGTAGCTTCGCAGCTCGGAATGCAGATCGTCGTGGGTTGCTTCCCGAAGTTCGGTGAACGAGCTGTCCAGGATTTCCTGACACGTGGTTCCGTCACAATCGAGGACCAGGCCCTGTGGCTTGAAGATGAAATCCTCGGAGTGCTCATTTTGCAGCATCTTGTAACGGTGGCTCTGGTGATAACTCAGGTCCACGGGAGGTTCGTATTCGTAGGTTAGCGCGGAACCGGTGAGCATGATCTGGTTCGGCTCTCCTCCAAGAAAGTCAACGACCGCGCTGCCTTCCGAGCACCTGACTTTCATCCCTTCGCGATCGAGCTCGAAAGAGTCGAAGCGGTGGAATTCTTCGTCTCCTGGCACCTCCCGAATCAACCTCTCGTACGTGTCCTGCAACTCCTCTTTGCCGATCACCCACTTCGAGCCGGACTTGTTCAATGTAAACAGGTACCTCTCGGTCTTCATCTTGTCCTTGCCGGCAATGTCTTTGGTGAACGAGACCTGGTAGGTTTCAGCGTCGACCTCGTGAAAGTCCTTCGAGTAATTCGCGCGTTGGTACCGCCTCCCTTCCTCGTTCTTCTCGTCGTAAATCTTCGAAGCTCTCGTCTTGAGGGGGTGTTCGAGTTCTTGGTCAAGCGCCCAGTCCATCTCGTCGTCGACGCCGTCGGCACCAACGACCAGCACGAACGACAATAGGAACGCGATGGGCAGCCAGGCTCTCGGCATGAATCCGCGTATCTTTACGCTACGCATCGACGCAACCCCCATTCCTCGGCTGAGAACGCGAGGACTTCGTTGGAAACAAAGTGGCTGTTTGCGAGGAGAATCCTACTACGGGACCGCGGCCCGATCCAACAACGGCAACACTGCGAAAAGAGGTAATGAACGATCCTCGCTCCACGTTCCCGGCCGTGTTTGGCGCACGCCTGTTTTAGGCGTAGAACCGGCGCTGATCGCGGACCATCTGGGACAAGATGGCCGCGGGCCGGAAGCGCTCGCCATGGGAGTCGGCCAGACGCGACAGGCGGTCGGCCACGATGGGAATGCCTACTCCGTCGGCGTGGCGCAGCAGCCCACCGCGGAACGGGGGGAAGCCGGTGCCCATGACCATCGCCAGATCGACGTCGCGGGGCCCGCGCGCGACCTCGTCCTGCAGGCAGACGATCGCCTCGTTGATCATCGACAGCACCATGCGCTCCTGCAACGTTTCGGGAGGTAGCTCCTTGGCCGCGGGTACGGCGAGGAGCTTGTACACCTCCGGATCGACCGCCGTTCGCTTGCCGTCGCGATAGCGATAGAAGCCCTTGGCGTTCTTCTGGCCCAGGCGGCCGTTGGAGACCATCACCTCGAGCAGCGACCCATCGCCACCGATGCGGTCTCCGAAGGCCGACTGCAGCACCTCTCCGACGTGCCGGGCCGTGTCGAGGCCGATCTGGTCCAGAAGGGCGAACGGTCCGAGCGGCATGCCGAACGCGACCATCGATTTGTCGACGGCCTCGATCCTCACGCCCTCGGACAGCACGCGCATCGCCTCGTTGAGGTAGAGGGTCAGGATGCGGTTGACCAGAAAACCCGGTTCGTCCTTTACGATCACCGGCATCTTGCCCAGGCGCACGGCGAAGCTCCACGCGGTGGCGACGGCTTCCGGCGAGCTACGGCGACCGGCGATCACCTCGACGAGCGGCATGCGGTGGACCGGATTGAAGAAGTGCAATCCGACGACCCGTTCGGGGTGCAGCGCCCTGGCCGCGATGTCGCCGATCGGCAACGACGAGGTGTTCGATGCGAACACCGCGCGGGCGTCCAGCCGGCGCTCGGCCTCGGCCAGCACCTTCTGCTTGACGTCGAGGTTCTCGATCACGGCCTCGATAGCCAGGTCGGCGTGAACGAGGCCGGTGTCGTCGAGCGTGGGCGCGATAAAGGCCATCTTCTGGTCGAGCTCGCGCTCGGTCATGCGCTTGCGCTCGAGCCTGTAGTTCCAGACGCCCCGCGCCGTGCGCAGCGCATCGAGGATCGCGTCGTAGCGGATGTCTTTCAAACGAACGGGGATCTTGCGGTCCGCCACGAGCTGGGCGATCCCGCCGCCCATGATGCCGGCTCCGATGATGCCCACGCGTCTCACGCGACGCGGCGCGGCCTGAACGCCGCCGTCCGCGCTCTTCATCGCGCTCTGATTCTTGAACAGCCAGATCAGGTTCTTCGAGGTCTGCGTCGGGACCAATTCGCCGAGGATGCGCGCCTCGAGATCCAGCCCCTCGGCGAGCGGCTTGGTCAGCGCGGCCTCGATGGCCTCGATGGCGCGGAACGGCGCGGGATAGTCTCGCGGGCGGGCCTTGCGCTCCGTCTTCTTCAGGGCCTGGTCCAGAACGTAGCGGCGCAACGGGGGAACCTTGGCCATCAAGTTCTCGGAGAGCGTTCTTCGGCGGCGAAGGCGAGCCACGGCCGCGCCGACCCCCTTGTCGATCGCGCGGCGCAGCAGGGCCATCGTCTCGCGCTCGAGGTAGGCCTTGGGCACGACACGATCGACAAGACCGATCCGGGCCGCGCGCCTGGCGTCGAGCCGCTTGCCGGTGAGGATCAGGTCGAGCGCCGCTGGCAACGCGACGAGCCGCGGCAGTCGCTGCGTGCCGCCGAATCCGGGCACGATACCGATCTGCACCTCGGGCAGACCGATGCGAACCGCCGGGTCGTTGGCGGCCACCCGTATCGAACAGGCGAGCGCCAGCTCGGTCCCGCCTCCCAGGCAGGTGCCGTTGATGGCGCAGGCCGACGGCCGCCCCAGGTCGGCGATCTTCTGGAACACGGACTGGCCGAAGCGCGAACCCTCGGCGCCGAGGAAAGCGTCGGTTATCGAGGCGATTTCCTCGACGTCCATCCCGGCGATGAACATCCCGGGCTTGACGCTCTGGAAGATCACTCCGCGGATGTCCTCGCGCCGGCGCATCTCGTCCAGCACGCGGTCGAGCTCGCGCAGGATCTGCTCGTTGAGCAGGTTGACCTTCTCGCCCGGGAGATCGAATACCACGCGCACGATGCCGTCGGCATCCAGACGGTGGGAGATGCCGGGCACTTCGGCCATCTCAGCTCCTCTCCAACACGATCGCTCCGCCCTGACCGCCTCCGACACACAGCGTGGCCAGGCCGAGCGAGGCGTTGCGCCGCGCCATCTCGTGGAGCAACGTCAACACGAGACGTCCGCCGGTGGCGCCGACCGGGTGACCCAGCGCGATCGCTCCACCGTTGACGTTGACCCGCTCGGGATCGACGTGTCCGACCGGTCCGCCGCCGAGGTGGTGCTCGCAAAAGGCTCGTGAGGCGAAGGCCTTGAAGCACGCCAGCACCTGCGCCGCGAAGGCCTCGTTGATCTCGATCAGCTCCATGCGCTCGAGGTCCAGCCCGCCGGCCCGCCGCAGCGCGACCGGAGTGGCGAGGACGGGTCCGAGACCCATCCGCGCGGAATCGCAACCCGCGAAGCCCCACGAGCGCACGCGACCCATGATCGGCAACCCCAGCTCTCGTGCACGTCGCTCGGAGGCAAGAACCAGGGCGGCCGCGCCGTCGGTGATCTGCGACGAGTTGCCCGCGGTGACCGTGCCGTATCTGCGGTCGAAGAAGGGCCTGAGCTTGGCCAACGCTTCGAGGGATTGCTGCTCGCGGATGCCGTTGTCGTGGTCTGCCGCCCGACGGTATTCGGGAGCCAGGGGGACGGGGACGGTCTCGACCTGCATCCGTCCCTCGGTCCACGCGATCGCGGCCCGTTGGTGGCTGCGAAGCGCGAACCGGTCCTGCTCGTCCCGGCCGATGGCGAACTCGCGCGCCAGTACCTCGGCGGTCTCGCCCATGTTGAGACCCGAAACCGGGTCGGTCAGTCCCTGAACGAGCGCGATCACCGGCTTGAAGTGACGCGGACGGAAACGGGCCATCGATCCCAGCCGCGCGAGCAGTCCCTTGGCTCGCCCGAGTTGGGTCCAGATCTCCTGCGCGTCCCAACGGAACAGCAGCGGGATTTGCGACATCGACTCCACCGCGCCCGCGACGATCAGCTCCGCGTCGCCCGAGCGGATGCGGTAGGCCGCATCGACGATGCTCTCCAGACCCGACGCGCAGTTGCGGTTGACGGTGAAGGCCGGGACGTGCCGCGGCACCTTGGCCATCAGCGAGATCACGCGAGCGACGTTGGCGGCATCGGCCGGTCCGGCGATGTTGCCGATGATCACCTCGTTGATGTCCTCGGGGTCCAGGTCGGCACGCTCGATGGCCTCGCGCACGACGGTGCGTCCGAGCTCGACGGCGGACGTACGGGCCAGCAACGTGCCCGCCTTGACGAAGGGTGTCCGGGCTCCGGCGACGACGACGACGTCACGCTCCGCGATCACGACCGGCTTTCCTTCTCCCGGCTGATTCCGTAGGCCTCCAGCTTCTTGTAGAGATTGGACCGCGGAGTGCCGATCGCCTTGGCCGTGGCCGCGATGTTCCACTCGTTAGCGTTGAGCCGGGCCACGAGAAAATCGCGCTCGGCCCGATCCTTGAACTGCTGCAAGCTCGAGTCCTCGTGCGGAATGACCAGCGAGCCCTCGGGCGCCGCAGTCTGCTTCTCGCCCAACGCCATTCCGAGACCCGCCGGAAGATCCTCCGCCTCGATCGTGTCTCCCCGGGTCATGATGATCAACCGCTCGACGGCGTTTTGCAGCTCGCGGACGTTGCCGCGCCAGGGGAGGCGCTTCACCGCCTCGAGCGCCGCGTTGCCGAACGATTTCTTGCGGTAGTTGTTTTCCCTGCAGTAGGCCTCGGTAAAGTAGAGCACGAGCGGTTCGATGTCGTCGCGTCGATCGCGCAACGGCGGCAGGTGAAGCGGTACGACGTTGAGCCGAAAGTAGAGATCTTCGCGAAAGGTGCCCCGCTCGATCTCCTCGGGAAGGTCCTTGTTCGTTGCCGCGACCACGCGTACGTCGACGGTCAAGGTCCTGGCCGCTCCCACCGGCTCGACGTCGCCGTCCTGCAGGACCCGTAGGACCTTGGCCTGGGTCTTCAGACTCATGTCGCCGACCTCGTCGAGAAAGATCGTTCCTCCGTCGGCGCGAACGAACTTCCCGACCTGGTCCCTCGTCGCGCCGGTGAACGATCCCTTGACGTGGCCGAACAGCTCCGACTCGATCAACTCCTCGGGAATCGCCGCACAGTTGACCTTGACGAACGGTTTTTCGGAACGGGGACTGTTGCGGTGGATCGCCCGGGCCAGCAGCTCCTTGCCCGTCCCCGACTCGCCCGTGATGAGGACCGACGCCTTGGCCGGGGCGATGCGTGCGACGGCCTCCTGCACCTCGTTGAGTGCCGTCGAACGCCCGATCAGCCGGTAGCGTTCCTCGAAGCTGAGCCGATACTCCTGGACCGTTTGCTGGAGCCGTCGCTTCTCCAGAGCGTTGCGCAGGACGAGCAGGACACGGTCGCGCTCGAGGGGCTTTTCCATGAAGTCGAAGGCGCCGAGCTTCGTGGCCTCGACGGCCGTGGCGATCGTGCCGTGCCCCGAGATCATCACGACGGGGAGATCGGGGTCGGTCTTGGCCAGCTCGGCAAGCACCTCGATGCCGTCCATCCTGGGCATCTTGATGTCGAGCAGGACTGCGTCCGGCTCCTCGTTGCGGGCCTTCTGCAGCGCCTCCGGGCCCGAGGCGGCCTCGATCATTTGCAGGCCCTCGTACTCGAGGATCATTTTCAACGAGGCGCGAATGTCGGCCTCGTCGTCGGCCACCAGAACGCGCGGCTTGTTCTCGAGAGTCATCGGGCGGGCGGGACTCCTCCGGATTCCGGAGCATAGCACAACGAGGGCGGCCGATTCTCCGGCCGCCCTCGTCGGTTCGCTCGGATTGAACTGGAGCTATCGGGGTACGCGGAGGTAGACGGTAATCGCCCGTGGCCCGGCGAGGACGTCGAGCTTGACGACCTGCCCCGGCTCGAGGCGATCAATGGCCTGCTCCCAGTCCTCGACCGTTCGGACCGTCTTGTTGTCGATCCCGGTGATCACCATGTCGCGGCCCAGACCCTTGTCCGCTGCCTGGCTGTTGAATTCGACGTCGGTGATCAGGACTCCCCTTTCGTCGCCGTCCAGATCGAGACGATCGCGTTGGGACGGGGCCAGCTCGACGATCGTCATCCCCAGTCCCGTGGCCTCGGCGAGCTCCGGCTCGGCCTCGGGTGTCGGGCTTCGGCGCAGCGGGCGGGTGCTGGCGCGCAGGCCTTCCTCACGGTCCCCCAGCCTGGCCGTGACGTTTACGGTCTGCGAGCGATTCTCGCGCTTGCGATAGAGCTCGATGGAAACCTCGTCACCGGGCTGTTTGGAGGCGATCTTGGCGATCAGATCGATATTATTCTTGACGACCTGGCCGTCGACTTTGCGAATGACGTCTTCGGGCTCGACACCGGCCCGGGCCGCGGGTCCGTCCTCGGTCACTTCGTCGACGATCACGCCGAGGCCGTCGGGCAGGCCGAGGTACTCGCGAGCCTCCTCGTCAATGCCCGTCGAATTCATCGTGATGCCGATGTAGCCTCGCTTGACGTAGCCGCGCTCTCGCAGCTGATCGATCACCATGCGCGCGTGGTTGATGGGCAAGGCAAAACCTATACCCTCGGCGAAGTTCGAGCGACGAATCGCGGTGTTGATACCGATGACGTTGCCATTCCCGTCGAGCAGCGGCCCGCCCGAGTTGCCGAAATTGATCGCGGCGTCGGTCTGCAGGAAGCTGACCACGCCGGCATCGGTCTGGCCGATCTGCACGCGGCGCTCCTTGGCCGAGACGACGCCGACGGTGACGGTCTGCTCGAACTCCAGCGGATTGCCGATCGCGATGACCCACTCGCCGACGCGCAACGAGTCGGAGTCGCCGAGAGGCAGCGTCGGCAGCGTCGCGCCCTTGGTATCGACCTTGAGCAACGCCAGGTCGATCGACGGATCGGTGCCGATTACCGTTGCCTCGAACTCCCGGCCGTCCTGCGTCCCCACACGCACGTCATCGGCATCCTCGACGACGTGGTTGTTGGTCAGCAGATATCCGTCCTCGGAGATGATGAATCCCGACCCCTCGCCAATTCTCGGGTGGCCGGGCGGTTGGCGAGGATCGTCCTGTTCCGGATTCCCGAAGAAACGGCGGAAGAACCACTCCTCGGGAGATCCGGGTTCCTCTTCTTCTCCCTCTTCCCCGGGGAGATTGGTGCTTCGAACGCTGACCACCGCTGGCATGGCCCGCTCGACGATGTCGGCGAAGCTGGTCGTACCCGCTCCCGTCACGGCGGGGGCGAGGCGTACGGCTCCTCCCGTCGGTGCCGCGAAGGTCACCTGGGGGGCGTTCAGCCTGCCTCCGAGCAACATGCCGAAGACGATGCTGATCCCGATGACCGCGAGGAGGGATGCGAAACCGAACTTGGGGTTCTTCATGGCCGGTCCTCCGACTCTCTTGCTTTCCTGGACCTCTCGTCCTCTCTAGTCTTTCACATCTGCACGGGGAGCCGCGACCCCGGTGGCGCGGCGGAGTCCGCTAACCGGCGATCTCCGCCTTCGTCTGACGGTCGAGCGGGAGCAGCGTCTGGATCGCCTCACGCAGCGCGCAGGCGTCGACAGGCTTGTCGAGGATCCGCGCGACGCCCAGCATTCTCGCCTGACTCCGGACGTCATCGTTGAGATACGCCGAAAGCAGGATGCAGTGCGCTCTGCATTCTCTTCGGCGTAGCTCGGCCAGCAGCGACAGTCCGTCCATGCCCGGCATCCGATAGTCGAGGAGTAGCAGGTCCGGGCCGGAGTTTTCGTACCCGTTGTCCAGGACCTTCAGCGGATCGTTCTCGGTGATGGTGGTGTAGCCCGCCCGGTTGAGCAGACGGCGATAGGTCGCCAGCACGGACGGGTCGTCGTCGATCACGAGCACCGTGTAGGTATGACGGGAACGTGGAGTCATGCCGTATTCATCTTAAAGCAAGGCACGTGCCCAGGCACGTCGACGGTTTCTCCATTAATATCCTGTCACTACGACGCCTTGCCCACCTAAGTCCGCCAATCAAGGGCGCCAATCTGGCGCAGCTTCGAGAAGGTGGCGACCGAATGACCCGTAGCGGGGTCGTTCGATCGGTGCGTTACTTGCCGTCGGCTCTTCCTGCCAGGCGGTATTCCTTCAGTTTTCGCTGTAGGGTCCTCAAGCCGATGCCGAGCATCTCGGCAGCTTGAGTTCGATTTCCCCCTGTCTTCTCCAATGCGTCGAGGATCGCCCGGCGCTCAATTTCGTCCATGGTGAGAGCTTGGCCGGATTCCTCGGCGTTCCCGGTTCCGACTCCGGCGTTCGAGACGCCCCCGATCGGATCCGGCGATCCGAGGAACTCGGGCGGCAGGTCCTCGACGCCTATCTCGTCGGCCGGCGTCAGCACGACGAGACTCTCCACGAGGTTCTTGAGCTCGCGGACGTTGCCTTCCCAGTTGGCATTCATCAGCGCTCGCATGGTCTCGGGCGTGAAACGCATTCCCGGCCGGTCGTTCTCCACGGAGAACATCTCGAGGAAGTGGTTGGCCAGCATCGAGATGTCCTCACGTCGCTCGCACAGTGGCGGGATCCTCAGGGTCACGACTTTGAGTCGGTAGTACAGATCGTTGCGAAAGCGGCCGTTCTCGACGGCCGCCTCGAGATCCTGGTTGGTAGCGGCGACGAGGCGAATGTCGACGGTGATGATCTCGGAACCGCCGACGCGCATGAACTCGCGCTGCTCGAGCACGCGAAGCAGCTTGACCTGCATCTCTAGCGGAAGCTCTCCGATCTCGTCGAGGAACAGCGTTCCTCCGTCGGCGAGCTCGAACTTGCCGAGCTTGCGCGAAGTCGCACCGGTGAATGCCCCCTTCTCGTGGCCGAACAGCTCGGATTCGAGAATCTCGGAGGGTATGGCGGCGCAGTTGATGGGCAGGAAGCGTTTGTCACGTCGCGGGGAGTTGTCGTGGAGCGCGTTGGCCACGAGTTCCTTGCCGGTGCCGGACTCCCCGACGATCAGTACGTTGGAGCGCGCGGCGGCTACCAGATCCATCTGGCGAAAGAGCGCCTCCATCGCCTTGGAGTGGCCGACGAGCTGGCCGAATTTTTCGGCGAGCCGCTTTTCGAGCTCGTCGACGCGCTCGATCAGCTGTCGTTTCTCGACGAGTGTCTTGACGCGGTTGCGCAGCTCTTCGAGATTGACGGGCTTGGTCAGGTAGTCGTTGGCGCCGCGCTTCATGGCGTCGACGGCAGACTCGACGGAGCCGTGCCCGGTGATCATCAACACGCCGAGATCGGGATCGATCTGGCGGGCACCCTCGAGCACGCCGAAGCCGTCGGTTCCGGGGAGCATGAGATCGGTGATGACGAGGCTGACGTCGCGGACCTCGCGCAGGTGTTTGAGGGCGGACTCGGCCTCGGAGAAGGCGTCGACTTCGTAGCCCTGGCGCGAGAGCGCTCGGACCAGGCTCCTCCGGTTGGCCTGGTCGTCCTCGATGACGATGATCCTTGCCTTGTTGCTCATTTCTACCCTGTTCGCTTCTATCCGGTTCGCATTCTAGCGCTTGCTCGTTCGTCTTGGCCTGGTAGGGCGTGACCCGGTCCGGGCGAGCGGTGAGTGAGGGGGGAGTGTGCTTGCTCGGCGGGGGCGCTCGAGCCCGCGACGATGTGTCGCGGGCCCTCGCTCCGGTGCCGCTTCGCCCGGCACGATGATGTGCCGGGCTCGCTTGCACAGGCCCCGGCGAGCAAGCACACTCCCCCCTCACTCACCGCTCGCCCGGACCTGCGTCTCGGTTGTTCCAAGTGGTTCATGGGGTCAGTTTTCGAGCATCTGGTCGAATTCTTTGGCGTCGATGACTCGGATGCCCAGGTCTTGGGCTTTTTTCCCTTTTGAGCCGGCGGCTTCGCCGGCTATTACTAGGTCCGTTTTCTTGCTTACGCTTCCGGATATTCGGCCACCTCTCGACTCGACCTCGGTTTTCGCCTCGTCTCGGGTGTGGTGCGGGAGGGTGCCGGTGATGACGACCGTCTTGCCGCTGAACGGGGATTCGGTTTCGCGGGCCGTGGTTTTCTCTTCGGGGAGGGCCTCGGTGTTGATGCCCGCGTTGGTGAGGCGCTCGATCAGGTCGCGGTTGGCGGCCTGGGCGAAGAAGCGTTGGATCGCCTCGGCGGTCTTGGAGCCGATCTCATCGAGGGCGACGAGGTCGTCGACGGCGGCCTGGGCCAGCGCGGCGAGCGAGCCGATGCTCCCGGCCAGGATGCGCGCCGCTCGCTCGCCCACGTGGCGGATGCCGAGGCCGTAGATCAGGCGGTGGAGCGGGTTGGTCCTGGAGGCTCCGATCTGCGCGATGAGGTTGGCCGCGGACTTGTCGCCCATGCGCTCGAGCGCGGCGAGCTCCTCGGGTTGCAGCTTGTAGAGATCGGCGACGTCGCGGACCAGTTGTTTCTCGGTCAGCTGAACGACGAGCGCTTCGCCCAGACCCTGGATATCCATCCCGGTTCGGGAGGCGTAGTGGAGCAGCTTCTCGCGGCTCTGTGCCGGACAGGCGACGTTCGAGCAGTAGCGCGCGACCTCGCCTTCCTCGCGAACGGCGTCGGAGCCGCAGACGGGACAGGCCCCGGGCATGCGAAAGGGTTTGGCGCCTTTTGGGCGCCGGGTTGGGACGACCCTGACGACCTGCGGGATGATCTCGCCTGCCTTTTCGATCAGCACCGTGTCGCCGACGCGAACATCCTTGCGCGCGACCTCGTCCTCGTTGTGTAGCGTCGCCCGCGAGACGGTCGTCCCGGCCAGTTGGACCGGGTCGAGCTCGGCGACCGGCGTCAGCTTGCCGGTGCGCCCGACCTGAACGACGATCTGTCTCACACTCGTCGTCACCTGCTCGGCCGGGTACTTCATGGCGACGGCCCAGCGGGGAAACTTGGAGGTGGCGCCGGCGCGGGCTCGAAGCTCAGGCTCGTTGACCTTGACCACGACGCCGTCGATCTCGTAGTCGAGCCCGTCGCGCATCGCCCGGAGCCGCTCGACGTAGGACAGCACCTCGTCGAGGTCGTTGCAGCCGGCGTTGAGCGGGTTGGTTCTGAGACCCAGCTCGCGCATGACCGACAGGGCCTCGTCGTGCGGCAGCTCGACGGACGACGGCCGCTCGGGATCGCCCTCGATCGCCGCCAGCGCGTAGAAGAAGCAGTCCAGACGGCGCGATGCCGTGATCTTCGGATCGAGAAGCCTTACGGCGCCGGCGGCCGCGTTGCGCGGGTTGGCGAAGGGTGGCTCGCCGGATTCCTGGCGCAGCCGGTTGAGCTCCTCGAACGCCGTGCGGGGCATGAAGATCTCCCCACGAGCCTCGAGCGAGGCCGCAGGTCGGACGAGCCGTAACGGAATCGAACGAATGGTGCGCACGTTGGCGGTCACGACCTCGCCGACCTGCCCGTCACCGCGTGTGACGCCGCGCTCGAGCAGACCGTCGTGGTAGTGGATCGAGATCGACAGACCGTCGACCTTCGGCTCGACGACGTAGGTCGGGGTGCCCTCACCGATTGCGCGCGCCAACCGGGTCTGCCACTCGCGCAGCTCCTCTTCGGAATAGGCGTTGTCCAGCGACAGCAGCGGGCTGGCGTGCCGGAAGGCGGGAAACCCCTCGGCCGGCTCGCCGCCCACGCGAAGCGAGGGCGAATCCTCGGTGATCAGCTCGGGATGAGCCTCCTCGATCTTCCGTAGCTCGCGCTCGAGCGCGTCGTACTCAGCGTCCGAGATCTCGGGATCGTCGTCCACGTAGTAGCGCTTGCGGTGGTAGGCGATCTGACGCTTGAGCTCGGCGGCCCGCTCGCCGGCTTTCCCGCTCACGGGCGGGACTCCGCAGGCGCCGGCTCGGCGCCCAAACGCGCGTGATGGCGAGGCAAGCGGATCGTGAATCGCGTGCCCTCGCCTTCCTCGCTCTCCAGCTCGATCACGCCGCCGTGGCGCTCGATGATCTGCCTCGCGATCGGCAAACCCAGCCCGGTGCCGCCGCCCCGGCTGGAGTAAAAGACCTCGAAGATGCGCTCGCGCATCTCTTCGGGGATTCCGGGCCCGTTGTCCTCGACCTCGAGCACGACGTCGCCGCGCGAGCCGGCGCGCGTGCGGAGGGTGACCACGCCGCCTTCGGTGAGAACCTGGCGCGCGTTGACCAGCAGGTTCAACAGAGCCTGCTTGAACTGGGTCTCGTCGATCTCCACGTCCGGCAGGAGCGGCTCCAGATCGGTCTTCAACTCGACCTGACTCTGACGAAAGTCGATCTCCAGAAACCGGATCACCTTTCGCACGACGACGTTGAGGTCCTCGGATTCGAAGCGGGGCCGAGCCGGACGCGCATAGGCGAGGAAATTGTTGACAAGTTGCTCGAGCCGCTTGATCTCGGTTTTTGTCGAGTCCAGGAGCTCCGTGAACTCCTCGCGCTCGACCTTCTCGACCCCCCGGATCCCTTGCATTTCCTCTTCGAGCATCTGCAGGTTCATGTTCATCGCGTTGAGCGGGTTGCGGATCTCGTGCGCCAGCCCCGAGGCCAGCAACCCGACGTAGGAGGTCCGCGCCGCCGATTGCCGGGCGTGCTCGAGCCTGCGGTTCTTCCGCACCAGATGCAGGACGTAGAAAAAACCGGCCGCGAGCACCCCGAAGGCCAGGGCAGCCGCGACGATGACCTTCATCCGCAGCGAGGACTGGATCTCGGCCAGCTCGTCCAGGATGGGCTGCGTGGTAACACCCAGTTTCACCACGCCCTCCGAGCCGGCCAGGGGCCATTTGACGATCTGCTCGGCCTGGCGAGGCCAGTCCTCGGGAAAGGACAGATCGGGAATCGGTCGCGGCTCCCTCCGCGGCAAGGACCGGTTCACGACGAACAGCTGCCGGATACCGAAGCGGTCCACGACCTCGACGTGGTGGATGAAGAATCGGACCGACAGACGGCTTTGGAGCTGGCGGGTCAGCTCCTCGCGATTCGCTCGGACAATGGAGAAATCGATGCCGTCCCGGTCCCGACCGATCTCGCTGACCCTCTGCGCGACGTGTCGCGCCTCCGAGGTTCCGAGGTCCAGCCGCTCGGCGAGGACCTTGACGCTCAGCTCGCGCAGGGCCAGTTGGGCCGAGACCCCGCCGAGGACCGCCAGCAGGACGGCGAAGATGGCGAAGGCCCGGATCGCCTCGCGGGAACCCGAAAAAGCGGAACTATTACGAAAGTCTACACTTCCGTTTTCAGCCAGCAACGGCACAAAAACTACCCAAAAAGAGGAAGTTTAGCGTATTCTATTGTGGGGTCGATTGCGAGGTTGTAATCCGCCTCGCTGCAGATGAACCGCAGTGGTGCGGGCAGGGGTCGCCCGCCCACTTGACGATTTGTTGTGCGGACTGTAAACATTTATGTATCAGGCTTATTCGGCGTTCTCGAAGGACCGACCGGGAAAGGCGACCAAGTCGTAATCCTCCGAGACGCTCGCCATGATTCCTGGCGGATGAAGCCGATCGCGATGGGGAGGGGACATGGAGTCTCAATCGCACGCCACAAACTTGAAAGGTAGTCTCAGGCTGGGGGGCTACCTTCGTAAGCTGCGGACGGGGTATGGCTACTCCCTCCGGCGCGTGGAAGAGAGAGCGCGCGCGGAGGGCGGCGAGATTGACAATTCCCAGCTGAGTCGTTACGAGAAAGGAATCTGCTACCCCTCCTTCGACAAGCTGCGAATCCTGGCCAACGTTTTCAACGTCTCCATCCAATCCTTCTCCGACGTTGTCGACCTCGAGTCGTTCGAAGAGCTGAAACCGATCGAGGGCAATCCTGCGAAGCTGCAGGATCAAGGCGTCGCTGCACTCAAGGCCGGCGACAGCGGCTTGGCCTTCGCCCTGTTCGAACGGGCGATCGAGCTGTTGATCGATCTTCCCATGGATGCCGAAACGCAGGAGCAGCTGGGTCGTGCCCGCGTGAACCAGGCGGCGACACTGACGCGGCTGGGCAAGCTGGCCTTGGCCGAGCAGGAGTTGCGCAACGCCTTGCGGCTGTCCGAGCGTCTCAGCCCCCGGCTCCAGGCGCGAGCCCTGCTGGCGCTGGCCAGCATTCACGCCGATCAGGGCGACTACTTCCTCAGCGAGATGGAGGCCGACCGGGCCTATCAGATCTCCGTCCGGGAATCGTTCGACCGGCTGGCCGCCCAGGCTCTTTCCTCGCACGGCAGGGTGCTGCACGATCGCGGGCAGCCCGTCGAGGCGATCGAACGCTACCGCGAGGCCGCGAAGTTCTACGCACAGTGCGATGAGTGCTACGAGACCATTCGTGTCCGCATCAACATCGGTGCCTGCTACGTCGCGCTGGGCAAGACGCGCGAGGGAATCCGCATGTTGCGCGATTCGCTCGGCGAGACCAGATCCGGCGGTCACCGCCGTCTCGAGGCCCTCGCCTGGAGCAACATGGGCGAGGCCTACTATCGTCAGGGCGACGCGAAACGCGCGCGGGGTTGCTTCCGCGAATCCGACGCGCTGGCGATGTACAACAACGAGAAGCATCCCGAGATCCTGTTCTTCAATGCCTTCTTCGACTGGAAGATGGCGAAGGAAGAGGACAATCCGACACGCGAGAAAATCTCTTTTGGTCGTATGAAGGCGTTACGTTCGAGCCTCGAGAGGAGATCCCCCGAGGTCGAAATCTTCGACGACTACGTGGAAAGGGGGCGGTCCCATGCGTAAGACCGTCATGATCCTGATCTCGATCTCCACGATCCTCGCTCTGAGCGGTTCCGTGCTCGCAGCCTCGCCGCGCGAGCTCCCGCACCGCTACAACCCGAAGTCGATGGACGGAAGGCTTACGCAGGTGACCAGCACGACCGACGGGCGTGCCTGGGCGGCGTGGGCCTATCGCAGCGGCGCGCAGTACGACATCGCCGTGACCTCCACCGACGAGGACGGGTACTGGAGCGAACCGATCTTCATCGGCTCGAACGACGGTGGTGACCAGGTCCAGCCGGTGATGGCAGGCGACGTTGACGGCAACGTCTACCTGGCCTTCACCGATCGGGCCAGCGGGCGGATCCTGCTCGCGACGCTGAGCGCCGGAACCGACACGTGGACCGCGCCGATCGCGTTGACCGCGCCCGGCTCGGGCGCGAGCTCGCCCGCGCTGCGCGTGGTTCGTGACCGCCTCGTCGTCGCCTACCGCTCGGGCCGCGGGATCGACATGATCGATCTGCCGCTCGCCGGTATCGACGGGGGGTTCTCCTCCGACACCATCAACGACAACCCCGATCCCGTCGAGTACCGTCCCGACCCCAAAGACCAAGGCGATAACCCGGAGGACGGCATCACCACCATCCGCACCGACGATCAGCTCTACGACATCTTGGGTGGCGGAAGGAAGCGGTCGAAGGACGGGTTCACTCGCTAGGACCGAACCATACGCACCGATCATCCCGAGAGCCCGTCCGGCGGACGGGCTCTTTTCTTGTCTAGGAGCCTGTCCGCCGGACGGGCTCCTGGCGCAGCGCCTGCTCGAGATCGGCGATCAGCGCACCCGGCGTCTCCAGGCCGACCGACAGGCGGATCATCCCGTCCGGCACGCCGGCCGTCTCCCGGGTCTGTCGATCCAGGTACCGGTGCGACATCTTCGCCGGAATCGAGACCAACGACTCCACGCCCCCGAGACTCCCGGCCTTGACGAACAACCGTAGGCGGTCGTGCACTCGCGAGGCGCCCCGTTCCCCGTCCGGTACCGTGAACGAGACCATTCCCCCGGACCCCTCCATCTGGCTCTCGGCCAGCGCCCGATCCGGGTGTCCTTCCAGCCCCGGATAACAGACCTCCTCTACTTTCTCGTGACCAGCCAGATACCGCGCGACCTCCAGCGCTCCGCGACAGTGCGCCTCCATCCGCACCGCCAGCGTGCGCATACCCCGATAGAGCAGGAAGGCCGTGAAGGGATCCATCGTCCCGCCCAGGGAACGCCGGCGCAGGGCGATCTTCTCGATCAGCTCGCTCGACCCGGAGACCGCCCCTCCGATCAGATCGCTGTGCCCCCCGAGGAACTTCGTCGCGCTGTGCACCACCAGGTCGACGCCGAGCTCCAACGGGCGCTGCAGGATCGGCGTGGCGAACGTCCCATCGACCGCGACGATCGCGCCCGCCTCGCGTGCCGCCGACGACGCGCGCCTCAGATCCACGATCCGCAGCGTCGGATTGACCGGCGTCTCCAGGTACAACACCCGGCAACCCGCGATCCGCGACGGCTCCAGACCCCCAATCTCCTCCCGCCCCAGCCACAGCACCTCGATCCCCAGCTCGGGCAGGACGCGAGAGAGAAAATCGACCGACCCCCCATAAAGCTCTCGCTGAGCCGCAACCCGCTCCCCCGACCGAGCCAGCGTCAGGAAGATCGTCGTGATCGCCGCCATCCCCGATCCGAAACAGGCCGCATCCTCGGCCCCCTCCAACTGCGCCAGCAGCCGCTCCGCCTGCCGCACCGTCGGATTCCCGTAGCGCGAGTAGACATACCCCTCGCCCGTCTCGAAGTACCGATCCACCTCGGCCTGACTCTCGAACTCGAAAGTCGAGGCCGTGACGATCACCGGAGCCAAAGGCCGCCCAACATCCAACCGCTCCACCAACCCCTTAGCACAAAGAGTCCGACGATCCATACCAACACCTCGCATGGAAAAACAAGAAGCACCCAGAAGAGCCCAACATACCACCCACGCCAACCCCAAAAGAGCGCACGGACGATCGACAAGGCCCCCGCCCTCGCTCCACGCGGTCTCCGGATGCGCGCGTAGGTAGGTCCGCTTCGGGTCTACTCTTCGGTCCATCCACATCTTTTTCCGGGCCCCTGCCGGGCGCACGGGCAAACTCGCTCGCTTTGCTCGCTCAGACAGCCCGGCGCTGATCCGGTACGGACCCGGAAAAAGATGGGATGGATCCTCGAAGAGCAGCCCTGATTCTCGCTGGACGTACGTACGCGCGCATCCGGAGACCGCGTGGAGCGAGGGCGAGGACCAAGACGAAGAAGGAACCCATAGGCATGACCGAAAATTCAAATCGTCTGCAAGCGAAAGAAATCATCGCCTAACTTTCGCCAACATCAATGTAAAGGAAGTGTTTTGAGTCGTTGACATGGCTGGTTCGCATCCCTATCATCTGGAGGCTGGTGGTCGAAAGTGGAGCGCAGTGGCCCAAAGAAACCAGCTCCACTGAACTCCAGGGACTGATGTCGGTGGCGACGCGTTCCCCCGTCATGTTGGCACGGCATGGCGGCCAGGAACCAGTTGCCTTCTTTATCTTTGGTCCGTAAGGGCGAGCTGGATGCTGCGAGGAAACGCGCTCGCGAAGGTAGACGAGAAGGGGCGCATCAAGCTTCCCTCCGCCTTCCGTACCGTAATCGAGCCCAAGTACGGCAACCAGTTCTTCGTCACCAGCCTGAGCGGGGACTCCGTGCGCATCTACCCGATGGAGGTCTACGCAAAGCTCGAAGAGCGGCTCGTGGACGCCTCCGCGGTCAAACCCGCGGTCACCAAGCTCCGGACGATGCTCAACTACTTCGGCCAAAGCTCCGTGATGGACACGCAGGGTCGCATCTTGATCCATCCGCTGCTCCGCGAGAAGGCCGGCATCGACGGCGAGGT
>Ga0255055_10000882_pt1 | contig 23027 bp, 21 predicted proteins | sample JV7_2_27_MG_FD_188633 | JGI IMG/M metagenome (GOLD analysis project Ga0255055, IMG submission 188633) | Seawater microbial communities from Jervis Inlet, British Columbia, Canada - JV7_2_27 | ecosystem: Environmental > Aquatic > Marine > Inlet | place: Canada: British Columbia | collected...
TAATTTTGGATTAATATGAAAACGAACGCTGAACCCAGAACAATTTATTATTTTTCCCCCGTCAGTTTTTTAACCATTGTCAGCACGTTTTTATCGGTCCGGCGCTGATATGCGACCTTGTCCATAATCATTTACCCGTCCGTAGTTTATCCTGCAAAACACGCTCACGTCGTATGATTTTTTCAAGGGCTTCAGCCCAGGCCTTCTCTGTCAGAAGACCGACTTCCTTGAGGTGATGCAAACTTTTGGCTTCGACATGCATGACTTCCCGTTCCGCCAGTGCTTCCTGAACGGACATGACGGTTTCCGGTGCCGCTTTGGCTAGTTGTGAAATTTGCTGCTGCGCTTTGACTTCCCATGACAGGAAACGCGCCTGCATTCTGCCTACAGTTACCAGGTCCATTGTGCGGGCGTCTTCCATCCCACTCAGGTTACGGTCCACGCCCCGTGCGGCAATGTAAAGGCCGTGCTGGATTTCGATTTTTTCCGCCATATGTCTGGACTTGAGCAGCCGAACCAGCCAATTTAGCAGCGGGCGTGGCTCCAGGAAGGTAAGCAGGCGCCCTCTGATGTACCTGGCACTTTCTTCGAGTGGCCGAACCTCGGGTAGCGGTTCGCCGGACTTCACGGTGTCCAGAAGCCGGTCAGAGGAGTTCAGAAGGGTTTTAGCCGCGTTTTCTGAGATGGAGCCGTCTGAAAATCGTGCGAGGACTTCACGTTTCTCAACGGAAAGCGCCAGTAAACCGGCCACGGCATCCTTGCTCCCCGGCATCTTAACCGCTTCCTCACGCAGTTCAGCGAGGCGATCACATGCGATTTTCTCACGTTTACGATATATTTCTCGAAATTCATTGATAATCTTCGGAGCCATCAGCTTTTCCTGTTCCATTCGGTTCAGAACCTGCAATACATTATCACACACCACCAACTCACCATGCGCCATGGCGAAACGGTCCACGATAGTCGGCCGATTCAATCTCAGCATGATGATCAGCGGTTCTATGGTCAGGGCGTTTACGAGCAGAGTGAACAGCACGACACCTGCTGTGAGCGTCAGAACGATCTGCTGTATTTCCAGAGGGATTCCATCTGTCGTAACGACGATGAGCGCCAGTGCAAGCCCCACAGCACCACGCAATCCGCCCCAGCACATGACCATCTGGTAACGGAAGTCCACTGCCTCCATCAGTCCTTTCAGGAGCGGCATCGCACCGAAGATACTAACTGCTCTGGCAATGATCAGCATCACTATAGCGACTACAAGAAGAGGCATGACAGCTATGAAACTCCCGACGTCCAACCGCAAGGCGATTACGAGACCGACCAGGAAAAAAATGAGGGAATTCATAACGAACGCAAAAAATTCCCAGAATTCTCTCATGAATTCAGCCATTGACTGAGAGAGTTTGATCTGACCGTAATATCCGGATGCGAGACCGGCAAGCACCACCGCAATGACCCCCGAAACATGGAAAACGTGTTCCGCAGTTACAAAAGATGTATAGGCCATTACGATGGTAAGGGATATCTTGATGGGTAGATTTTCAATAATCGAACCTATAAAGCGCCAGCCGGCCCAGGCAAGCAGTATCCCCACCAAAGCCCCCCCACCAACGACTTTGATGAATTCTAATGTGCCTGAAAAAAAAGTAGTCGTGAAACTTATCCCGGCTGTCGTCGCACTGAGGACGAAAGCGATGAGTATGTTAAACAGGACAATCGCGGTTCCATCATTAAAAAGGCTCTCCCCTTCCACGAGGATGCTCAAGCGTTTGGGCGCGCCCAGTTCTTTAAATAGCCCAACGACTGCGACCGGGTCGGTGGCCGACACGATGACACCGAACAGCAGCGCGACTCCCCAGGTAATGCCGAAATCCTGCCGGCCGGCCAGCATTACCCCAACACCACACATAACCGTTGACAGTAGCAAACCGGGAAGAGCCAGGACCGTAATGGGTAAGAGGTTCTTGATCACCTCCCGTGCTTTCATATTGTAGGCTGATTCGAATACCAGGATGGGCAGGAAAACGAACAGGATCAGGTTGGGAGTCAATCCGTTGCCTGCTGCGCGGAATATCGTGACAAACTCATCGAGCAGTTTGCCCAGGAGGGACATGTGTCTGTGGTTATGTTCATCTCGGATAGGTTCATTCTGAGTATGGTCACTATGGCCTGGAATACTTGAACTGCTGGAGGTTTTAGCAGACAGGGGTATACGCTCTTCCCCTGCGATTTCCGAGTGATTCTTGCCATAGCCGCTTTCCTCCAAATTCTCGACTGCGATGCCGATAACGGCTCCCAGAATCATTATAGCCACTGTAAAAGGTAACCGGATACGCCTCAAAGGCGCCAGGGCAATTAGGCAGGCGGAAAACAAAACCAAAAGGACGACGGAAACGGCTGTCAATTCTATTCCAATAGAAATCGCTTGCATGTTTTTCCCCTCTACTGGTGAGTGTACAAATATGTATAAAATAGCAGTTTCATATTATTATCCAGGTAATAGTGGGAATCGCCGTAGGTTTTGCCGGAGGCTGAACTAACGGATCCGACTTCCACGGTTTTGAGCTCACCGATCAAGATGGCATCGGCACCCCTTGCCATGGCGTTCTTCACCAGCTGCTGCTCCATCACCTCGAATTTCATGATTTCGGGCGCCTCTGCTTTAATTTGGCCCATCACCTTGAGGTTGACTCAGGATAAAAGCTATAACATCGCCTTACATTGTCCGATTGATCAGATGCGGATTATTCCAACTTTTAATCACACTGTGGTAGGTGTCAACTAAATTATTTGGTGAAAGTCATTTATTCTTTCTGAAACCAGCTCTTCACCTGGGGTAGAATTTCTATAGCAATTTTCCTACCGTATTTGATCAATTCGTCAGTTTTTGAAAAGTCCAAGAGCCCTACATTCACAATTGGCTCGAGTAAAATATCTGGCTTAGCAGTTTCTAAATTCTCCCTCAGGTTCAAAGCTCCCGCAATATTCACACTTTCCAGAACCAAATCCACCATAAACTTCAAATCATTCTTCTTCCGCATAAAGAGTCCTTCTCTCTTTTTCTTAATTCCCTTAAATTTCGGTAAATGATGTTTCCTAAAAATGTGCCCGGAAATGTACTGGCGGACCACATTATTCTTAATATTCACTGCGATCAATTTCTCAGCTCCCAGTTCACGACACTTCTTCGCAGGTACTTGATCCAAAACTCCTCCATCTATCAAATATTTTCCTTCGTAAAATACCGGTGGAAAAATCAATGGATACGCAGCAGAAGCCATCGCAGCTTTCGAAATAAGTCCACTGTCAAACATCACTTCCTGTCGACTTTCCAGATCAACAGCTCCACACGCGAATGGCATGATTGTGTCAGCAAAGGTGCGATTACCAAAAAATCCCTCCAAAATCTTACTCACCGATTCGCTCTTAACAAGACTCTCATTAAGGTAGTTGAAATTTTTCAAACTGAAAAAATTCTGATCTTTATAACTTATCACAAACTCTTTAAGTTTTTCAGGAGAATATCCTAAGGCAATTGCTGCTCCTATGATTGATCCCATACTTGTACCAGTCACCATCGAAATTGGGATATCGTTTTCTTTAAAAACTTCATAAATCCCGATATAGATAAATGCTCTAATACCACCTCCACCGAGTGCTAATCCAATTTTTGGACCTGAAAAAGGCGCAGGAGTTTGATCTGGCGTTTGGGATGGTTCAGGTGCTGCAGCTGGATTTGGAGGAGTAGAATGCGAAGATCCCATTTTTATCTCCTTAAATTAGATTACTCAAGTTTCGCACCCCTTAATAAGGGTTTGCGGCCAATAATTAACTTCACTAATTACTTCTTATAAGTAGTAAAGGGCTCCTAATTATGATATATGTAACTATCCAATATAACGTTACATTTCATAAAAAAGGAGCCCGTGATCATGAGTACCACGAACTGTAAAAAGTTTAAAGGAGAAATTGAAAATTATCTGAGTAATGGCTTTCATAATTTTGAATCCAAAATAGATGGAGCGTTTTCGGCATTAAAATTCAAAACATGGTTATGCAAAACCAATATTGTCAAAAAGGACGGCTATCACGCCTGTCATCTTCTGTTCATATTAGTTATCTTACCGTTATTAAAGGTGAAAACCGTTCATAGCTTTTGCCAAAAGCATTGGCTGCAGTGGTCTTGGGCCCAAAAGGATAGCCTGTATCGATTCAAACAAAATGCGAACTATCGCTGGCGAGCGTTTATGTATAAGACCAATCGCCAGATATTTAAAGCCATTGAACTTTCTAAAGACCTGCAGCAAGACATTTATTTTGTGATTGATGATACCATTTTGGCCAAGTTGGGCAAAAAGATTGAAAATGTCTCTTTCATTCATGACCATAATCTGGGCCGGTCGGTATTGGGTTTTTGCATCGTAACCCTTGGGCTTTTCACCGCCCAAGGATTTTATCCCCTGGGTTTTGCTTACTGCTTTGGCCAAAAGCGGCACGGCAAAAGCCCTGAAGAAAATATTGGTGACCCGAGAAAAAGCAGCGGCCAGAGAAGCTTTGAAGCCAAACATTACACCAAACTGGAACTTTCGTTAATGATGATTCAATCGGCAGTCAAAAGTGGCATTGTACCCGGTTATGTGCTGTTTGATAGTTGGTATGCCTGGCCCAAACTGATCAATGCCATTCGAAAAATAAAAAAGAGCATTCACGTCATTTGCCGACTCAAAGACAGCAATGTTCAATACGTATACAAAGGAAAAAAATACAAACTTTCGGCACTTTACAAAAAAGTTAAATCGCAGCTGAAAAAAGATAAGAGAACCGGCCTATTATTAAAACGCGTTAGCGTCAAACTGCCGCAATCTGATCAGACAGCGGTGATCATATTTTCAAGAGGCTATTGCGAACCAGAAATTGACAAGCCCAAAGGCAGTAAAAAGAAAAAAGAGCCCAAATGGGTCGCCTTTCTCAGTACCGACATTCAGTTGCATGCCTCAACGATTATAAAGAAATATACCAAACGCTGGCCGATAGAAGTGTGCTTCAAAGAGTGTAAACAGCTGCTTGGACTCGGTAAAGATCAAAGCAATGACTTCAATGCGCAAGTATTTGCCACCACCACCTCGTTTTTGAGATACAACCTTCTCAATTACTTAAACAAAGAAGAAAACTATATCACATTAGGTGAACTATTCGAGCAAATCGCTGATGCCTCAGCGGTTACTACCTACGCCCACCGGCTGTGGGATTTCTTCCGAGGGCTTTTTCTCGTTTCATTTTCAACTATTTTTGATCTTTTCAAAATAAATGAAGATTTTCAGCATTATTTGGACGTTTTAACCGAGAGTTTAACAGAGCTTGCACCGTTTAAGGGGTGCGAAACTTGAGTAGATTATAAATAATTTCAGAGATCCTACCAAATATATAGAAAGTATTAAAAATACAGAGTCGAGTAGACCGAGGGAGCTTTCCTCTCAGTACCGGGTCACCGGAGGCAGTTACCCACCTCTGGTTGCTTGAATCACCCTGATAATTCATCCTTTCACTGATCAGAATAATAAGTTCAATTAGTCTGTGGTTCCCCTAAACTTGTTTTCATGTGTGAAATCGCCTATTTTCCTCCTATCCGGCGCCTTGGCGTCAGCCACCGGATATCCCAGTGGTATAATGGTCAAGGCCTTATAGCCGGATGGCACCTCAAGGATTTCATTCACCCTATCGTGGTCGAACCACGCCACGACAACTGTTCCAAGACCCAGGTTATGTGCCATCAGACATAGGTTCTGGTTGGCCATGCCCAAGTCGTACATAGCCCAATCTCCGATCTGCGTCAACGCCTCACCTTTATCGTAGCCTGAGGATTTTAACTTGGCGCATATGGCAATGAGCAGAGGTGCCTTTGTAATACTTTTTTTCGCCGGGTTCCCCTTAGCCAAAGTTGCCTGCAAAGCCTCTTTTATGGCAGGATTTTTAATAATGATAAGTTCCCAGCACTGGGCATTGCCAAAGGATGGCGCCCACTGAAAAGCCTCCAGGACCTTGTTCAACACTTCTTCTGGAACCTCCTTTGATTGATAGCGACGAATACTGCGCCTCCCTTTGATTGTTTCCATCAGTTCCATGTCTAAAACCTCCTTTCTTTAAATTATTGCTCTTTTGCCTGAGTGTTAGGGCGATTGCCGCATTTTTACAGGCTAGTGGTCTTATTCATAATTCATCTTCCTGTCCCTGTTCTTTTTTGTCTAACTTTTTTCTGAGCTTCGCGCTCCGCTTCTGCCAGTTTCTTAATCTTATAAGCGGAATCTCGCAATATTCCGTACAGAACGCCACAGCCTACATCCTCACTGATTGCATCAAACCTACTGGCAAAATTAAGCATGAGATCAACTATCTCAAGCGTCTCATTTAAATATCAGGCCAAGATTATTTTACAGATAACCATTCCATATTACAGATCTGGCATTTGTTGTGATGAGAATAAATGCATTTTGGGGATTTTACAGGTAGAAAACTAATATCACCAGCCTTTTCAGATTGTGGATTACACAATGACAAATATACAAAATTTCAGGTTTACGAAAATTGTAGACTACGTGCCTTAGTTGAATCTTTGAAGGTGCTCTAAAAATTTAGGATTGGCGAACGGAAGGTGCATATTATTGCGATGATTAGTTAATAGCCGATTTACACAATTCAGCCAAAGTGTGGGTTTCGTATACCTAATATACAATCTCGGAAAGTAACGCAGGTAGCGGAATTTTACACTTGAGATATAAAAGCGATATCACAATAATTTATTATTACAGTAGGATACTGATTAGTTGGATATCTGGAATTGTGATCATACATCTTTTTAATTTGGTAACGTAACGTCAAGAAATGTAACTGCTTAATTTGTCTATATTTGGTGTTTTAACAGACGTATTGTCAGTCAGAATTTTAAATTCCTTTGTAAGCGCTTTCATTTCATCAAGAGCGGCTTTCGCATGCATTGCAAATCCAATCTCGGCAAATTTTGTGTTTAATACTCTTTGGAAAATCTTTGCTGTGATAAATTCTGGCATCCAGTAGAATAGGTTAAACTTAAACGGTTGTCGTTTGAAATAACCGAGTTTCCGTAAGACTTCCCCGCCCTCTCTACAAGCGCGGATAAAAAGTCGTATACTCTCTTCATCCTTGGCAAGGGCATAATTATCACAATCATGCCTATAAAGAATACACGCTATCGGAATGACAAGCGCGGCGTGGTATTTCAACCAGCCGTCGATATCGTTTACGCGTTCTACAGGCACCTTACTGCTTTCAAATAGTAAGGTAACTTGCTTCGTTCTGTCTCTTATTTCACCATCTATTTCGCCAATCCTAATGGGTATTCTTTTCCCATCTGGTTTTTCGCTGTCGATGTAATGGACAACCTGTTCTTCTATGCTGCCTCCGGCTCCCGGAAATCCGAATAAGACTTTTTCCTTGGGCAAATGCACCAGATATTCGTCAAAACCAAGTGCATTGTTGCCCATGAAAAGGATATTTCTTACATGTTTGTTCTGGCTTAAGACTTGAAATATTGGAAGAAGCTTATTCTTGCGGATCAAAACCACAACAAGGTCGTAGGCATCTTCTTCTGCTAATGTATCCACCACTCTTATCTTTGAAATTTCCCTTTTTCCAGTGTATTCGTTGACCAGGACAACCCCATGTTCCTTAATGTAATTATACCTCTCATCCCGTGCAAGAATCGTCACATCTTTACCAGCTTGGTAAAGCAGATGTGCATACAGACTGCCAAGTGGACCGGCACCATAAAATAAGGTTTTCATAGTGTTCTCTTTTCCGTGAAATAATTCGGACATTAAAAGCGAAATCGTATCTCTTACAAACATCAGATCGAAATTGCGAGTTTTTTGACTTTATTGAGATAATAATGTTTCTTCTTTTCAAAATTATAGGTATCAGGGACATTAAGTATAGACGCTATCTTGATTCCACCAGATTTTAGAACTGTTTTTAGTGAACGGATGGTTCCTTTGCTTTGGGATGGTAAGAGGTTATATGGAAATGGGCTTCCGCCACTTACTATTAAGATGGTTGAATGTTTAGCTCTTGAATTCGGACAACTTCTGCATTATGCGTTGAGTTTATTGTTGTTTTTACTTCAGCGAGTAGAGTTGATGTAATCCCTTTTTTTCTAGGACTTGCATTTATAATTAGCACATTCATGATTCGCTCACCTTCTATATGTCTTCGCTTCTATTCTTCTTCTTAAGTCGATTACTACTCTCGTTCCTTCTCATCGCTAACATAAATATTAGATGGAAAATTTGAACTTGAAAATCTTTCCTTATCTCAGTTTGTACGTCAAGTTGTGTTACATTGAGAGAAGTCCAAATATCAATTTTCCTGAAAACATTTCAGATATGTAATGGATATCCACAAAGCAATTGGGAATGTAAAAAACGCCTCACTAATAGTCGACTATATTACACCAAAGCCGCAGTAATCGCCACGTCAGCCTTAATGCCATATAGATGTTATGCGGAATCAAGAACTTTGAATAAGCACGCTGCTGACACAGGGCATACGTTTTTAAACTCCTCTGTTTCTTCAATAGATTTTGGCACCTTATCCCTTTGAGTCACCTCATATCCAATCTTTGAGAAAAAATCTGCAGCTGTCATAGTAAGCAAATATAAGGTTTTAATACCATTGTGCCTTGCATAAGATTCAATTTTGCGAGTTAGCCGACTACCTACTCCCTTTTCACGGTAAGCGGGATGAACTGCCAGGGACCTTAACAATCCACTCTCTTGATACATCTCAACACCAACGACTCCAATGATGCAATTGTCTTTACCTCTTGCAACCATGAAATTTTTTATTTTCTCATCTGTAAGGTCTTCAGTAGGAAGTTTGGCTCCGTTTATTAGATCTAGCACCTTTTCTTTATCGTTTGTGGAAAAATTTTCTATATTAATTGCATTGCCCATATTATCTCCCGCATAAAATGTATTCTGTGGAATTTAAAGTAATCGATATCGTATAATTGGGTTTAGTGTCAGAAGTAGGGATTATAAGGGGATATCAAAAAATGCTTTGAACGTTTTTTCACCATAGCATGTATGTGAGTTGGAACCTCGACTTCTTGCTTCAAAATTATGATATCTTAAATTTTTTAGAGACTGAAAACCCTTTGATTCGTTGGAGATATTAAATGTTATTGAAAATTGAAAAGGGCGCCTTGTGTAATAGGGGTTGAATAAACGGCTTGATCCATTGTCAAGTACAAACCATCCATTTGTTCTGCTCTTGGCTGATGTTCTCTCGCATGTTCCTCTGACCAGAAGAATACTGATCTCTGTCAGAAATCGGGGATGATATTCGGTTTAGAAAAAGATTCCCAGTCAATCTGCGGGCTAAAAACAAGTGGGTTGGCACCTTCTTGGTCAACTTGATATTTCATTTCGCTGTTTAGCTCGATTTTGATCGGATGATCGCAGTGTGCACACGCGGTATCTATGGTAACTGAAAGCGGTTCTTTTCGTAGTCGCCCTTGCACGAAGGGCGTGGCAATTGCATCAACTGCTCAGGCTGCGTTTAGCCTTTCGCCAGTACTAAAGGTTAAGTGGTGAGGAGTTTTGTCAGCTGTCACAGGAAATGCCCATGAGACTTCACCTTGCGCATTACGAACCAGAAAAAACAAATTTCTCTCTAGGTCGTCAAGAATTTTAGTTGTCCTCGATAAGGACATTTTAAGTTCTTCGGAGATTAATTCAGGAGGGATGGGCTTTCCAATATGAGGAAGTTCCTTGACCACGAAATATCGGATCAGATGGTGTTCTTCGGTCATAAAACTGAGAACTTTCGCAAAATCTTGCGGGGCTTGTGCTATATGCTGATCCCATGTTTCCCTTGGTATTTCAATAAATTTACGCCCTTTGCCCATTAATACATTTTCTTTCATAAATAACTCCATACGATATTATTGAATTTGCTGTTTGGACTTCCTATTTCTATCATCTCATCTCATCCGATTCATCAAATATGTAAAACAATATTTATGGACACTCTCATAATGAACCGACTAAAAAATTGGCTGAGGAACGTCTCCATAATGAGTTGTTGAGGTCATGGTTACATTGATAATTTCTCCTGTAGTTAGGTTTAAATCCGCAACCAAAACCGGGGTCATCTTAGCACTCATATCCATAATTTCGTTTAAAGGGACAAATTTTTCACCAGGTTTATCTATTTTTGAAATTACAACTTTTACTTTATCAGATTCTGTTCCCCACAACCAATCTTTTAAGGATGATCTGTTTCTGAAGCTCTCTGCAAGTTCTGCCTTGTTTTGTATTTCCACAAACATGCCTAACATGCCATAGTTGCTGGGCAAAATATGGGCTGTAAAACTGACATTTCCCTGCTCAGATAAGGCTTTATGAACCGAATCGTAAGCCATAGTTTTATAAGCCACATCTCGCAAATATTGTTCTGTATGTGGAAAAATAGAGATTACCATGATATTTTTATCAGGTATTTTTGTGATTGAAATATTAGCAATAGTAAGATTCCTAAGACCTATTGCTCCACTAAATATAATAATTATTACCAATACTATAGCAATAAGTTGTGCAACTTTCTGATTTGGAATCCACCCGAATAATAAATTAAATATTTTTCCACCTGGATTTCCAGGAATAAACATAGCTGTTTTTTTCATGTACTCTAAATATTCGGGGTGCTTGGCTTGCATTCTACTTTCCTCAAATTTAGCTAAGTAAAAATAGAATATACTCATAATTGTAAATAAAATTAACATCATCATTCTAGGCCACATAAAAAGCAAACCAACCCCTGATAGCATAAAAAATAAATATTGAGGGTGTCTAATGTAGGAATAAACAATGTTTTTTACTACACCTTTTCGTCTGAACTTAGCCCAATACACTTGAATGGCAAATGCAAAGAATCCTATTATCCCTATGAAAAAAAGTAACTTGCTCAACATTAAAAATTGTATTAGCGTACTGCTTGTTGCAGCCACCGAATGAGGTAAAAAGAAAGCGGCAATCCACGCAGTCAGAACGCTTTGGCGGACTCCTTCCAAAAAAGGGCGATAGAACGAATATAAGAAAAGACCAAAAGGGGTAGCCATTAGTATCCCTTCCATCATTATAAGCGCGTATAATACAAGAATTGCACCAGATGTTAATTTTTTTTTAGTTGTCATAAAGGAAAAGGTCTCTTATTTGAAACAAAAGTTATATATCGAAGAAAAACGTAAGTCTGCGTGTTCCATATTTCGCAAAACCTAGCAATTCCCTTATTTCGTTTAGTGCTAATAAGTACAATAAAAAAGTTCACTATAAACAGTAATTTTACTAAGGCAAGCCAGACACTTAATAAAATACCAGGCACTATTGATACAACAATTCTCATTAAAGCTTCTTTCCTTTCCATTACTCTCTCCTTTCCTTTTGAGATGATATGCAGTTTGCCAAAATTGAGTATATCTTTTGGGTATCACAAGCTTTTCGAGATTTCAAATGTGTGAATAAGTTGGAGATACCACAGTTTTCGCCAAAGACAGTATAACCACAATATCTGGTATGACCCACAGATAAGACAAGCAGTTAAACATACTCAAAGTGTCGCTGAAATTTTCTGGGTCTTCGGATGTTAGGCTTTGGCTAACTATTATTGAATTACATCACCTTGGTAGTTTGATATCAAAAGTTATTTTATGAAACTGATTTTGCGGATATATTGGTGCTCAGTTTTTACTGGTTCCTAAGGGCCTTTAGCACATCGTAGATAGAAACACATTTATTCGATTAAAATAACATAGGATGTGTTGTAGCCGCTAAATTTTAATATATTTCCAAGATCATTTTTTGATCTTATCAAACCGCCAAATCCCAAAACCAACTTGAACAATAAAATGCTTTATTTCTCCCTTTTTATCTTTGAAAAAATTGGCCTGGAAATCACTGATCTCTTTTGAAGTGCCGAAAAATTGAGTTTCTGTTTCGGGAAATAACACCCCTGTTTCCTGATCGTTCCTGAAAAAAAGGTTGTCACCCTCCCTGAAAATCGTCAGCGGTATCTTTAATCTTTGATATTCGTAATCTCCCACATACGTTTCAAGAATCCCTGAATCCAATTTAACGGTTCTTCGTGGTGGTGACGGAGACAGCATGGCCGGGATAATATGGTTTACCATTATTATTTGAGGTGGCAATTCGCCATTTGGGTTGTCAATATATTTGCTGGTAAAAACGGTGACCAAATCTAATGCAGGACAAACAAAAATATATTGCCCGCCTTTGCCTGCTGCATAAAATGTCTCGATACTTTTATTGTTTATAAAGGTGCGGCCGCGCCACCATTGATATCCGTATCCGGACCCTAACAATATATCTTCTTCTACATGTGCTTTCGTTGATTCCTTGACCCATGTTGAAGAGACAATCTGTTTGTCCTTCCATTTACCATCTTTTAACATCATATAACCAATTTTAGCCATATCACGGGGTCTCAATTTAAGGCCCCAGGCGGTAATAATGGTGCCGTCCGGAAGTTTTTGCCAGCTGAAATCTGAAATGCCGAGCGGATCGAATAAATATTCCTCAGCGAATTTATCTGCATACACACCCGTAGTGTTTCTTAAAATCTCACCTAAAAGCATGGTGAGGCCATTGCTGTAGACAAAGTTTTTGCCTGGAGTGTCAATCGCTTTTCTCCCAAGAATAAATTTTATCCAATCATCACTGCGAATCATTGCCTGGGTACTACTGCGCGGGTCGGTGTCCGGATAGTCCCAGTCATTCCAATCCAGCCCGGCTGTCATGTTAAGTATATGTTTTAAGCGAATTGTATTTTTTAAATCATCCCAGCTTATATCCTTGTAAGAAGGAAAGAATTCATAAATTTTCTTGTCTATGTTGGGGATTTTCTTTTGATCTTTGCCAATGCCGATCAGAATCGAGGTGATACTTTTTGATACGGACATCATGCTATGGGTTTTATGACGAGCGTAACCATAAAAATAGTCTTCCAAAACAAGCTTGCCATTTTTTACGATTAATACGCTGTGGATGTCCTGGATATTTCCATCCAAAATATTAAGCATCAACTCATTAATTTTTCCCGGATCAATTCCCTCGTCTTTAAGAGATGAAATTTCCCAGCCTTCATCTGCTTTTACGGGAACAGTATACTGATAATTACATGGTTTTATGATCTGGTTTCTTGAGAAAGTCACCCACTGCGATTGTGACCGGTTATTAAGCGTAATCCAGTCAGGGCCATCCGCCACTCGAATCCGCCACTGATAGGTCATCCCGGGCTTTAAAAGATCCGGTGGAATCTTAACGGAAAACATATCTCTGGTGTAATCTGTTCTGTATACGTGCCGGCGGTTTAAATCTCTGATTTGAAGCTGGTAATATAAGGCGTTGGGTTCGTTTATCGAGGACCACGAAAAGGCAGGCGTTCGGCAGGAGTCGGTTTCAGCCTTAGCCGGTTTAAATTTGGATACATCGGGTATGGGGATTGTTTTTACGATCGACTGGGTGTCTGTGGTAGAACCAAAAGAATTTCCGCTGGCCAACTTGAATGTATACTTACCGTTTTGTGGAAATCCGGGCTGAACTATCCAGAAAGCCCTCCATTGTGGATTGTAATTGAAATCATCTTTGTCAATCGACAGGTCACCGTTAGGCCCGGTGACAGTGATCGAATCGATATCATCTGGCAACTTACCTAAAAAGGAGCGGCCGACAACAACGTCAAGGTAGGTTTTATGGCTGCCGTCGTGCCGGTGAACATGGTAAACAGCTCCTTCAATGGGGATTTCGGATGCAGCAGCATTCCGATATTCACATCCCGAAAAAATAATAGCTAAATATAATATAGCTAAAAGAAATACTCTCAGAGTTTGTTTCCTCAGCAGGTACATTTTAATGCTCCTTGAATATTAAATCCGAGAATTGTTTGCCACATTCTTAACTTGCTCTAATCACAGAAAAAGTTCAGGATCAAATAGAAAATCCTCAGAAAGAAAAAATAAGACTGGTACAACATCTTGTGATTGGTCTTTTACGTTAAAATTACGGATACATTGAGAATAACACAACTTTGGCGATTTTACAGATATCAAAGGGATATCAAAATTGCACACTACTGGACATACTATATCCTGAAGTACCGATAAATTCGTAGAATGGATTAGATGGTCTTCAATTTAAAAATGCAAAGGATTCTATCATTCAAGCCGGAGTTGGCTTTATAGCCGTGAACTTAACACTGTCAACTTTCCCTTGCACAATTTCGAGATCTTCATTGTCGGGGGGCAGTGTAAACTCTTCACCCGGACAACAAGCCATAGCTTTGAGTTCCATGGGGCTGAGAGTATGACGGGATACTATCTGAAACTTAGCAAAACCGGCTTTTCTCATTGTATGCCAGTAGCTTTTTTCAAGGATAGCTCCTCCCAAGCATCCAGCCCATGTTGCCTGAAATCGCTCTCGCAATTGGGAGTCTATATTTTCGGTTAGGACAATATCCGAGATTGCAAGCCGTCCATCGGGTCTCAGTATCCGAAACGCTTCTTCATAGACTGCGACTTTATCAGGACATAAGTTGATGACACAGTTGGATATAACGACATCTGCAAAATCTTTTGGCAGTTGCGACTTCCCCATATCTGCAACACGAAGTTCAATGTCCCTTTCTTGGAATCCAGACTCAATCACCGCCTGCTTTGCTCTTTCAATCATTTGGGGGGCAAAATCTATTCCTACTACTTTACCGTCTTCTCCAACCTTGTGGGCAGCCAAAATGACATCAATCCCGCCACCGCAACCGAAATCCACAACAACATCTCCGGGTTCAAGATTCGCAAATCCAGTGGGATTTCCACAACCCCGTGAGAGGTTAAGAGCTATCTCCGGGGCAGAGGAAAGCTCTTCTTGGCTATAAAGCCCTTGATCAATTGCATAGCCCGAACCGGGCTGTTGTTTGCTGGGTCAACAGGAATCGTTGCTGCCGCCTGTGTCAGCAAACTTGCTGTAGCGGCTCTTTACAACTTGTTTGATCTCATCAGGTATCATTTTTTTTAACCTTTTTGGGGTGTCTTGCTAATACATGTAATTTCAGAGGACCGTACTCTTGGCTATATGCATGTCATATCACGACTGCGTATTTAACAAAATGTTAAATCATTAAAACACGATACATGGTGTTCTGCTATTTTCGGATTAATTTATGGATTGCGCATGACAAACCTACACTTTTTAGCGGTTCGTTTTGTTCACATTTGCGTGCCTTAATAAACAATTCGGTGTAGTCGTCACATATTTGGATTACCAGATGAAATGAGAAGTTTTGGAGAATTGCCTATTTGATTGGAATAAAAAATAACGATGTTTGCCTGAATCGTTTAGGATTCCGGATTATTTAGTGGTAAAGTGCTTGGCGCCGATAAGTGAAGCAAAGTTCCGGGCGAATCGATCCGCTATCGGAATGGGGTTAATTACCAGGGCTTTGCGAACAAATTTTCTGATAAGGGCTAACGATGCTGATACGTTCGGCTCTGCCAGGGAGCCTGTCGAACGACCATCGCTTAAAGCAATAAGATCAATGACCTGAGTTTCCGGCAATAGAGTTGACAAACTGCGAACCAGTGTCGTTTTTAGCATTTGTAAGGGTAAAAATGATGATAGCAATAATCCTGCGGATCTCCCCATTTCATCTCTGTATCTATCAAGCACTGCCCGATCATCTGCTTGGATACTTCTTCGTAATCCGGCCGTTGCTCCTCTTCTTTTTTACAGTCTATACAAATTGCCTGATGACTATAGACAGATAAAATTCTTTGATCATCCGCCCCCATTTTTTTGCCACACCTGGTGCACTGTGTTGCGCACGTCAGTTCTTCCGTCCACGCATCTGTCATTTTTTGGTTTCCTCCTGAAGTATTCCTCCTACTGTTGATTGTGCATAGAAAGTAAATAGGATTTTAAATAAATCAACCTTGCTATTTTTTAATATCATTGACCAAATCTTTTATTATAGCAATGACATTGCGTCCCCTTTCACGTGCAATTCGATGGGCTTCCTGTACAATTTTAGCTGCCTGCGCTTTGAGCTCGGCATCATCCGGAATAGGCTTATCTGATTTTTGGTGTTGCCAGGTTAAAAACCGAATGGCCAGTCGTTCTTCCTGCTGTCTGAAAAAACCCATTTCCCCTTCTCCGGATTAGCCAAAAATTAAATAGCTCAGGTTCAAGGTTCTGGGTTCAGGGGTTCTGGCTGCCAGTCACTGGTTTCTGGCAGCCGCAGAGGGCTGCCCTACTTTCGGTCGTTTCTGGCTGATCTCAACATTCCGCAATCCGCAATCTGAAATCCGCAATCACTTGGATCTGTCCTCTGACCTCTGATATCTGTCTTCTGATAATTAACCTCTGAACCTTTGAACCCTGAACCCTTGAACCAAATTGCTATGCCTGGTCCCGCCTACTTTGTACCCTCTTCTGCGAATTGCATATCCTAAATATCAATCGTTCCAGAATGAGTTTGGGATTTTGGGCGCTGATTTTGAGCTGGGCATCAGTCTCATTTAAATAGCTGAAAGCTGCCATCAGTTCTGTTTTCGAATAGCGCTCTGATTTTTTCAAAAGCTGGTAAACCGGATATGCATTTTGCGGATTTCTGGCCAGCAGTAAATCAGTTTTAATTTTTCTTTTTTTCTCACCTTTGCCCTGATCAACATATAGGGCATTGGAACTTGAATCTTCCCAGTCTTCCAGTGTCTCCAGCGATGCCCGATCATAGGCCACTATAGAAGGCATTATGTTTTGCTGGAAAAGCTTGTACGCAACACCGGCATGCCATTCTTTTGCCTGGGGGCTTTTCGTAAAATCCTTCGCCAGAATCAATCTTCTGATTTGATTGACAATGGCGGTTAAAACCTGCAGCGGGTGGAATTCGGCCGCAAGAAGGGAACTTAAAAAAAAGAGCGACTTTTCAGTATGGCGGTCCGCAATTGCATTCGTTAAATCATATATCGGATCTTTTTTGGTACGTTTCAAAACCGACTCAACATCCTCCACCGTGATGGTATTTCGCTTGCCGACATAATTAATTAATTTTTCAAGACTGCCGCAAAATGTACGCAGATCAAAACCGGTCATATCCACCAGGGCCAGGTATGCCCCTTTGTCCATTTCCTTCTTGTCCGGTTTGAGGATCTCGGTCATTTTTTCGAGCAGCACGTCTTCCTGAGCCATCCGATCTGCCCGGCGATCGCCTTTGGGGACTGCACAGTCGATCACCATTCCCTGGTTTTTTATCGCTTTAAACAGGCCCCGGCGTTTATCAACCATATCTGTGGTAATCAGCAAATGATTATTCTTGGGAAAACCTTTCTCGATTGCTTTTTGAAGCACCACAGATTCGTCTGCAGGTTCCGGGATGGTGAGTTTGTTTTCTTGACAATAACCGATGATGTCATCCAACCATTCATCACCCTGGGTCATGCCTGCATCAAGTTTTAAAGCTTTATCTCTGTTTGATTTGTCTACATCTTCAAAAGATAGATTCATATTGCCCATGAGGTTTAAAAAGTATTTTGCTGCTTTCTTTATGTTGTCGTCATCGTATGCTTTTTTGGAAATCTCCAACAGGCGGCTTTTATCCTGTTTGCTATAAAATATACTTGATCCCCGCATGGCAACCACCTTTGTTCCGGACATAAGAGAGAATGTGTTTACCCGCTCGATCACATCGTAGATACTTTCAATCGTTCCATCCATGGGATCGTAATTGGCGGTGCGGTTAGCAACCGGAAGCAACGTCTCCAGAAGATCATCATAGGCGGTTTTAACCAGCAATTCCTCTCCAAAAATAAGATACACCTGCGAAAACTGTTTTTCGGGATCGCCTATTAAATCTTTTAAATACTTCCTGAGCAATTTATATTTGATTTCGGGCATTATTTGAATGTTGTCTGTTGTTCGTTGTCCGTTGTGGAAAAAAGAGGAAAACCAGATTTATTCCGGCATTTTTTTAAACAACAAATGAAATACAAATATACCAATCCCAATAGAAATGGCGCTGTCGGCAACATTAAATGCAGGCCAGTGCAAGTTTCCAACATAAAAGTCAAGAAAATCGATCACGAATCCAAACCGAACCCGGTCGATCAGGTTTCCGATGGCACCTCCAAAGATTAGCGCGAATGCAGCCGCCAGCCAAGGATAATTCGCTGGTGTTCTTTTATAAAAATAAAAAATTAAACCCACCGCCAATGACGATATAAAAAGAAAAATAATGCTTCGCAGGGTTGGACCCAGGTTGGCCATAAGACCAAAAGCGCCGCCCGGATTGTGAATATGAGCAATATTGAAGAAACCCTGCATGACTGGAATCATCTGATTAATCGGCAAGTAACGAATGATGAGAGCTTTGGTGATCTGATCCAGCAAAACGATAATTCCGGCAAAAATCAGCAGCTTGATATATTTATTCTTTAGCATTTCTTTGTTTCAAAAGGTTCAAAGGTTCAGAGTTCTGCGTTCAGAGGTTTCAGGTTTCAGGAAAATAGCTCATAGCTAATATCGCCTTCTGGCAACGTTTGCATATGGTTGGATGTTCGTTATCGGTGCCCACAGTGGTTTCATGGACCCAGCAGCGTTCACATTTCTCCCCGGGAGCGGTTTCAATTTGAATGATTAGTCCTGCTACATTTTCACTCTCAAAGCCACCATCAATTTTCTCATCTTTCAGCAAGGAAACCTTTGAAACGATGAAAATAGATCTTAAATCATCGGCATACGGTTGAAGCGCATTATAGTAATCCTCTTTGGCAGAGATGGTAACCGCAGCATCAAGAGGATGACCAATCTGCTTTGCAGCTCGCGCTTCTTCCAGCGCCTTGGTGACTTCTGCCCGTACGCCCAAAATTTTTTCCCATTGTTGGGCCAGGTCCTCATCTTTCCATTTGCTTTTTGCCTCAGGCAGTGAAGCAAGATGAACACTTGACTCTTTTTCACTGCGATCCGGCATATACTGCCAGATTTCCTCGGCGGTGAAAGGAAGAATCGGTGCTATTAACCGCGCCAGAGAGTCCAGCAAAATATGCATGACGGTCTGGGCGCTTTTTCGGGCTCCGGATTTGGGCGGGAAAGTATACAGCCTGTCTTTGAGGATGTCCAGATAAAAAGCAGAAAGATCAAGGGTGCAATAATTATAAAGGGCATGATAGATAATATGATATTCGTATGTATCATATGCAGCGAGCGTTTTTTGTACCAAGCTCTGCAGCTTATGGAGCGCAAATCGGTCGATTTCTGGCATATCCTCATAGGAAACTTGATCGACAGCCGGGTCGAAGTCAAACAAATTGCCCAGCACAAAGCGGCTGGTATTTCGGATTCGCCGGTAGGCATCGCTTAACTGCTTTAAAATGTTTTCTGAAATACGAATATCTTCTCTATAATCCGTTGCCGACACCCACAGCCGCAGTATCTCAGCTCCATATTTGTCGATTACCTCACTGGGTGCCACGACATTGCCCAGCGATTTGGACATTTTTCTTCCATTGGCATCCACAACAAAACCGTGCGTTAACACCGCTTTGTAGGGTGCCTGTTTCCGGGTGCCGACCGCAGTCAGGAGTGCACTGTGAAACCAGCCCCGATGCTGGTCACTGCCCTCCAGATATAGATCCGCCGGCCAGCGTAAGTTTTCTCTGGGCTCAAGCACAGCGGCGTGGCTCACTCCTGAATCAAACCATACGTCAAGGATATCGTTTTCTTTGACAAAATTTTTACTGCCGCATTCTGAACACGTTGCATTATCCGGAAGAAAATAAGAAATATCTTTTTCAAACCAGATATCGGCTCCGTGCTTTTCAAATAAGGAATAAACTTTTTCCATAATCTTTTGATCCAGGAGAATCGCCTCACAGTCTTGACAATAAAACACGGTAATCGGAACCCCCCAGGCCCGTTGCCTGGAAACACACCAATCCGGGCGGTTTTCAACCATGCCGTAAATGCGATCCCGGCCCCAGTGCGGGATCCAGGTTACGGTGTCGATTGACTCCAGCGAGTTCCGGCGCAGGTCGGTCTTGTCCATGGAAATAAACCATTGGGGTGTTGCCCGGAATATAACCGGCTGCTTGCATCGCCAGCAATGCGGATAGTTGTGCTCGATGGTGCCCTCGGCCACCAGCGCACCGATTTCTTTAAGCTTATTATTGATATTTGCATTGGCATCGAAAACAAATTGTCCCTTGAAAAATTCGACCTCATCGGTAAAACGCCCATTGTCATCAACCGGAGAATACACCTCTAATCCATATTCAAGACCCACTTCATAGTCCTCGCGGCCGTGTCCGGGTGCCGTGTGAACACAGCCGGTGCCGGCTTCCAGAGTGACATGATTACTCAGGATGATAATGGAATCCCGATCAACCATCGGATGGCGGCTGCGCTTGTGCTCAAGGGATTTCGGATCGATCTCGACGATAACCGAGTAATCAGAAATGCCGAAGGTTTGCATACCGTATTCCATCAGCTCGCGTGCCAGTATGAAGACTTCATTATTTCCCACATCAACGGCCACATATTCAAAATCAGGGTGCAGCGCGATGGCCAGATTAGCCGGAAGCGTCCAGGGCGTCGTGGTCCAGATCACCACATAAACCGATTTACCGTTCAATTCCGGATAGTCGTTGCTGAGATCATCTTTCATGCGGAATTTTACAAAAATCGACGGCGTCGACTCGTCTTGATATTCAATCTCTGCCTCGGCAAGAGCTGTTTGACAGGTACAACACCAATAGATCGGTTTTTTGCTGCGGAACAAACTACCATCCTGTGCAAACTTTCCGCACTCACGGGCGATGATGGCTTCATACACATAGTTCATGGTTAAATAAGGATCTTCCCATTCCCCCATAACGCCCAGCCTCTTGAACTCCTCGCGTTGAATATCAATAAATTTTTCAGCATACGCCCTGCAAAGCCTTCGGACTTCTACCAAGGTAAGGTCTTTCTTTTTCTCTCCGATCTCTTTATCCACATTATGTTCGATTGGAAGCCCATGACAGTCCCAGCCCGGCACATAAACAGCATCATAACTTGCCATCTGTTTTGATCGAACAATGATATCCTTTAAAATCTTGTTCAACGCTGTCCCGATGTGTATGTTGCCATTGGCATACGGGGGGCCGTCATGCAAAATAAATTGTTCCCGGCCTTTTGAAGAATTTCTGACTTGATCGTGCAACCGCGTTTGCTCCCAGTGTTTCAACTGTTCAGGTTCACGTTTCGACAGATTCGCCTTCATGGGAAACTTGGTCATCGGAAGGTTGAGGGTCTTTTTGTAATCCATTAATTCCTCCAGTATCGGCTTTATACCGCTTTCCATAATAATGTTCCGGGTCACCGACCACACGCAGAGCAGGTGGCTTGGATTTTTCCGCCATAAGCGGGAAAATACAGATAATTAATCAGAATCATACCGAGTGTCAAGGAAATACATCCCAAGAATTCGTTATACGACCTTGATTTCTGTTCCTTTAGCAGGGTTGCCCCGCCTTCAAGTGTGGTGTCCTATTTTTCATATATAAAACCCGAATTCGATTTTATCGTTTTTCTTTTTCAAAAATGAAGTCGTATAAATCCCATGGGACAATCGCGAAATTTCAGAGAGGATAAAATAAGAAAGGTAAAAGCTTATGGTTGAAGGTGGGGTGGTTGGGGAGTCCGGTTTCAGAAATAATCAATGATGTCACACCACATCATTTGTAATATCCATCAAATACTGCCCGTAATCGTTTTGGGTCAAATCAGCCGCAAGGTTTTGAAGCTCCTCTTTGGTAATGTAACCCTGGCGATAGGCAATTTCTTCAATACACGCGATTTTAAGTCCTTGCCGCTCCTGAATAGCCTGAACATAGCTGGCCGCCTGTTGCAAGGCTTCATGGGTTCCGGTATCCAGCCAAGCATACCCGCGCCCTAAAAGCTCGACTCTCAGATCCCCCCGACGTAGGTAGGTCATGTTTACATCGGTAATCTCGAGTTCGCCGCGGTCCGACGGCTTGAGGCGCTTGGCAATTTCGATGACTTTATTGTCGTAAAAATATAAGCCCGGCACAGCATAATTGGATTTAGGCTTTTTGGGTTTTTCTTCTATTCCGATAACTTTACCGCTGGCGTCAAAGTCCACAACCCCATAACGTTCGGGGTCTTTTACCATGTAACCGAGGATTAAACCGCCCTTATCAAGCTGGACGGCCCTTGCAAGAATTTGAGAAAGATTAGGTCCGTAAAAAATATTATCACCCAGAACCAGGCATACCGTATCACTTCCAATAAACTTCTCACCGATGATAAACGCCTGGGCCAGACCTTCCGGGCGGGGTTGTTCATTATAGGATAGCGTCAATCCCAATTGGGTGCCATCCTGAAGCACGCGCTTGAATATGGGCAGGTCTTCAGGGGTGGAAATAATAAGAATTTCACGGATCCCGGCCAGCATCAATACAGACAATGGGTAATAAATCATGGGCTTGTCATAGACCGGCAAAAGCTGTTTGCTGACACCCTTGGTTATTGGTAAAAGCCTGGACCCCGAACCCCCTGCTAAAATAATTCCCTTCATAACGCTTAATTCCTATTGTTTAAAAAAAATCCACGTCAATAGACGTTGTATTATCCTGTTATAGAGTCAGTATTTGTAGAACTGGTTTCAAAACCCCGTCTAATGTCCGAATGCTGTGTTGTAAGCCGACTCAAAATACTCACATACTATCGTGTATGCTCCGTTTTTGAGTCGGCTTACGCCTTGCCTTCGAACATAATCTGAGGTCTTGAAACCAGTTCTAAGATATCCGCAAAAGCTTTATTGCGGCATTTTAACCACAGAGCCCACAGCAAGATACGTATAATTCTTGGCCACCAGCTCAACGTAATCCGGAATCATGCGGCGTCCGTCCATTATCAAATAGGGCGGCT
>Ga0255055_10000883_pt1 | contig 23008 bp, 18 predicted proteins | sample JV7_2_27_MG_FD_188633 | JGI IMG/M metagenome (GOLD analysis project Ga0255055, IMG submission 188633) | Seawater microbial communities from Jervis Inlet, British Columbia, Canada - JV7_2_27 | ecosystem: Environmental > Aquatic > Marine > Inlet | place: Canada: British Columbia | collected...
CGCAGGTCCGCCCCGCCCGCCAGCAGGTGCCCGGCGAAGGAGTGGCGAAGCGTGTGCGGGGAGACCGTATCGCGGATCCCGGCGGCTTTTGCCCAACGGCCGATCCGGTTCCAGAGCGTCTGCCGGGTGATCGGCCGCCCGAGCCGGGAAAGGAACAAGGCGTTTCCCGTCCGCTTGTTTTTTCGAAACAGTGGGCGCCCGTGCTTTACGTACGCAAGGAGCGTGTCGAGGGCGGGCTGGGCGACGGGGACGACCCGCTCCTTTCCCCCCTTGCCGACCACGCGGAGGAACCCGGCGTGAACATCCACGTTTTCCAGGCGAAGCGACACGATCTCCGTTGCGCGCAGCCCCGAGGCGTACATGAGTTCGAGCATCGCCCGGTCCCGCATCCCCTCGGGCGTATCCCGGTCGGGGGCGGACAGAAGACTCTCCACCTCGGACAGGGTCAGGTACTTGGGGAGGGGCCTTCCGGTCCTTGGGCCCCGCGCCTCCGAGATCGGGTTAACGGGCAGAAGACCTTCCCGCACGAGATAGCGGAAGAACGACCGGATCGTGGAGACGTGCCGGGCGGCGCTGCGCGCGGAGAGCCCCTCGTCCCGCAGGGAGGAAAGGAACGAGAGGAAGTGCGACCGGGAAAATCCCGGCAGTTCGACCCCCGCGGAGAGGAGGAACGAGGCGAAACGCCGCATGTCGAAGCCGTACGACTCGACGGTGTTGCCGGAGAGTCGCCGTTCGGTCCGCAGGTGAAGGAGGAAGGCGTCGGTGAGGACATCGATGTCCATGGCCGTCTACCGCTTCCGGGGCTGCAGAGCGGCGTCCCCCGGCAGATTCGCCTCCTCCGCAGGGCCGGACGGGATTTCGTGGATGCTCCCCTCCATCGTGTCGAGATCGATCACGGCGCAGGTCGGCTTTCCGCTCAAGAACCCGCACGCCTCGCCGGGGTTCATGATCAGGGCCCGCCCGATGCGCATCGTCAGCGGCCGGTGCGTGTGGCCGAAGAGGATCAGGTCGAACTTGCCGCCCTCGCCGATCTCCTCCTGGAGCTCGTCGAAGGAGTGGGCCATGAGGACTTTCTTCCCGTGGATCTCCGGCATGTGGGGCCCCGGGTGGAACGCGTCACCGGAGACGGCCTTGAGCCCTTCCCTGTCGTAGTCGTTGTTCCCGTAGACGCCGATCAGCGGGATCCCGCACGCGCGAAACGCGAAGATCGTTTCGGGAAGGCAGACGTCGCCAAGATGCACGATCACCCCGACCCCCTCCTCCCGGAAGAGGGCGAGGGCGTCTTCGGCGAGGCTCCTCTGGTCGTGCGAGTCGGACAGGATCCCGGCTTTCATCCGGGTGCTCCCGTTCCGCCGCCGATCGCCTCGAACAGCGCACGGCGGATCTCCTCGAGCCGTTCCGGGCGGACGATCTTCTTGCCGTCGCTGTCCATGAGATAGAAGACGTCGGCCACCTGGTCGGCTTTCGTTGAGATCTTCGACAGGACGATGTCGAGCCCCAGGGCGGCGATCGTGCGGGTGATGTCGTAGAGAAGCCCGATGCGGTCGTAGGTGAAGATGTCGACCACGGTGTACCGGGAGGAGACCGAGTTGTCGAACACGACGTGCGTCGGGCGGAACTTGGCCACCTTCTCCCGGACGAACTTCGTCTCCTTCCTCTCGGCGATCAGATCCTCGACATGGGTCTCCCCGCGCAGGACGGCGGAAAGGTCGGCGGCCACCCGCTCCTTCTTCGGGGAGGCCTGGATGCTCTTCCCCATGTAGGTCACGTGGAAGGTGTCCAGCGCCACGCCGTCGCCCGACGTGGCGATCGTGGCGTTCAGGATGTTGATCCCGTTGGAGGACAGGACGCCGGCGATCTTGGAGAAGAGTCCGTGCTGGTCCGGGCAGACGATGATCATTTCCGATGTGCCGCCCTGGGGGGAGTCGAACGACTCGATCCGGGGGGTGGCGCCGTCGTAGGAGGAGAGAACGTGCAGGTGCTCGGCGAAACGGTCGTCGGGCGTCCCCAGGAAATACCGGTCGTCGAACCGGGAAAGATATGCCGAGACGTCCTCGGGCGGAAAGGCAGAGAGCCTCTCGCGGACCTGCTCGCGACGATTCCTCGCCCGCTCCTCGAACGGGCGCTTGAGCTTTCCGGTCTCGAGGACGTTCTTCGCCTTCTCGTAGAGCTCGAGCAGAAGCATCGCCTTCCACTGGCTCCATATCTCCGGGCCGACGGCGCGCAGGTCGGCGTAGGTGAGGAGGTAGAGCATGTCGAGCCGGGCCGGGGTCTTGACCGTTTCGCAGAACCCGATGATCAGCTCGATGTCGTGCATGTCCCTGCGCTGGGAAACGTGCGCCATGAGGAGATGGTGCTCCACGAGGAATACCAGGTCGTCGATCTCGTTCCGGGAAAGTCCCATGCGCTCCCCGACGCGGTCGACGATCTCCGCGCCGATGCGGGAGTGGCCGTGCCCCCTCCCCTTCCCGATGTCGTGGCAAAGGATCGCGAGCGCCAGGAGGTCCTTCCGCGGGATTGTCCGGTAGATGGCGAGAAACTCCTCCTCCTCATCGGTGCGGCCGCTTTTCTCCTCGAGGATGGGAAGGATGCTCGCGGCGAGAATCAGGTGGATATCGACGGTGTAGACGTGATAGATGTCCCGCTGCACGCGGAAGGAGAGGGGGGCAAACTCGGGAATGTACCTTCCCAGGAACCGGCACTCGTGCATCGCAAGCAGGGTCTCGCGCAGGTAGTGCGGGTCCGACAGGATCGACAGGAACAGCTTCGCCGCCTGCGGGTCCCGGGGAAACTCGGGTCCAAGGGCCGAAAGGGAGCGCTGGATGTTCTTCTTGGCCAGCGCCGTGGGAACGGAACGGGTCTTCTGCATGGCCCGGAAGAACTCGAGGATCCGCAGGGGCTCTTTCGGGAACGAGACGCCGGGGAGGGGGCTAAGCTTCCCCTTGTAGAGGACCCCGACGCCGTCGACCTTCTTTTTCCGGAGGGAGTACAGGGGCTTCCGGAACCCCTCGATGAGATATCGGTCGACCTGCTCCAGGACCTCCTCTGCCAGATTCACGGTGATGGCGGCGTTCATGTAGTACGTCCGCATGAACCGCTCCACCGCCAGGTCCCTCCCGCGGTCCCGGTACCCGAAGACCCCGGCCATCTGGTCCTGGTCCTCGAAGGTGAGGACGTCGGACTTCTTTCCCGCGAGAATGTGAAGCTCGCTCCGAACCCGGAGAAGATAGTCCTGGGCGTGCTCGATCGCCCGGACGGTTTTTTCGCCGACCACTCCCTTGTTGCGCAGTTCGATCAGGTTTTGGCACTTGTACTTGACCCTGGCCACCCACACGGCGGAGTGAAGGTCCCGCAATCCCCCTTTCCCCTCCTTGACGTTGGGCTCCAGCACATAGACCGTCTCCCCGTATTTCACGTGGCGGTTCCGCATCTCCGTAAGTTTCTTCTCGATGAACCGGTCGGCGTTGGTGAAGAAGAGGAACTTCTCGATCTCGCTGCCCGATTCCCGGAAGAACGGCTCGTCCCCCGCGACGAAACGGAAATCCAGCAGCCCCGTGCGGATCGAGTCGTCCGCCGTGGCCATCTTGATCGTCTCCTTGATATTGCGGACGCTGTGCCCCACGTCGAGCCCCAGATCCCAGAGAGGGTACAGGATCCATTCCATCATCGCCTCGACGTACGGGTCCACCTTGTACGAATGGAGGAAGAGCAGGTCGATGTCCGATTTCGGGCACAGTTCCCGCCGGCCGTAGCCGCCGACGGCGATGACCGCCATCTTGTATTTCAGGTCGGACGAAGACGAAAGGAACTTTTCCCGGGAGCGGTCGTGCAGGGCGCGCAGCACGTTGTCCATCGCGTCCGCGTACTTCCGGCAGGCGTCGTTCCCTCCGGCGAACCCGGTGCGCTGCTCCTCGCGCACCGCGGCCAAAGTCCCGGACAGGTACGATTTCAGGTAGTCGATGAGTTCGCGTTCTGACAGTCCCGGCCGCAGGGTCTCCGCGCGAAAGAGGGGGACGGACACGGGGCTCTCCCTAGCCCGCGCGGGCCAGCGCGCCGTTTTCCCCATAGTACCGGATGGCCTCCACCACGCTGTCGGCGATCGTCTCCAGGTAACTGCGGCGGCGCAACCGTTTCTCTTCGCCGCGGTTGCTGATGAAGGAGGTCTCCACGAGGACCGCCGTCATCCGGGCCCCCACCAGGACGTAGAAGGGGGCCTGCTTCAGCCCCAGGTTGTGGACGGGGCCGTGCCGCCTCTTGATGTTCCGGACGATGGTGTCGTTTACTGTCTTGGCGAGCCGAAGCGACTCCTTCTTCCTGCCGTAGGTTGACAGGTCATCGATGATGAACCTGACCTCGGAGAGTTTCTTCACGGAGACACCGTTCTCGCGGGCGGCCAGCTCCAGCGCTTCCCTGTCGGATGCGCGGCTTAAGACATAGGTGGAGACCCCCCTGGCCTTCCGGTTCCTGCTCGCGTTGATGTGAAGCGACACGAAGATGTCGGCGTTTGCCTCGTTGGCCATACCGGTCCGCTCCTCGAGCGGGATGAACACATCGGAGTCCCGGGTCATGCGCACGTCGAACCCGGGGAGGCGGGACAGCTTCTGCCGGACCATCCGCCCGATCGCAAGCACGACATCTTTTTCCCTGAGGCCCGTGGGGCCGGTCGCCCCCGGATCCTTCCCGCCATGGCCCGGATCGAGCATGACGACGATCTTCCCGGGCGCTTCGGGGAGCACGGGGCGCTTCCTGGCCACCGACGTCCCTTCGACGTCCACGATAATCCGGGAAGGGTTGGAAAGGTCGAACACGCGGTACCCGCTCTCCCTCTCGAGGTCGATGACGACGCGCACCACGCCCGCCCGAAACCGGCCGGCGCGGACGCGGGTGAGGAGTCCGTTTCGTATCTCCCGCGGATGCCTGATGATCTCATCGCGAAGGGTCGCCTTCTCGATGTCGATGAAGATCCGGGGAGGCAGCTTCCTTACGGGGTCGGCGCGCAAAAAGTTCGCCTCGTACTTCGCCTCCCCTTTGAGGTCGATGACGACGCGGGTGGATTCCTCGTTCGTCCAGTGGCGGATATCGTACACCACGGCGTGGCGGGCGGGAGAAGGCGACACGTATGTTGGGTACAGCAGGAAGGCGGCGATACCGGCCGCGATCAGATGGCGGGTGAGAGAACTCACCGTTTCCCTTTTGACAACCTCTCTTTCCACGCCGCAAGGTGCAGGAGCGCGTCCATGGGCGACAGCCGCTCTACGTCGGCCTTCCGGATCTCCTCGAGCACGGCGCCTTCGTCCGTTCCGACCCTGCGCCCCCCGAAAAGCTCCATCTGGCTCGCATCCACGCTCCCTGCGGCGTCCGGCCCGGCAATGCTGGGCAGCCCGTATTCATTATACTCGGCGGATTCGAGGTTTTTCAAAATATCTCGGGCCCGTGCGATCACCGGGTCGGGCAGGCCGGCCAGCCGCGCCACCTGGATCCCGTACGACTTGCTTGCGCTGCCTTCGTCGATGCGCCGCAGGAAGACGATCTCCCCCTGCCACTCCCGGACGGAGACGTGGAAGTTCCTGGCCCGGGGCGAGGTCCTCGCGATGTCGGTAAGCTCGTGGAAGTGCGTGGCGAAGAGCACCTTGGGACGGTGCTCGGATCCGTGGAGATACTCCGCCACCGCCCAGGCGATGGAGAGTCCGTCGAAGGTGCTTGTCCCCCTCCCCACCTCGTCCAGGACGACGAGCGTGCGCTCCGTAAGTCCGGACAGGATCCGGGAGGTTTCCCGCATCTCCACCATGAAGGTGCTTTCCCCCCGGGAGATGTCGTCGGACGCACCGATGCGGGTGAAGATCCGGTCGACCACGCCGATCTCCGCGTTGTCTGCGGGGACGAAGGAGCCCGCGTGTGCCAGAAGGACGATCAGCGCCACCTGCCGGATGTAGGTGGACTTCCCGGCCATGTTGGGCCCGGTGACCAGGGCGACCTGGATCTCCCGGGGGTCGAGCCGGCAGTCGTTGGGGACGAAGGCGTGGCGGCCGAGGATTTTCTCGACCATGGGGTGCCTGCCGTTCTCGATGACGATGTCCCGCCCCGAATTTACGACCGGCCTGCAGTAGGCGTTCGCGGCGGCCAGGTCCGCAAACGACAGGAGGACGTCGATCTCGGCTACCGCTTCCGCGCCCCGGGTGATGCCCGGCAGGTACCCTTTCAGCGACTCCCGCAGCGCCAGGAAGAGCTCCTCCTCCCTTGCGTTTCGTTCCTCCTCGGCGCGCAGCACCTTCGCTTCGAACTCTTTCAGCTCCGGCGTGATGTACCGTTCCGCGTTCACCAGGGTCTGTTTCCGGATGTAGTCGTCCGGCACCCGCTCGAGGTGGGAGCGCGACACCTCGAGGTAATATCCGAAGACGCGGTTGTAACGGACTTTCAGATTCGGGATCCCGGTCCGCTCCCGCTCCCTGACCTCCATCTCGGCGAGCATCCCCTTCCCGTGGGTGAGCAGGTGCGTGAGCTCGTCGACGCGCGGGTCGTACCCCGGGCGGATTACGCTTCCGTCCTTCATCCCCGCGGGCGCCTGGTCATTCAAGGCCGCGAAGATCTTTTCGACCGCCTCCCCGTGGTCTCCCAGCCGGTCCCGCGCCCCGCGAAGCAGCGACGAGACCGCCGTGCCCAGCAGTTCCCGAATGCAGGGGAGAATCTCCAGTGCGGAAGCCAGGGCGACGACGTCCCTCGGGCCCGACCGGTCCTGGGCAAGCCGGGAGGCGAGCCGGGAGAGGTCGGGCATCCCGGAAAGACGCTCGCCCATGTCCCTGCGGTCCGCAGGGGCCGTCACAAGCTCGGCTACCGCCCCGTGTCTTTCCCCGATTTTCCCCGCGTCCACCAGCGGGGCGGAGAGCCAGGCGCGAAGCAGCCTTGCCCCCATCGGCGTCCTGGTCCGGTCCACCACCCACAGGAGGCTCCCTCTGCGCTCCCCGGACAGGGTGGAGAAGACCTCGAGGGTCCGGACCGCGGTCTCGTCCATCGCCAGGTACTGTTGCCCCTCTTTCTCGGAGACCCGCGAGATTTCCGCGAGCGCCGCGGGCTGGTGCAGGTGGAGGTAGTACAGGGCTGCGCGAACCACGCCGAGTGCCGGGTGATCCCCCCCCGGCATCCCCGTAAGTCCTTCCGGGACGGGAAAGTCGTCGACCGCTGCGGGAGAAAGCGAGGTGGTAAGCTTCCCCTCCACGATCCGCCCGAGCCTGCCCCTAGTCCCACCGGCCACCTCGGGAAGCGGCATCCCCTCCCCTTCCAGGAAGACGAACTCGGCGGGGGACAGGAGATACAGGGCGTCGGCCAGCCCCTCCCCCGAGGCGCACGCCTCGTAGAAGAACTCCCCCGTCGTGGCGTCCAGGGCCGCGTACGCGAAGGGGGGCCGGAACCGGACGGCGGCCAGGAAGTTGTTCCCCCGCGCGTCCAGGCATTCCTCCTGGAAGACCAGGCCCGGCGTTACGACCTCCGTCACCTCCCGGCGGAACAGCCCGCGCCCCCCCGACTCCTCGAATTGCTCGCAGATCGCCACCTTGCACCCCTGCTGGATCAATTTCGAGAGATAGGCGTTGCGGGCGTGGTACGGGACCCCGCACATCGGGATGTTCGCCTCCTTGTCGCGGGAGGTGAGCGCAATGTCGAGCAGGCGGGAGGCCCGGATGGCGTCCTCGAAGAACATCTCGTAGAAATCGCCCATGCGGAAGAAGAGGATGCAGTCCCGGTACCGGGACTTGATCTCCACGTACTGCCGCATCGCGGGAGTGAACTGGGTCGACATCTTCCTTCCGGAAAACCGTGTGGCGTTACGGCGTAAGCGTCCCGAACCGGGCCGACAGCCGGTCGTGCGTCTGCGAAAGCGACTCGGGAAGGACGCGCGTCGACATGACGGATGTCATGAAGTTGGTGTCCCCGCCCCAGCGGGGGATGAGGTGGATGTGCAGATGGTCGACAATCCCCGCCCCGGCGACCTTTCCGAGGTTCATCCCCACGTTGAACCCTTCCGGGGAGTACTCTTCTGCCAGAACCTGCGTCCCCAGCGCGACGAGGGAGATGAGCTCCCCGCGCTCCTCCGCCGACAGGAGAGTCAGTTCGGACACATGGCGGCGGGGGGCGAGAAGCACATGCCCGTTATTGTAGGGGTACCGGTTGCCGATCGCGAGGGTGTTCCGATAGATGCCCAGGATCAGACGTTCGGGGTCCCTCCGGTCATCCTCCCCGATGCAGAAGATGCACCGGGTTCCGCCCGTACCACCTCCCCGGATATACTCCATCCGCCAGGGAGAGAACATCCTTTCCATGGAAAGAGGTCAGCTGTTGACCAGTTCCCGCAGTTCCTTGCCGACTTTGAAGAAGGGGATCCGCTTTTCCGGAATGGAGACTTTCTCCCCGGTCTTGGGGTTGCGCCCCTCCTTGGCCCGGCGGACGCGAACGGTAAAGCTGCCGAAGCCCCGGATCTCGATCTTCTCTCCCCGATGCAGGGCAGCCCTCATGTTCTGGAAGACCGTGTCCACGATGACCTCGCACTCCTTCTTGGTCAAGGTGGAAATTTTCTCCGACAGTGTTTGCACGAGATCGCTTTTCGTCATCCTCATTCCCCTCCGGGTATGTTATTGAGCCATGTAGTCGAGTCGGATCTGTGTCCGGGTCAGTTTCTCGTAGATTATACGTTCCGCTTCATCCCTTAGCAATTCGAATATGGAAAACTTTTTCTTCGGCGGAGTTACGACCCGGGGCTCTCCCTCGATCTTCGCCATTATCCCCGCCTCCGCGACGGCGTCCTCCAGGTTGCCGAGCCTGTCGACCAGGCCCAGTTCTTTCGCCTGCTCACCGGAGAAGATGCGTCCGTCCGCGATCGCCAGAACGTCGTCGCGCGCAAGCTTCCTCCCCTCGACCACGGAATTTATGAACTGGGAGTGGACGTTGTCGATGACGCTCTGGAGGAGTTGCCTCTCCTCCGGTTTCATCTTCCGGATCGGAGAGCCGATGTCCTTGAATTCGCCGCTTTTGACCACGAAACCCCTGAGCCCGATCTTCTCGGTGAGGTCCTCCATGTTCACGAACTTCATGATGACCCCGATCGAACCGGTGATCGTCCCGGGGTTGGCGAAGATCTTGTCGGCGGCGCAGGCGATCAGGTATCCCCCCGAGGCCGCCACCGCTCCCATGGACACGACGATCACCTTCTTCCCGCGGACCTTTCGGACCTCCTCGTAGATCTCCTGCGAGGGGCCCACGCCCCCTCCCGGCGTATTGAGCCGCAGGACGATCGCCTTTATCGAATCGTCCTTCGCGAATTCCTTGAAATGCTCGATGGTACCCTCGGAATCGATGATCATCCCGTTGATCGGGAGCACCGCGACCTTCTCCCCCCGTGCGAAGGAGAACCAATCCGTCGTCGATACGACCGCGAGAAGGACGAAGAACCCCACGATGACGAGGACCACGATCAGGCACCCGCGAAGGAAGGGGCGGCGACGCCGCGGAGTGGGGTAGGCGAACATCTCGGCGCTCATCCGAACTCCGGAATCAATCCTCGTTGATGTTCAGCTTGGCCCGGAGAGCTTCTCCGAAAGCGGTCGTTGTCTCCTCCGGCGGTTCGGAGTTCGGGGAGAGGTACGTTTCCATGTCCTTGCGCTCCATCCCGTCCTGGAACGAGCGGATGCTTAAGGAGATCTTCTTGTTGTGGCGGTCCACGGAGAGCACGACGGCCCCCACCTCGTCCCCTTCCTTGAACAGGGAGCTCGGGGAGTCGACCTTCTCCCGGGACAGCTCGGAAACGTGCACGAGCCCTTCCACCCCGTCGGAAAGCTCCACGAAGACGCCGAAGTCGGCCACCCGGGTGATCTTTCCGGTTACGGAGTCGCTCTTCTTGAACCGGCGCTCGACCCCTTCCCACGGGTCCGTGGTCAGGTGCTTGATCCCGAGCGAGAACTTGTGCGCCGCCGGGTCGATCTTCAGGACTTTCGCCTCTATCCTGTCCCCTTTCTTGAGCAGCTCGCCGGGATGCTTGACCCGCTGGTTCCAGGAGAGGTCGGAGATGTGGACAAGGCCGTCGATCTCCTCCCCGATGTCGACGAACGCTCCGAAATCGGTGATGTTCTTCACCACGCCCTCGACCACCGCCCCCTCCGGGTGCGCTGTCTTTAGCTCGTCCCAGGGGTTGGAAAGGAGCTGCTTGTACCCGAGGGAGATCTTCTTGTTCTCCTTCTCGAGCTTGAGGACCAGGACATCCACGGTGTCTCCCGGCTTCATGACCTCGGAGGGGTCCTTGAGGCGCTTGCTCCAGGACATCTCGGAGACGTGGAGGAGCCCCTCCACGCCCTCCTCGAGTTCGATGAACGCTCCGTACCGGGTGATGTTCGTGACGCGGCCCGTAAGCCTTGCCTCCACCTGGTAACGCTCCTCGATATCGAGCCAGGGGTCCGGTCGCATCTGCTTCAACCCCAGGGAGATGCGCCCTCTCTCCCGGTCGAACCGGATGACTTTTACCTTGAGCGTGTCACCTACCTTGCAGACGTGGGACGGGTGGACGATCTTGCCGTAGCCCATGTCGGTGATATGCATCAGCCCGTCTAAGCCCCCCAGGTCCATGAAGACGCCGTAGTCGGTGATGTTTTTGACCCTCGCCACGACCTCGTCGCCTTCCCGCACACTGTCGAGCAGGACTTTCCTCAGGGTCTCCCGCTCCTCCTCGAGGTAGGCCCGCCGCGAGACGACGACGTTGGCCTTCTTTCGGGAGATCTTCAGGACCTTGAACTTCCCCTCGAGGCCGATCACGCTATCGTTGTCCCGCACGGGCCGGATGTCCACCTGGCTGCCCGGCAGGAAGGCCTTCACCCCCCCGATGTCGGCCGTGAATCCGCCTTTCACCTTCGCCACGATCGTTCCCTGGACGGCGCTTCCTTCCTCATGCGCCTTCTGCAGGTCGTCCCAGACCCGCACCCGCATGACCTTCTCCCGAGAAAGGAGGACGAACCCCTGCGTGGAGTCGTACCGCTCGACCATGACGTCGATGGGGTCCCCGGGAGAGAGGGTCTGCCTCTCCTCCTCGGTCAGGTCGGTGAGCGGGAGCATCCCCTCGGACTTCCTGTTGATGTTGATTGCCACGTATTCCTTGAGGATTTTTATCACAACCCCGTGGATGATCTCGCCTTCATCGAGGTTCTCGATGCTCTCCGCGAACATCTTGCCGAAGTCGTCTTCCGCCTTTGCGTCTTCGGTTGTTACGTCTTTGGTTGTTACGTCTTCGGCTATTACGTCTTCGGTTGTTACGTCTTCGGTTGTTGCGTCTTCGGTTGTTGCGTCTTCGGTTGTTACGTCTTCGGTTGTTGCGTCTTCGGTTGTTGCGTCTTCGGTTGTTGCGTCTTCGGTTGTTACGTCTTCGGTTGTTACGTCTTCCTTCGTTCCCACGGTCTCTTCCTCGGTCTTCCCCCCGGGAAAGCTCCCGTTCGCGGGTTTGTCGTCCATGATTGACTCCTTTTGGTATGTTCTGTTTCTATATCATAACCCGTAATATATGCAACATTTAAGCAGAAATTCCGGATCCCTCATTTATAGTACGTCCCGGCGGTGCCGTTGGCGATGGAGATCGCCCTCTTCACGCCGAAGCAGAAGCCCGCGTTGCGGGCGATGAGGATCCGCCTCACGGCTTGCCTCTCCCTTCGGTCTGCCCCGCAGGGAGAGGAAGGTACCGAAGCATCTCCTCGACCACTTCTTCCACCGTGAGGGTCGTCGAGTCGATATAGACCGCGTCTTCCGCCATCCGGAGCGGGGAGTGCCGCCGCGTGCTGTCCTGGATATCCCGCTGGAGCACTTCCTGCAGCACCTCCTCGTACGTCTTCCCTTTCCCCGCCTCCCACTCACGGTAACGCCTGAGGGCACGGACCGCTGCGACGGCATCGAGGAAGAACTTTGCGTCGGCGTCCGGAAAGACCACCGTCCCCGTGTCGCGCCCCTCGAGAACGACCCCGCCTTTCTCCCCCATCTTCCTCTGGAGAGTCACCATGGCCTCGCGCACCGGGGCGTGGGTCGATACCTCCGACGCCCCCATGCTGATCCCGGGGGTCCTGATCGCGTCGCTTACGTCCTCGCCGGAGAGGGTGATCCGCATCTCCTCCCCCTCCGTCCGGAACGCGATCGCCAGGTCCGCACACATCTGCCCGAGACTCTTCCCGTCTACCCAAGGGATGCCGGCCCTTTGGGCTGCAAGGGCGCACGCCCGGTACATCGCACCCGTGTCCAGCCAGGTGAGGGAGGTTTTCCTGGCCAGCCGCTTCGAAACCGTTGTTTTTCCCGCACCGGAAGGACCGTCGATCGCCACGATGGGCCTTTCCCTCACCGGGTAACCTCCCGCAACATCCCGGGGAACCCGGGAAACGAGGTGGCGATGCACGCCGTGTCGGATATCTTCACCGGGACGCCGGATGCATAAGAAAGGACCATGAGCGACATGGCGATCCGGTGGTCCCCGTAGCTTTCGACCCGCTGGCCCCCGGTGACCCGGGCAGGGCCCTTGACCCAGAGTCCGTCCGGGTATTCGCCGCACGACACGCCGAGGGTGGAAAGCTCCTTTACCATCGCGCCGATCCGGTCGGACTCCTTCACGCGAAGCTCGGCCGCCCCCCGGATCTCCGTGCGCCCTTCCGCCATGGCGGCGGCCACGCAGAGTGCCGGAACCTCGTCGATCAGCGCGGGAACCTCCTCGGGAGCGACCTGCGCGGGCCCAAGCCCCCGCCCGTGCACCACGATGTCGGCGACCGGCTCGCCCCCCTCATCCCGGGGAGACTCGAACTGTATGTCCGCCCCCATTCTCCTCAACACGGAAATCAGCCCGGTCCGGTGGGGGTTTACCCCGACCCCGGGAACGCGCAGGATCGCGCCGGGAACGGAAGCGGCCAGGACCAGGAAGAACGACGCCGACGAAATGTCTGCCGGGATGGCCATCGAAAGGGGATGGAGCCTCTCCGCCGGGTACACGGTGACCTCTTTCCCCTCCCGTACCACCCTTGCCCCCATCGACAGGAGCATCCTTTCCGTATGGTCCCGCGACGGAAGCGGCTCGACCACGGTCACGGGGGAATCGGCGTAGAGACCTGCCAGGAGGATCGACGACTTCACCTGCCCCGACGCGACGGGCATCTCGTAACGTATCCCGCGCAGGGCCCCTCCCCGAATGCAGAGTGGAGGAAGGGTGTTTTCCTTCCGCCCGGTGATCTCCGCACCCATCCGGGTAAGGGGGCGGACGATGCGTCCCATCGGCCGGTGGCGAAGGTACGGGTCGCCGCTCACGATCGTCACGAACGGCTGGGCGGAGAGAACCCCTGCCCCGATCCGCATCGTGGTGCCGGAGTTCCCCGCGTCGATTACGTCCTGCGGTTCCTCGAATGCCCGCATCCCGCGCCCCTTGATGCGGATCTCCGTGGGCGAAACTTCCTGGACGTCGACCCCCATCGCGATCATCATCCCCACCGTCCGCAGGGTGTCCTCCGCGGGAAGGAACCCCTGGATGCGGCTTTGTCCCTCGGCCATCGAGGCGAGCATCACGGCCCGGTGGCTGATCGACTTGTCCCCGGGGACGGTTACGGTTCCCGATACTTTCGCCGCCTTCCCCATGTTACAGCGCGTCCCTCGTCCGCTTCGATGTCCGGAAGTAGGCGAGCAGCCCCTTCTCGTCCCCCCTGCGGATAAGCCCCTCGAGCATGGCGAAGTTCTTCCGGTAGTGCGCGGTTGCCCGGAGGACCTCGGTACGGTTCTGGAGCACGATGTCCTTCCACATCTCCGGGTTGCTCGAGGCGATCCTCGTGAAGTCCCGGAAGCCGCCTGCGGAGTAGCCCAGGGGGACGCGAGAGTCGAGGGTCGCCACCGAATGGACCAGGGCGTAGGCCACGGCGTGGGGGAGATGGGAGACGTAGGCGAACACGTGGTCGTGCGTTGCCGGGTCCATCCGGAGCATCCGGGCCCCCGTCAACCTCCACAGCGCCTCGACGCGCCTCATGGCCTTCTCGGTGTTCCCTTTCCCCGGGGTGATGATCGACGTCCTCCCCCGGAACAGGGACGGGTCCGCGGCGGCGAACCCCGCGTTCTCGGTTCCCGCGATCGGGTGCCCGCCGATAAATTCCGCGCCCTCCGCCATGCTCTCCTGCCCGGCCCGGACGATCTTCGCCTTGACGCTCCCGACGTCTGTCAGCACCGACCCCGGCTGCATCCTCCTGCCGATGCTCCGGATGAGGCCGATGGAGCGGACCACCGGGACGCAGACCACCACGATGTCGCACGCCGCGATCTCGGTGTCGGTGCAGGCACGTGCGATGGCGCCGGCTTTCCTCGCCAGCCGCAGGGATTCCTCGCGCCGGTCGCACCCCCAGACCTCGGGCGCCCCCCGCTTTCCCTTAAGCGCCAGGGCGAGCGACCCCCCGATGAGACCCAGTCCCACGATGCCGAGACGTTTCGCGATCACGCGCTCCCCAGCCTCTTCCCCACGGCATCCGCGATCTTCCGGAGTCGCGCAAACATATCCCGGAACGCCTCGGGCCGAAGGGATTGCGGCCCGTCCGACAGGGCCGATTCGGGGTCGTGGTGGACCTCCACCATGACGCCGTCCGCGCCTGCGGCAATGGCGGCTGCGGCGAGAGGCTCGACCAGGGTCATCTTCCCGGTGGCGTGGCTGGGGTCGGCAATCACCGGGAGATGGGAGAGCTCCTTCACGACGGGGATCGCCGAGACGTCGAAGGTGTTCCGGGTGGCCGACTCGAAGGTCCGCACCCCTCGCTCGCAGAGGATGATCTGCCTGTTCCCCTCCGAGGCGATGTACTCGGCCGACATCAGCCATTCCATGATCGTCGCGCTCAACCCCCGCTTGAGGATGACGGGCATATCGAGTCGGCCGACTTCGGTCAGGAGCCTGAAGTTCTGCATGTTCCGCGCCCCGATCTGGATCACGTCGGCATACTTGACCACGACGTCGATGTCGCGCGGATCCATGAGCTCGGTGGCCACGGGAAGGCCCGTCTCCTCGCGCGCCTCGGCGAGGTACCGAAGTCCCTCCTCCCCCATCCCCTGGAACGCATAGGGGGACGTGCGCGGCTTGAAGGCTCCCCCGCGAAGGAACGACGCGCCGAAGGAGGCGACCTGCCCCCCGATCCCGAGCATCATCTCCCTCCCCTCGACCGAGCACGGCCCCGCGAAGACCGCCACCGTGTCCCCGCCGATCTTCTGCCCCCGCACCGTGATGACGGTGTCCTCCTTCTGGAAGTCCCGACTGACGATCTTGTACGGCTTGAGGATGCGCACGACCTTCTCGACGCACGCCATCCCCTCGAACGCCTCCGGCTGCAACTTGCGCTCGTCGCCGATGGCGCCGATGATCGTGCGCTCCACGCCCCTGGAGATGTGCACCGTGAGCCCGTTCGCCTTGATCTTTTCCTCGACCTGGGCGATCTCCCCGCCGGTGGCGCCCGCCTTCAGCACGATGATCATGTACGAATCCTCCCTTTTCCGCCTCTTGTCCTGCCCATCACCGTGTCGACTGCCGAAGGGTTCAGATCGCCCGGGGGTAGGAGCCGAGGATTTTCAGATAATGGGCCCGCATCCGGAGCTCGTCCAGAGCCTTCGCCACCGGATCGTCCTTGAGGTGTCCCTCCGCGTCGAGGAAGAAAAGATATTCCCACGCCTTTTTCTTCACGGGACGGGATTCGATCTTCGTGAGATTGACCTGGTGGCGGGAGAACGGCTCCAGCATGAGGAAAAGCGCGCCCACCTCGTCCCGCGCGGCGAACAGGACCGAGGTCTTGTCGTTCCCGGTTCTCTCCGGGGCGATCTTGCCGATGATGATGAAGCGGGTGACGTTGTTCGTGTTGTCCTGGATCCGTCTCCGGATACCCTTCAGGCCGTAGATCTTGGCGGCCGCCTCCCCGGCGATCGCCGCCGCCGAGGGGTCGTCGATCGCCAGCTCCGCCGCCCGGGCGGTGCTCTCGACGTCGAAGACCGCCACGTCACGCAGGTTCCGCTCGAGCCACTCGCGGCACTGGGCGATGGCGTGGGGGTGGGAGTAGATCTTCTTCACGTGCTCGATGTCGCCCGTGACCGAGAGGAGGTCGTGGGCCACCTCGATGAGGATCTCGCCGCTGATGAGCAGGTTGTGGTCGACGAACATGTCGAGGGTGTTGCTCACGATCCCCTCGCTCGAGTTCTCGATGGGCACGACGCCGAAGTCCGCGTTCCCGCGCTCCACCGCGTCGAAAACCCCGGAGACGTTGATCTGCGAGACGTATTCGGCGCTCTCTCCGAAGTGCTTGAGGCACGCCAGATGGGTGAACGTCGCCCTCGGGCCCAGAAACGCAACGCTTAGAGGCTTCTCGAGAGAGAGGGAGGCCGAGATGATTTCCCGGTAGATCGCCTTGAGCGCCTCGTTCGGGAAGGGCCCGGGATTGTGCGTGGTGAGCCTGCGCAGGATCTCGACCTCGCGCTCCGGGACGTAGAACCGAAGGTTCTGATCCTCCTTGATCTTCCCCACTTCGATCGCCGCCTTGGCGCGTCGATTGAGAAGGGAGAGGATCTGGTCGTCCAGCGAGTCGATCTCCTTGCGAAGCTCCTTCATCCGGTCCCTGGTCAACTACGCTCCACCTGCCTTCTGCTTGATCCGGCCGATCTTCCGATACTTCGCATACCTGCGGTCGAGAAACTTCCGGACGGGCAGGGACTTCAACGACGCGAGCGATTTCACCAGGGCCTCTCGCACCGTTTCGGCGGCCGCTTTGTGGTCCCGGTGCGCCCCGCCTTCCGGCTCCGGGAGGATGCGGTCCACGACGCCGAATTTCTTCAGGTCGGTCGCAGTGATCTTCATCATCTCGGCGGCCGTCTCCGCCTCCGCGGTGTCCCGCCAGAGGATGGAGGCGCACCCTTCCGGGGAGATGACCGAGTAGATCGCATATTCCATCATGAGGATCTCGTCTCCAATCCCCAGCGCCAGGGCGCCTCCGCTCCCCCCCTCCCCGATGACGAGGACCACGATCGGCACCTGGAGCTTCGCCATCTCGAGCAGGTTCCGGGCGATCGCCTCGGACTGCCCACGCTCCTCGGCGCCGATCCCCGGGAAGGCCCCCGGCGTATCGATGATGGTGATCACGGGGATGCGGAACTTCTCGGCGAGCTTCATCAGCCGGAGCGCCTTGCGATACCCCTCCGGATGCGCCATCCCGAAGTTGCGGCTGATCTTCTCGGTGGTGTTCCTTCCCTTCTGCTGCCCGATGAGCATCACCTTCTCGGAGTCGAGCTCCGCGAAGCCGCCGACGATGGAAGGATCGTCGCGAAACGCCCTGTCCCCGTGGATCTCGAGGAAATTCCGGAAGCAGAGGTTCACGTAGTCGAACATGTAGGGCCGGTTCGGGTGGCGGGCCAGCTGGGTGGTCTGCCACCGGGTCAGGTTGGAGAAGATCTCCTTGCGGATCTTGGCGATCTTCTTCTCCAGCTTCCCCGCTTCCTCGCGGACGCTCTTGTCCTTCCCGTCGTCTATCCTGCGGAGCTGGTCCAGCCGGTTCTCCAGATCGACGATCGGCTTCTCGAAGTCGAGATATTGCAGAATCATTCGTGCTCCTAATAGGGGGTAACTATGTAAATTATGGGAAAAAGGCGCTCATAACAAGAACTTTCTGATCTCCGCCGCGGCCGTCTCGTGGAAAGTTTCTCCCCCCAGGCGGATCGCCCCGGCCTCCCCCGACAACCAGGTGACCTGCCGCTTGGCAAAGCGGCGGGTGTCCCGTTTCATCTGCCCGACCGCTTCTTCGATGGAAACCCCGTCTAAAAGGTGGGCAAGTACGTGCCGGTACCCGAGCGCCCCCATGCAGGAAAGACCCCGGCCGTATCCCTTCGCGAGCAGCCCCTTGACCTCCTCGACGAGTCCCGCCTGAAACATCGCGTCCACCCGCTGGTCGATGCGCCGGTACAACTCCGCACGGTCGATCGCAAGAACCAGAAACAGGACCCGGTACCTGCTCCCTCCGCTTGACCAGCTCGCCTTCCTTGTGCTGGCCGGATCTCCCGTCATCTCCCGCACTTCGAGGGCCCTTACCACCCGTACCCGGTCCGAGGGGTGGATCCTCGCCGCGGAGGCAGGGTCTGCCCTCAGGAGCTCTTCGTACAGGGCTTTCCCCCCGTCCTCTTTCCAGCGGCGGGAAAGCCTTTCCCGGACGACCGGATCGGATGGGAGAGGGTCCAGGCCTTTCAGGAGCGCCCGGATGTACATCCCGGTCCCTCCCGAAACGAGCGGGAGGCACCCCCTTTCCCGGACGCCGCGGATCGCCGCCTCGGCATCGGCTACGAAACGGCCGGCGCTGTATCTTTCGTCCGGATCCGCCACGTCCACCAGGTGATGGAGAGTCTCCGCCCGCTCCGCAGGGGAAGGCTTTGCCGTCCCGATGTCCATCCCGCGGTAGACCTGCATCGAGTCGGCGCTTACGATCTCGAGGGGGAAGATGCGGGCCAGGGAGATCGCGACAGCCGTCTTTCCGGACGCGGTGGGGCCTGACAGGACGAGAAGGCGGTTTTCGGCCACGGGGTATTTACGTCCGGCCGAACAGTCGTTTCATTTCGGTGGCGGTTATCTTCACCCAGACCGGGCGCCCGTGCGGGCAGCTGTGGGAGGCGACGGCCCGGTCGAGGTCGGAAAGAAGGACCCGCATCCCCTCCTTTTCAAGCGGCATCCCGGCCCGGAGGGAGGCGTGGCACGCAATCCGCCACAATTCCCGGTCCGCATCGAAGATCCCCTTCGGCGCGGACTCCTGGGAGAGGAGGAAATCGCCCAGGTCCTTCCACCATCTCTGAAGGTCGAAGTGGCCCAGGATGGCGGGTCCCCCCGAGACCTTGAAGGTGTTTTCGCCAAAAGACTCGCAGAGGAACCCGACCGCCGAAAGGAACACTTCGATCTCGGCCCGCTCCTTTCTGCCCGCACCGGGCAGGGAGACGACCTGCGGCACCAGCCACCGCTGGACGGGAGCATTCTTCCCGAGGTACGAATCCTTCAGCCGGGAGAAGACGATCCGCTCGTCCGCCGCGTGCTGGTCGATGATCACCACCTCCCCCATCCCCTCGCAGACGATATACGTGCCCAAAAGCTGGGCGACGGGCCGAAGCGACCCGAACCTTCCTTCCTTCTCCCGGTCCAGGGAGTCGCCTTCCGGAGCGCGGAAAAGCGGAGGGTCTGCCGGCTGGTCGTCGAACAGGTTCACTTCCTGCGGTTCCGCTGTCTTCGGAGGGATGGGCGCCACCGCCCGGACCTCTGCGCGCCCGGAGAGGGAGACGGCGGAGGGAACCACCGGGATCTCCCCCAGGGCCTCCCCGATCGCGTGACGCACAAGCTCGAACAGGTCCTTTCCGTACCGGAAGCGCACTTCCATCTTGGCGGGGTGAACGTTTACATCCGCCTCGTGAGGATCGCACTCGAGGAACAGGTAGATCACCGGCTGCCGGTCGGAAGGAAGGATCCCCCGGTACGCCTCCCGCACGGCGGCGAAGATCCCCTTGTCGCGGAACTGCCGGCCGTTGACGAAGAAATGGATCCCCGAGGCGCCGAACCGGGACAGGTGCGGCAGCCCCGCCCACCCGGTGATCCGGAAGAAGGCCGAGGAAAGCCTCAGAGGCACGAGGTACTTGGCGCCCTCCCGCGCGTGCCGCTTCGCACGGTCCAGAGAGGACTCGTCCCCCTCGTAGAACACTTCCGTTTTCCCGCCGCTCATCCGGAAGGAGGTCCCGCCGCCGGGGATTGCCACGCCGTGGAACACTTCCCACAGGTGGGTCATCTCCGTCCGGGGGGTCTTCAGGAACTTGAGCCGGGCGGGGATGTTCCCGAACAGGTTCGTCACCTCGACGGTCGTTCCGCGCGGAGTCCCGGCCTCCCGCACCGACCGAACCTTCCCTCCCTCCACGACGACTTCCGTTCCGGAATCCCGGTCATGGGGGCGGGTGAGAATCCGGAGCCGGGAAACCGAGCCGATCGAGGGGAGGGCCTCCCCCCGGAATCCGTAGGTGGACAGATTCTGGAGGTCATCGGCCGAGGCGATCTTGCTCGTGGTGTGGCGGCGTACGGCGGCTTCTGCTCCCTCGGCCGTCATGCCGACGCCGTCGTCGGAGACCCGGATCGAAAACGGGAACGGACCGAAGACCTCCGCCTCGATTCTTCCCGCGGAGGCGTCGACGGCGTTCTCCAGGAGTTCCTTCAGGAGGGAGGACGGCCTCTCGACTACCTCGCCGGCGGCGATCTGGTCGATCACGCCGTCGGGAAGCAGCCGGATCTTTCCCCTCACCTGTTACCTCTTTCCCGCCCCGGAACTGCGCGAGGCGCCGCGCGGGCTCCTGTCTCCGCGCGTCTTGCCCGAAAGCCGGATCTCATAGGAAACCCGGTTCCTCTTCGCGCGGAGGAACTCCTCGCGCTGCTTCGCAGCCCCTTTTTCCCCCATGAGAGCGCGCGTGATGATCTTCCCCTCCTCCACGCCGGGCTGGTCGAAGGGATCGATGTTTGCACACTCCCCGGCGATGGCGGTCACCCACTCCCAGAAATGGAGGAGTGCCCCCAGGTGGGCCTCGTCCCTCTTCCCCACCTCGATCCGGACGATGGGACGGCCGGCCTTCCAGAGGGCGCCGATCGTTGCCTCGAACTCGGCGTCGAACAGATCGCGCAGGGGCCTTTTCCCCAGGATCTCCATCCCGGGTGCGAACCCGGAGGCGGGCACGTTCCCCTTCTCCCTGCCGCCCATCCACTTCACGAAGGTGAAGATCTTGTCGGCGGGGCCGTCCTGGTAGAGCTGCACCTGCGAATGCTGGTCGGTCACCCCGACCGCCCGGGCCGGCGTCTGCCCCACGGGGGGCTCCGTGCCTCTGCGTTTCCCCAGGCTTTCCCCCCAGAGCTGCTGCCACCATTCCGCCACGCGCGCAAGGCCTTCCCCGTAAGTGAACCAGACGTGCACGGGTTTCGGGTTTTCCACCAGGTAGTGGGAGTAGACGGCGGCGGCGGCCAGGACCGGGTTTTTCTTTCCCTTGCCTCTGCGCAACGCCGACTCCATCCACCGGGCTCCCGACAGGAGCTTCTCCGTTACCACCCCTGCAGCCGCCAGCGGGAGAAGCCCCACGGGGGACAGGACCGAAAATCTTCCCCCCACATTTTGGGGGACGGGAAACGTGGCGACGCCCAGGGAGTCTGCGAACCGGCGGAAAACCCCTTTCTCCGGGTCCGTGACCATCACCAGATGGTCCTTCCACTTCTTTCCGCAGGCCCGTTTCAGGCTCTCGATGGCGAGGGCGAGCTGGGCGTTCGTCTCCGCGGTGCCGCCCGATTTGCTGATGGCCACCACCGCGGTGGTCTTCATCGGGTGCGAGCGCAGCAGCGGAAAGAACTCGTCGGGGTCCACGTTGTCGGCCACCGAGAGGCGCAAACCCTTCCGGGCCCCTTCCCCCCCCACACCCTCGAAGACGGCCTTCGTCCCCAGCGCAGACCCGCCGATCCCCAGGACGAGGAGATGGGTGAAACGCTTCCGCATCCCCGCGGCGTACCGGGAGACGGCACGCGCCTCCTTCTCGCGGAACGGGAGACCGGGAAAGCCGATCTCCCCCGCAGCGTGCCGGAAGGCGAGCTTTTTCGCTTCCCGTTCGGCGCGCTTGATCGCCTGGCCCATTTGCCGGGGGGTAAGCCCCTCCCCGTTCCGGAGATTTCCCTCGTGCACGAGAGAAAAATCGAAACGGAATTCGATCCTGTCGGCCATCGCTTCCCCCTTCCGGATCGGACAGGGCGCATGGAGCGCCCGTCCTGTCCTTCCTCTCCTACGCGTTCACTTCTTCCCGCGCAAGTTTGATTCGGCCAGGTTGCCCCGATACCATTCCACGAATCTGTCCACGCCCTCTGCAACGTGGACCTTCGGGTCGTACCGGATCTCCGCGCGGGCGCGCGTGATGTCCGCATAGGTCACCGGCACATCCCCCGGCTGCACCGGCAGGAACGTGCGGTTCGCCTTGCGCCCGGTGGCCCGTTCCAGCAGGCCGATGAGATCGGAAAGGGAGATCGTGGCGGACTCCCCGAGATTGTAGATCCGGTGGCCGGGAGGTGCGGAGAGCGCACCCAGGACCCCCCTCACGATATCGTCGATGTAGGTGTAGTCGCGCCTGCTCGATCCGTCCCCGTAGACACCGATATCCTTCCCCTCGAAGAGAAGACGGGTGAACTTGTGGATCGCCATCTCCGGCCGCTGCCGCGGGCCGTAGACGGTGAAGAAGCGCAGCGACGCGACGTTCATTCCGTACAGGTGGCAGAACGTGTGGCACAAAAGCTCACCCGCCTTCTTCGTCGCGGCGTAGGGGCTTACCGGATTATCGACGGGGTCGTCCTCGGAGAACGGAACCTTGGTGTTTCCTCCGTACACCGACGAGGAGGAGGCGAACAGGACGCGAGGGACGGCCCGGTCCCTGGCCCAGGCAAGAACGCGCGCCGTGCCCGAGACGTTCACGTCGGCGTATCCTGCGGGATCGGCCACCGACGGGCGAACGCCCGCCTTTGCGGCCATGTGGATGAGCGCGTCCGCGGGGGAGCCGTCCCCCCACTGGCGAAGCACGCCCTCGTCCCGGATGTCGCCTTCGGTGAAACGGAACCCCGGGTAGCGCGACAGGATCGCAAGATTTCCTTCCTTGAGAGACCGGTCGTAGAAGGGATCCAGGTTGTCCAGCCCGACAACGCGGTCACCCCGGAGAAGGAGGGCCTCCGCCACATGGGATCCGATGAAACCGGCGACACCTGTGATGTAGATCGTGACCGCCAAGGGGACCTCCGGGCCGGAGCAGGTGCGGAACGTACGCAGTTGAAAATAATAGTAACACTTTATCGAAAAAAATGAATCCGGACCGGTAGGCCTAGCCCGATGCACCACTCGTGAAGCTTGACACCGCGCAGGCCTTCGGCCGAGAATACGTTTACGGCGGCATAGCCAAGCGGTAAGGCAGAGGACTGCAAATCCTTTAT
>Ga0255055_10000884_pt1 | contig 22997 bp, 18 predicted proteins | sample JV7_2_27_MG_FD_188633 | JGI IMG/M metagenome (GOLD analysis project Ga0255055, IMG submission 188633) | Seawater microbial communities from Jervis Inlet, British Columbia, Canada - JV7_2_27 | ecosystem: Environmental > Aquatic > Marine > Inlet | place: Canada: British Columbia | collected...
ATTTGCAAATTTTGCTCTGAGTTGATCGATGTCCATAATATCTCCTCCTTTTTTTGAGGAAATATTACCAAACTAGTTTGTCACATCAGGACAATTTACAGCCTTTTTCTGGGTTATAGTTCCGAAAGATTTTAATATTACGCATGCCTAATATACAATCTCCAAAGAAATATTGATGTAGGAAATATCAAACATTGGGATTACAGATATGTTATGGCTAACGAAGGTTTATCAAGTTTTCAAAACAACTGCCATGTTGGAGATATTGCAACTTTTTGATTGAAACTTGATGCCGCAACATGTTGATTGAACCAAAAAAACAACATCCTTCCTCATGCCTATCTATGGCCGCGGTAATCATTAACTTTCAACAAATAAGATAAGTGGTTAAGGCCTGTCGGTGGATAATACTCGTCGTGTGTGTAACAAAATCCAAGCTGTTCCAAAAGGTGCCGTGAGATATTATTTTTTGGATTGTGACCAGCAAAGAGAGCTTTTGCTTCAAGCGTGTTGAAAGCATACTCAATTATGGCAACCGTGGCTTCTCGGCCGTATCCACGCCTCCAATGGTTAGAACGGATGTGAAAACCAATTTCATAAATCTGCTGCGACAAATCATAAGGCCTGAGTCCACAACAACCCACATGCACATTCGATTCTAAGAGAAATATTGGCCAGTATTGTACGCCGTGTTTTTTTTGATTCATTATTTCCTTGGAAAGGCGTTCTTGAACCGCATCATGGGATAATTTGCCACGTGCATCAAAATACTTTGTGACTTCATAATCGCCCCATAGACCGATAGCATTGCTTATATCATCTTCACGCCATTGACGGAATCCTAAGCTGCTCGTCTTTAGGAAGTATTTTTCAGAATTAGTCATTGCTTTTTCACAGAAAAAATAAATGGTACTAAAGATGTTATTGGTTATCTTTTTATATTAAAAACCTTTATATATTTAGAATAACACAACTTTGGCAATTTTACAGATAGGGATGAAAAATCACAAGATTTTTCAGATGATCGTGCAATATGAGTCCGATACAGATATTTTGCTTTGAAAATCCATGCTTCAATTGCAGTTGATACTTTTTTAGATTGAACAATAACAAATAAACAAATTATTAGCCCACAAAGAATGAATCTTCTGCGCTTTCATCGAATCTTTGAAAACCTACAAAAATTATTGCACATTTTGTATGAAAATCCTAAAATTGACTCGATCTGATAAGAGGGCCCTCGGCCCAACCAATAAAGCAAAAGGGTTCTCAAATGAAAATGTTCGCATGAAATCGAAAGGCTCACGTTTAATAGGATGGTACAGCGGTCCAGCAGAACCGATTATTACGAAATTTGCCAAATACTCTGTGAAAAACCGACTTTGACCTAAACAAAAACTTGCTATTTGGGAAGAATCTTATAATCTTTGGAAACCCCACAATTCTCGTTTAGAAAATATACTCAATGAGGTATAAAGAGAGAAATGGGAGGAGGCTGTACAAACATCGTTTTAGGTAGTAAATATCAACCCACATTGTTTTTGAAAATAAGTTACAAGTTGGTTCTCTCAATTTATTTGATTATTTGTCGAAGCTTAAAGAAGCATTAAATGAAAAAAATAATTATCATACCCATCCTAATTTTAGTTCTTGGCCTATTGATTCTTTATTACTATTTGGTCTTTAATCAAAAGATTGAGCCTGTATGGTTTTTGAGATAATGCTGACCATTCTTTGTAGCCTCTCCCCGAAATTCTTTTCGACTAATCATTTTTGATCAGGGGATAGCCCTTGAGTCTCCGTCAACTGCCAGTAGTTTATCCAGCAATAAGCCCTCTGATAGGTCATCAAGTCCTGTAGCTTCAATCAAAAGAGGTAAGAGCTATATCCAATTCCTTTATTGAGGGTTTAATTACAGTGGGCTTCCCTGCAATCTTGGCGGCGGTTGAAAGATCTTTCAGGCCGTTTCCGGTTATAAGGCAGACGACTTTTTCTTCTTTTCCGATTTCATGGTTAGTTGCCATTTTTTTGAGTCCAGCTATTACCGCTGCACTTGAGGGTTCTGCGAAAATACCTTCAGTCAATGCCAGAAGCTTTTGGGCTTCTAAAACCTCATTATCAGTGACGAGCAATGCTTTTCCATCTGAATCTCTGAGACTTTTTAAAGCGATGCTGCCATAATCTGCATAGGCCGATAAAAGCGCTTCTCCGACGGAGTCTCCTATCGGTATTGGCTCAACTGCCTCTTTCCCCTTAAGAAAGGCATCTGTTAAGGAGGCGCCCTCTCTCATTTGGACGGCAACCATTCGGGGAAGTGAAGAAATTAAGCCGAGCTTGTAAAATTCATTAAAACCTTTCCACTCTCCGCTTAAATTGCCTCCTCCCCCTGTAGGTACTAAGATCCATTCCGGTGATTGCCAGCCTAAATCTTCTATGATTTCAAAAGCAATTGTTTTGTCACCTTCGATTCGAAATGGATTTATTCCTGAGCTGCAATTATACCAACCATACCGTTCACAGGCTTCGATCTGCAGTTTAAGGGCAATCTCATAGATAGACTTAACAGCAATAACTTTTGCGCCACACATCATCATGTGAGTTGTTTTTGCGGGCGGCGTACTTTCAGGGACAAAGACAAAACTCCTCATTTCTCCCCTGCGGGAGTAGGAGGCAAGCGAGGCAGCCAGACTGCCGGTGGAAGCGCACGCCACTACACTAAAACCCAACTCCTTAGCCTTGGTTACCGCGATTGCATTTTCCCGATCCTTAAAGCATCCAGTAGGGGTGATGATTTCGTTTTTTAAATAAAGATTTTCAAGCCCCAATTCTTCTGCGAGCAATTTGCTTTTTATCAGCGGAGTTCCACCTTCTCCAAGTGTCACAATCATGCTTTCATCATGAACTGGAAGAAGTTCTAAGTATTTCCAAAGGCCCGGCCGTCTATTTTCTAAGACCTGCCGATTTAATCTCGCCGAAACGGCTTGCATGTCATAAGTTACCTGCAGCAAACCGACAAACGTGCATATCCCATCCACCTCCTTCATCCCGCAATGCGGGCAGAGGTAAATCGGCTGGCCTGGTTCAAACCCTCGGCCGCAATTGATACAAGTTAAATGATAATTCATCCACAGTTTTCCATTTTTTCATGTAAAGCTTATAAATGTGTCCTTATTGACTTGACTTATAAAATCATGGGATAAATTTCCGATTAATTTGTTTAACCCGACCAAGCGAAACAAAACCCTGGCTTTGCTTCAATGAACCTGCAGTGCCCCGTGGCTTTATTACGCCATGATATATTTAGGTAATCAGATCTTTCAATACCGATAGGACCTTATAAATGTCATCCCTCGTGTTGTACAGGTGGGGAGAAATCCGTATCCCGCCCATACGGGGTGATACGATTACCCCAGCAGAATTCAAGCCGGCAGCAATTTGATTTTGGTCACGACCCGGAAATTGGACATTAACGATAGAGCTACGCAATCCACCCGGATAAGGGCTAATGTCTCCTCCCAGTTCTTTAAGCCCTTCAATCAGGAGGTCGGCCAAAGCGATATTGTGCTTGAATATACTCTCAATTCCTACCTCAAGAAGATATTCAACCGCACGGGCCAAGGCAATTGCCGAACCATAATTCATAGTGCTGAATTCAAACCGACGGGCTTCGCTCGGATAATCGATCTTATCGGCAATAAAATTCCAAACATCCGTTGTGGATCTCCATCCTACCAACCCCGGCTCCAGATAACTTAATTTCGGACTTAAATAAAGTATCGCCGCACCAAAAGGACCGCATAGCCATTTGTATCCGGTGCATATAAGGGCATCAATTTCCCAGGCAATTACATCAATCGGTATAGCACCGGAAGACTGAGATGCATCAACAACAAGAAGCGCCTCATGACGATGGGCGATATTAGACAATTCAGCAATATCGTAACATTCGCCGCTGCTATATTCTACATGGGAGATAAGCACAACGGATGTTTGATCATCAATCAGCTTGATTACGTCCTCAGGTAAGGCCGCTCCCCTTCGGCCTTTTGCCATTCGGATTTGTGCACCCGAATGTTTTGCTACTCGCATCCAGGGGTAGGTCACAGTTGGATGCTCTATATCCGTAGTAACGATATTTGTTCCTCGGCCGGGATAAATTGCCCATGCCAAAGAACTAAGAAATTCGGTGGCACTGGATGCCACCGCAATATCTTCCTCGCGCGCACCATAGAGTAGGGCCGCTGCTCGATGTAAGTCCATGAAAACTTTGTCTTCGGCTTCTTCGTCAAAGTTTGTCGTCCCGCGCTCAGCCAATTCTCGATTCCATTCCACAATGGTTTCCCCAGCCACTTTTGGCATAAGGGCGATCGAGGCTGCATTAAGATATGCACAATTTTCAGTCGCAGGAAAATCGGATCTATCGACTAATTCTTCCATAACTCCTCCTTATCTTTTCTCTTCTTCACCATTACTTCGGTACCTGTTATGTGAACTTGCTTATAATTCGCCTTGTTACTGGATGTTTTGGCAACTAATTGATTATCTCACTATTTCGCGTAACGTTTCATCGATTAAGTCCAAACCTTCTAGCAAATGGTATTTTTCGCCTCCTATTCCGATGCGAAGGTAATGATCCATTCCAAAACAGTCTCCGGCAATAATAAGAACACTTTTGTCTTCTCGGAGCCTTGTAGCCAACTCGGTGGAATTAATATCCATATTATAACGCAAAAATGACATACCGCCTGCACGGGGAGGAATGAAAGTAAAAAGGTCTTCATGTTTCTCAACCCATTTCGTTAAGGCGGTCAAGTTTTCGTTCAACATACCGCGGCTACGAGCCAAAACTTTCTTACGCATATCAGGATTCAACACCAAGGTTCCCACGTAGTCACTGAGTATACCTGTTGTAATTGAGGTATAGTCATGATATGCCCACCCTTTTTCAATTATATCCTTAGGTCCGGCTAACCAGCCGATTCGCAGGCCGGATAGAGCATAAGATTTTGCGAGCCCCGAGCTAATGATCACTTTGTCGTATAGGCCCCAAAAGGATGGGGTTTCAACACCATCCAATTCGCCCCCGATGTATATTTCATCCGCAAGGATCCAGGCCCCCACCGACTCAGCCAAGCGAACGATTTCTTCCATATGTTGCTTACTTAGTATGGCACCTGTAGGATTGTTTGGGTTACAAACGGCAATCATTTTTGTGTGAGGTGAAATTAAGGATTCTAATTCCTTAAAGTTCGGTGCCCAATTGAGATCTTCTTTTAAATAAAAAGGTTTAACCGTAGTTCCAAAAGAGCGTGCCAATCCCCATATTTGCATATAGTTCGGCAGCATTATGATAAGCTCGTCCTCTGGCTCCAAATTGCTCCAGACACCGATAAAATTAGCTTCAGCCGTGCCGTTAGTAACCAATATATTGTCCTGATCGGCCCCCGGATAGAGGGAGCTAATTGTCTCCCTGAGTTCGATCGAGCCGTTTGTTTGGCCATAACCAATTCGTATCGAAAGTAATTTGTCGATTTCTTCTTTTGTAAGAAGCTCACTTAGAGTATATGGATGGAAACCGCTTTCCGTGAGGTTGTATTTTACTCGATTTTCCCATAGTGATTGAATTCTTTCTAGTTCAAAAATTTCAATTTCCATGAATGTATCCTCCCATTTGTATATCCTTTAAAGATATCCAGGAACCATAAACGATTTGTCCTTCGTGGAAATCCGTAAAAGGAAAAGTAAACTACCACCGACCTCGTCGGTGGCTTTTTGAAAAAACGCCAACTTCTGACAATGTCATTCGCTGTCGTCTTTCCAGATCCTTAGTTGGTCTTCTCTAATTTGATTGGTTACATGCTCTTTTACATAATTTTTGATGATGTCCCGGTCGATCCCGACAGTGCTAACAAAATATCTCCGGGCCCATATGTGCATCCCCCAGTATTGCTTTCTCAATTCTGGAAACTCTCTTCTCAACCTCTCGGCGCTTTTGCCCTTGAAAATCTTCATCACATGAGAAGGCGAATATTTCGGGGGAACTGATATATACATATGCACATGATCTGAACAAATTGCACCTTCAATAACTGTGACGTCAAGCCAGTCACATAGCTCTGATAACATCTGCTTTAACCGTGGCTTAACCTCTTTGAGCAAAACATGATATCGATACTTGGGCACCCAAACAAAATGATATCCGCACCGATAGACCGCATGCAACGATTTATTATAACCTTCCATTGGTTTCTACCTCCAACCGAAGGCTATAACAAAATATACAAGCTTATCAACAATGTTGATGCACTATAGGAGCGGGGCCTTCGCCCCCGCACCCCACCACTGACTATGTCGGTGGTTTAGACCGTTAATTAAGAAAAAATCGATTTGTAAACGGCCTTTGCGATTTGGATATCCTGAACGGCGACACCCGTCAAATCCACAACGGTAATCTGCTCATCAGATGAACGCTGTTGGTCTTTGTTAACAATAATGTTTCCTAACTCGACAATTTTTTGCTTTTTCAACAAACCTGCTTTTATGGCCTGATAAATTTCTCCGCGTTCAAGACACTGGCTGATGCTGTCAGCGACAACGATATCTGCTTTCTGAAGAATAGCGGGGTCCAGTTCATTTTTTTCAGGTGTATCAGAACCCATAGCTGTAATATGGGTACCTTCCCGGATTTGATCCGAGTTCAATAATGGTGTTTTAGTTGGCGTAGCGGTCACAATTAAATTGCAAGTGCTGGCAATATCGTTGGTCTCGAAGGTGGTTTCAACCACATATCCACGCAGTTCCATATAGGCTTTATATGCATCTAGCTCTTCTTGATCGATCCCCCATGCTATAACATTCTTGCAATTAACAATGGAATCTAAGTACTCTAGTTGCAATTTTCCTTGAGTTCCTGCGCCAAATATTCCTATTCGGTGAACCTTTTTGGGTGCCATGAATTTTGCAGCCACTGCCCCGGCAGCAGCGGTTCTGGCGTTGGTAAGAAAGCCTTCGTCGAGTAGGATACAAACCAGCTCACCCGTTTTTTGGTTAAAAAGCAACATGAGGCCGGAATTAGGGGGTAGACCTTTTTTGACATTATCATAAAATCCAGAAGCGATTTTAATAAGATAGTAGTCATCTTTGATTATATACCCGTATTTTATATGTGCATCACCGGGTGGATCATCAAAAATCAGTTCACCAACGGGAGGAACAACAACCCTGTTTTTAGAATAAGCGACAAATCCTTCCTCAATCGCCGTGATGGGATCAAGTTTTTCGATCACTTCCTTGATCTGGCTTAAATTAATTATTTTAGCCATTTCCTTTTCTCCTTTTATCAAAATTTAGAAAAACTACGTTATCTGATTTATTCACCCGAGCTGAACTAAAAACAAGGGCGTTTTCCACTAGTATCTATGGAAAATGATATGAACACCCTTAATTATGTGGGTGCAAATTTAAAAAAAAGAATAGAATTGTGCTAAGGAGCATCGCAGTCCCCAAAAAACAAAAGCCAACTGCAAATGTGCCATATTCTCCTAAGATTCCCAGCAGCAAAGGAACGAGCCCGCTGCCAAACAAAATTGAAATCGGAATCATTAAAGAAATAACGACATTTATAGATTGTTGCCCTCCGATTTTCGATATGGCAGCGAATCCTGCCGGAAAGAAAGAAGCAACCATCACAGGTTGTAGAAAAATAACAAATAGCAAAATAGCACCCGATGTCAGACCCAAAAAAGATGTTAATATTCCTGCCCCCATCACAATAGCCAGCATCGATTTTTTTATGCCGAAACGATCTATGAACCATCCGGAGATCACCGTCGTGAACACTACAGAAATACGCGATAAACCGAACATAGTATTCGCAAAACCAGGTTCCATCCCCTTTTCGCTAACCAGATAAGCGGGAAGCAAAGCATAGACTCCTTGTTCTCCACCCACCGTAATTCCGAACAGAACGGTCATTATCCAAAATGCTGGGTGAACGAGTATCGATCTAAAGTTTTTCAACTCAGGTTTCAAACCTGGAAAATTCCCCCCCCTGCCAAATAATGAAAAAATGAGCGCCATCATAAGGTTCGCCAAGCCGATAACCGCCATCATACCCCGCCAGGTAGTAAAGGTTGAGAGCACTCCAACAAACAGCGGTGCGGCAACAAGTCCAATCGTAGGGCCCAGTTCATGGGTGGCCATAGCTTTTCCAAGATCCCTAACCTCCACAAGGGAAGTCACTGTGGCAATACCCGAGGGGAGATAAAGGCCAGCTCCAATGCCCAATAAAAACAAACTGATGCGGACGCCAAGCAACGAAGTGCTGTAAGAAGCTGCAATAAGAGATAGACCGCATAGCACCGCTGAAAAAATAATAGTTTGCCGATGAGTTATTTTTGAAGACAGAAATCCGGAAAAAAACATGGATAAGCATAACCCTGTTGAGATAAAAAGGAAGAAAATAGCGGCTTGTGCATGCGAGAGAAGAAGGTCTGTTTCAAGTGTCAATAACATAGGAGAAAGTATGACTCTTGAAAACACATTCATGAATTCTATACCTACCAGAAAGAGAATGGGGATCAATTGCATACGAAAATTGCCGAACTCGTCTATCACCGTGGAAGATTTGACTGATAAATTTCTCATCGATTTTCAGATTTTCTTTCGATCATTCGACCATACTAATTTAGAATACTCTCAAGTGAATAATAAGCGATGGTGATGGATCATATGTTTCAAAACTGCATTAGAACTTGTGACAAGCTACAAAATGACTATCCTTAACTTCTTTGAACTCTGGTTTGGCTTTCAGGCATATGCCCATTTGCTCAGTGCATCGGGGATGGAAACGGCACCCGCTTGGCGGATTTACCAAACTTGGGACCTGCCCTTTAAGAACTACTTTCTTTCTTTTTCTTTCTGGATCCGGAACCGCTACGGCAGATAATAGCTCTTGGGTATAAGGATGAAGGGGATTGGCGAATAACTCCTTATTATTAGATAGTTCTACAAGTTGTCCGGCGTACATGACAGCAATCCGGTGACTTACATGTTTTATCACTCTTAGATCATGTGAGATAAACAAATAGGTCAAGGAATAATCACTTTGAATTTTTATCATTAGATTGATAATTTTGGCTTGAACTGAAACATCGAGTGCCGAAGTAGGCTCATCCAGTATCAAAAAACTCGGATTTAAAGCTAACGCTCTAGCAATTCCGATTCGCTGCCGCTGCCCCCCGCTAAATTCATGTGGATATCTATATAAATGCTCCTTTTTTAGACCGACATTTTCTAATAAATCCAAAACCCGTTTTCTTAACTCCGACCCTTTTGTAATTCGATGTATAGTGAGTGGTTCCCCAACAGTCTTGATGATAGTTCTCTTGGGATTCAGCGATAAGACAGGATCTTGATACACCATTTGCATATTTCGTCTGACTTTCATGGCATCTTTTCCACTCAAGGAAATTAAATCAGTGCCATTGAAATAAATTTTGCCTGAAGAAGGATCAGTAAGTCTTAAAATTGTTCTTGCCAGCGTCGACTTCCCACATCCGGATTCGCCGATTAAGCCCAAGATCTCATATCTATCGATGGATAAACTAACATTATCCACGGCATGGACAAAATCCATTTGGCGACTAAAAATACTTCGCTTTATCGGAAAATATTTGCAGAGACTTTCTATTCTTAGGATTTCATCCAACACTTTAATTATCCCCTAAAAGCCGAAGCACATTTTCCTTTGCTGTTAAAAGATATTTCTTGAGCTAAACACCCTACGGTGTGAAACGGCTGCCAATGATTAGATGGTGAAATAGACTTAATCGGTTAATCCAGCATATTTGCATACGATTTCGACCGACCGGACCAATGCCTTTATCCCGATTCGCGCATATTCTTCGTTTAACTCAGCATTTTCATCCAGTGTTCCCAGCCCCGGTGTTAAAAACATGTTCCCGCTATAAATAGTTGAAGGGGCAACACCCATTGCCTCCTGGGCTAAGCTTATGGGATTCGTATTGGCATATAAATCTTCAAGGTTAAAAATAGGTATCCCAAATCCGCCATCATCCCAGGTTTTAGCGTAATTCATTTCCGATCCGCCCATGGAGTAAGATTTAGTGATAAGAAGTTTATCCCTGAAACGACTCGGTTGGAGGGTCTTAAATTCTTCAACGATAATCTCGTGCAACTTGTCGATCGGTCGTTTGACCTTATCAGGATCGTCTCTCAGTATTTTTAAGAACGCCGTCAAACCAACAATCGCGTCTCTTCCCGGATCGGAAAGGGAAAACAGAGCTTTGCCGTGAGAAGAAACTTCACCATATCGCTGGCCGCCATATCCCAGCCCTTTGCGAACCGGCACCATCGCTTCTTCCTTTCCAACAATAAGGCCACTGGTTGGTGCTCGGCCAGGTTTGTCCATGCTCCACAGCATAATATCTGCATTGATTTCTTGGGGCGTTACTCCAATGATCGGCAAACAACTGGCGCAATCGACCAGAAAAGGCACATCAAAGTCTTCGGTGGTTTGTCCGATAAGTTTCATGAGTTTCGGAACGCCATCTCTGTCCTTTTGCCCATTACCCCATCCTGGTGTATCATATCCAATGATACTGAAACCTGTCAGGCTTTCAACATGCCGTTCGGCCACCATTCTGATACGCTCCGCGGTTTTAGCCGCGTCGACTCTAGTTAATAGCGACACAGGATTTTGTCTGATCCCATGGACCTCATACCTGGCGCCAACGTACCGAACATAAACTGAATCAAGATTGTTTAGGCTTTTACCCTCCACACCAAGTTCACCGGCTGAAACACTCCGGTCAACATTTATATTTTTATATTTGGGTGGAAATGGTCTTCCATATGCGCCGAAATATTCATAATCTTCACCGTAAGGTGTTATTAACCTCCCCCGATAAGCGTCTCCTTTCCGCATCGTAGGCGGTGCCACTAGAATTTCCAAACAGGCACGCAATCCCGCCTCGGCCGTGTTGGCAACAGCGGCATCATATTCATCCCCATAAACGTCTTTAATTACCTCCCTGAGTTCGTCCTCGATTTTTCTGAGCGGAAAAATGCGCTGCTTGTTGGCTTCAACAATTGCATCAAGCACATAGTAAGGTAAAGATCCGGGACATGCTGAAGAGCCTGAATACAATCCGATTTCACTTCTAAGCTTATCCAACCCTAGTTTTGCAGCTTCTTTTGTAGCTTCAGCGACAATCTTTGGTATATTTTCATAGATCTGTTGATACCATTGATACTTATATTTACTCTGCATTGATTACCCCCTTTTGTGAGACTTTAATTTAGATTTTCATAAACTCATTCAGGATTAATTTTATTTGTATAGAAAACAGGTAACACTATGAGAATTTCCAACCCTATATTGGCCCGGCTTTTCTTTACGACACTTATCCATGGCATGGGCGCACCGTGGATGAAAACGGCACCCATTGGGGGGATTTATCAGCCTCGGAACCTCCCCCTGAATTTCCTGAAGGATTCCCTTACCCCCCACAACTTTCGGGATGGTGCTTAGAAGTCCCTTGGTATATGGGTGCTTCGGTTCTTTAAAGATGGCCTTGATATCTCCATCTTCCGCGATCACGCCTGCATACATCACTGCTACTCGATCACAGACTTCCGCTACCACACCCAGATCATGGGTAATAAGGAGTATGGCCATTCCGATTCGCTCTTGGAGATCCGCCATCAGGTCTAATATTTGCGATTGGATGGTGACATCCAAAGCGGTTGTCGGCTCATCGGCAATCAGCATGTCGGGATTGCAGGATAGCGCTATCGCGATCATTACGCGTTGTTGCATCCCACCGGATAATTCATGCGGGTATTTTTTAAAGGCTTTGGCTGGATCTGCCATTCCCACGATTTCAAGCATTTCAATGGAACGCTCACGCGCCTCTTTTTTGCTATTAATTTGGCGGTGAAGCGCAATGGCTTCCTTTATTTGATGGCCAACGGTATATACGGGGTTCAAAGAAGCAGTGGGTTCCTGAAATATCATTGCGATTTCATTGCCTCGAATCTTTTGCATTTCACTTTCAGAAAGTTTTAAGATATCACGCCCTTTGAAATAAATCTGGCCGTTGACGATTTTACCTGGCGGCCATGCAATGAGACGCAGAATCGACATTGCGGTTACGGATTTGCCGCTCGCTGTCTCTCCCACCAGCCCGACGGTCTCACCTTGCTTAACAACGAGATGGACACCGTCAAGCGCCTCTACGATACCCTCATAAGTATAAAAATAAGTTTTAAGATCCTTGACAATTAATATTTTGTTGTCCTTATCAGCAGATGTGTCCAAGAAATTCTATCTCCTTAATTTGGGATCAAAAATATCTCTAAGACCATCGCCCAGCAAATTAAACCCTAAAACGACAACCAATATCATCAACCCTGGAAAAGTTGCGTACCACCAACTTTCTCGTAGATAATGACTACCGGATGTGATCATTGCGCCCCACTCCGGTGATGGGGGCTGAGCGCCAAGACCGATAAAGCTCAATGCTGCACACCACATAATGGCCGCTCCGACATCAATTGATGCTTGAACGAGGATTGGATCGATACAGTTCGGAAGGATATGCACAAATATGATCCGCAATCTTCCTGCTCCCAGGGACCTTACGGCTTCAATAAAAGGTAACTCTTTAACACGCAATGCCTGCGCTCGGGTAATTCTCGCATAAAGCGGCCACCATACGATTGAAAGTGCAATCATCGTATTTGTAATGCCGGGGCCCAAAGCTGCCGTAATAGCCATCGCCAATACTAGATAAGGAAAAGCAAAAAACACGTCCGTAATACGCATTAGTACTTTGTCTACAACCCCCCCCATATAACCCGCCGTAATTCCGACAATGGTACCAATAGTCATTGAAAGGAAGGTGATGATGAAACCGACTTTAAGTGAAATGCGGGATCCGTAAACCACTCGACTGAAAATATCCCGCCCTCCTTCATCTGTGCCAAAAAAATGTTCCAGGCTGGGCGGCCTCAGAAGGATAGGAGGATTCATCTCCTCTGGATCATACGGTGCGATATGGGGAGCAAAAATAGCCATTATTAATAATCCAAGAAAAATACCGATTCCCATCAAGGTGAGCGGACTATGCCGGATCATGTGTAAAGAATACCTTATTTCTCTTAGGATCGATTTGAACCTTTCCCCCAACTCGGAAAATCCGTCTGTGACGTCTAAAGTCGACATGGTCGTATCTTTTTTCACTGCAATTTTATTCTCGGATCGATAATGACATAGAGTATGTCCACAACAAAATTTGCCATAACGTAGGCAAAGGACACAACGATGGTAAATCCAATAATGGCATTAAAATCCAGGAAAATTATTGACTGCACGGCATATAGTCCGATTCCCGGCCAATTGAATACCGTTTCAGCGAGAACGCTGCCTGACATCAGTTGTCCGAGTAAAGCACCCGAAACGGTTACTACTGGAATAATTGAATTTCTGAGGGCATGGTGTCGGATGATGCCACTTTCCGAAAGCCCCTTGGTTTTGGCAGTTCGAATGTAATCCTGGCGCAGCACTTCCAGCATACTCGACCGCGTCATTCTTGAAATTACAGCGACATAGCAGAAGCCAAGGGTAGCTGCAGGCAGTATGAGATGCCAAATAGCATCTTTCAGCGCTCCCCAGTTGCCGCTTAATAAACTATCTATTGTGTATAGCCCGGTAATTGTTTGTGGTGTTGTGGTGGCCAGAGAAAGTCGCCCACCGCCCGGAAAAATTGGAAATGCCATATATAATAATATCAGCAGCATAAAACCGAGCCAAAAGATGGGCATAGAAACCCCCAACAATGCAAAAACTCTTGTAGCATGGTCTACGGGTTTATCCTTTTTCACTGCCGATATAATTCCCAAGGGAATCCCGAAGAGCAGACTAATTGCTAAAGCAGACACCGTCAATTCAAGCGTGGCCGGAAAATAAGTGAGAAGGTCCTTTAACACCGGCCGTTTGGTTCGAAGGGACACACCAAGATCACCGCGAGACAGGTTCTTCAAGTACATTCCGTAACGGATAATGATCGGCTTATCCATTCCCATTTTTTCGCGAAAGACATTTTTTTGGTCATCGCTAGCTCTGTGCCCTAAAGCCAGAGTCACGGGATCCCCGGGAATCACATTGGCAATAGAAAAAGTGAGTATGGTCACCCCTAAGAATACAGGGATGATCGATAAAAGCCTTTTGAAAATGTAGGACCAAATTCTCAAAGCAAATCCTAAACGTCGAAGTTTAAGATAACAGAAAGGTGGCCGGGCATATTGTGATACGTGCCCGGCCACTTGTCGTGGAAAATATAAGCGGATGTGTTAACCCTACTGCTTGTCAATCGAACCGAAGCGGGTCCAAACATATGGCTTCCAAACATATCCTTTTATATTATTCCGAATGGCGATGAGGTTCATGGTCTGGTATAGCGGAATATAAATCGCTTCTCGCATGGCCATTTCATCGGTGTCATTATAAAGCTTTTCGCGCGCCGGCCCGCTCGGAAGAGTCCTGGCTAGACGCATTGCTTTCTGGGCTTCTTTGTTGTCCCAGAAGGCGGCCACCCACCCGGAATCGTCGCGTGGCTGGTCATAGAACCACCCGCCCATTTCGTCCGGATCAGGCAAACCTGCGGACCATACCTTCAACGTGATTCCGTAGTCTCCTTTTGCCATGGTCTCGAGCATTGTTGGCAGCGCCAGGGGCTGGATCTTTAGGTTGATTCCGATAGCTTTCATGTAGTTCTGAATATAAATCGCTCCTACCTGAAAAGATCCGCGACGATCTGGTGAATATAGCAGATTCGCGGTATATCCATTGGCAATACTAGTTTTAGCAATAAATTCTTTAGCCTTCGCCAGATCGTAATGATATCCGTAGCGTTTCGGATTAAACCCCAGTATTCCTTCCGGGTGCATGCCGTAGGCCGGTGAAGCATTGCCTTTTTCCACGTAATTGATCATTTCAGAATACTTGATGGCATTAGCCATGGCCTTGCGAACATTGATATCGTTAAAGGGAGGCTTACTCACATCAAATGTTAAATAAGCCACTTTTGGATAATTGGCCTTATAAACCGTTATATTCTGGGATTTTTCCAATGCTTTGAAATCATCCGGTGAAAGTTTTTCGACAAAATCAATGTCACCCCTTTCAAGCCACAGCCGTGCGGTTGTGGAATCCTTATAAATTCTGAAAATCAGCATATCCGCTTTCGGGGTTTCTTTATCGCTTGGAGGATTTACACCTCCGAAATAATCCTTATTTTTTTCAAATACGACTTTCTGGCCTTTGACCCATTCCACCAGCTTCCAGGGGCCGGTTCCTGACTCATGGTCTGCCATCCACTTCTCGGCATAAGGATCCTCTGATGTAGCGTGTTTTTTAACATAGGTGGGACTCATGATTGAATAGACCCCGTTGACCAAATCAGCGGATATAAGAGCGGGATAAGGTTCTTTTAAGTTAAATCTGACTGTGTACTCATCGATTACTTTGATGGAGTTCAAATCTGATATGGACCCCCAGGCACCGATACAAGTTTTGCCAATATGATGCAAACGGTTGAAAGAAAACTTTACTGCTTCTGCATTGAATGGGGTGCCATCGTGAAATTTCACCCCCTTGCGCAGATGAAATGTGTAAGTTTTGTAATCATTGCTCACTTCCCAGGAAGTTGCCAAAAGAGGTTGAACCGTTAGGTTGTTATCGAGCGTAGTAAGTGTATCATATACAACATCAATTGTTTCTATCTCTTCATCACCGCAGGCTACCGCCGGATCCATCAAATAACCGCTTTTTCTTCCGAAAACCAACACCTTTTCGGCAGCGTCTGCATCGGAGAGAAAACCATAACCCCCTAAAATAAGTATTGAAATTAATACTACCGACATTAATCTTCGCATCTTTGGCCTCCTTTCTCTATAAGTTATTTTGCCTAATACCACCCATACCTTACATTCCTTAAAAACAAAATCGAGGAATAGTCTGACAGCCAATCAAGATATTTGTCGCCCTTTACAATGTTTCCTAGTTGCTGGCGTTCCCGGCGTTTCCCGAACAAGCTTCACATGGACCGTGCTTATTAAAGACGGTGCTTTATTTCCGTTTGACTTGTGGACCGAATTACGATTTGGCATTATTGTGCTTTTTAGTTGTCGATGTTAATTCAAATCATCTCGTACACTGGCTCTATAGTTGTATATGGTGGCCCGGGAGACGTTGAGCATGTCAGCAAGAACTTGTGCTGCACCTCGAAGTTGGAATAAGCCGTGATTTTCGATTACTGCCACAAGGCGCAATCTGTCTTCCTGACTCATTAACTCGATGTTCGGGATCTTATTCTGGCGCAGAAAAGACGATAGGGATCGTTCGATCAATTCGTCCAGGTTCTTAGCAAGTGTGTCACGGACGACGAGACTCGGGGTTTCTCTAACCGTTGCGGTTAAATGTTCTATGAGCGTATGGGCTTGCATAAGCCTGGAGTAGTCAATGTTTACACACACTGCCCCAATAGGTGTGCCGTCAGCATCTCTAATCCATATTGTAGATGACTGAAGCTCGCGGGAATCAATTTTAATTCGGTAATTAAGCTGGTCAGGGGTGTTGCTATCCAACTCCTTAGAAATGAATTCGAGATCAGGCACCGGCGCACCAGGCTCACGACCTGACACATTGCCTGCAACCACCACAGCAGAGTGTTCTATATCGCTGAAGTCGTGCACCACAACTTCGCAATGCGGGCCAACGACCGCCACAATGCCATCTGCAAGGCGTTTCAAAATATCTAATAACCCTAGCCGTTCTAAATGGTTCATGTTTTTTTCTTTCATCTTTGATGATAAATAAAATCTTTTGGTGAAAAAATTAGACAATATGTCTAATAAAATACATTAGACATATTGTCAATAAGATTTTTTAGATTATTTTTTAACATTGCAATATGTTTATTTTATTAGTTTTAATTAATTTATAGATTTTTTACTGTATTTTTTCTATTTGTCCAAATATACTGATTTATACATAATGTCCATTAGATTAAGATCTTTCGAACAGTCATAGTAATATGTAAAATTATCGTTAATATACCATGCAGGTTAACGGGGAGATTGATGATATTTATCCTCTGTGATACATATCCGAATTCTCATACAAATTCGGTGCCTGCTGTTCCAGCAGCGCCATGCTCTATTTCCGCGGTGGAGGTAATGACAGCCCTCTTACCAGTGCACTCGACAAACCGGGTGGCCGCCTCCACTTTAGGTTTCATGGATCCTATTCCAAACTGCCCGGTTTGAAGATGCCGAATGGCTTCTTCAGGGGTGAGTTGACGAAGCATTTTTTCGTCCGGACCACCGAAATTAATTTTGACCCCCGATACATCGGTTACAATTAAAAAAAGGTCCGCCCCGACTTCTTCCGCCAGCAATGCGCTGGCCAAATCCTTATCGATTACAGCATCCACGCCGCTGAATGCGCGACCCTCACGTACCACCGGTATACCACCACCACCGCAGCAAATGACGATGAAATCCAAATCCAATAATTTTTGGATTTCCCGCTTTTCTACGATGGTTACCGGCCGAGGTGAGGCTACAACCCGGCGATAGCCCGTGGAGGTTGCAATGGTAGGGTAGGACAACCGATCGGCTTCTTTTCGGGTATAGCTAGGACCGATCGGCTTGGCGGGCTGACTGAAAGAGGGGTCATCCTTGTCAACCACCACATAGGTAATCATGGTCACTAAGGGCCTGAATTCAATGCCCATTTCCATCAAAGCTTCGTCCAGTGTGGATTCGATCATATAACCGATTTGACCTTCCGTCTGGGCGACCAAAATTTCCAGCGGTAGTGCGGGTACCTCTTGACAAGCTTCCTGCTGCAGCAGCAGATCGCCCACTTGGGGACCGTTGCCATGGGTGACGATGATTCTGTAAAATTCCGAAAGTGCTGCTATTTGGCGTACGGGAAGGCGCAAATTGTTGAACTGTTCCCGTATGGTTCCGCGCTGGCCTTTTTGAATCATAGCATTGCCTCCCAGGGCAATTAGCAGAATCGGTTTTTGGCGTTGGGGTTTAACCATTCAGTCCTCCATTCTACGCAATCGGCAGCGAGAAGTAAGTCAGAGGTTCCGGGCTCTCCGCTCTCCTGCAGTGTATTTCTGCTGATCACGCAGGCAAGCGTTTGCGGATGATACTTGCCAATGTCGGCGTGTTGCTATCCTTGTATCCATAACGGATCCGAATGCTGGGCTTGTTAATGGCGATCAGCCGGGTCAGGTCTACCGGTGTAGCAAGCAGCACCATATCGCATTGGGTAGAGTTGATGGTTTCCTCTAAGTCTTTCATCTGCTGCTGTCCGTATCCCATGGCCGGAAGCAACGTTCCGATGCCAGGATAGGTCTGAAACGTTTCTTTGATGGATCCTGTAAGGTAGGGCCTCGGGTCGACGAGTTCTGCTGCCCCAAATCGCCGAGCGGCAATAACCCCTGCGCCGTATGCCATTCCACCATGGGTCAACGTGGGGCCGTCTTCGACCACAAGTACTTTACTGCCTTTGATCTGTCCCGCATTGTCAGCGGTCAACTCCGAGTCGGCCAGAATAATTTGAGCCCGCGGATTATTTGCCTGGATGGCCTTACGCACTTTTTCCACATTTTCAGGTACCGCGCTGTCGACTTTGTTGATCACCGCCACATCCGCCAGGATCAAATTGGTTTCTCCGGGATGATAGGCGGTTTCATGACCGGGACGGTGAGGGTCGAATACCACAACATGAATGTCGGGCTTAAAAAAGGGCGTATCGTTATTGCCGCCGTCCCAGACAATGATATCGGCCTCCGTTTCAGCTTGTCTGAGAATTTTTTCATAATCGACTCCTGCATAGACTATGGCGCCCATGTTGATGTGCGGCTCGTATTCTTCCCGCTCTTCGATGGTGCAATTGTGTTTTTCGAAATCTTCATAGCTGGCAAAACGCTGCACCACCTGTTCTGTGAGATTTCCGTAAGGCATGGGATGACGGACCGCCACAACCCTTTTGCCCATCTCTTGGAGAATTTCGATGATTTTCCGGCTCGTCTGTGACTTTCCGCACCCGGTGCGGACAGCGCATACCGAAATGACGGTTTTGGTCGATTCGAGCATGGTATAAGAAGCGCCGATAATAATAAAATCTGCACCAGCGGCGGTGACCACCGATGCTTTGTGCATAACCTCCGCATGGCTTACATCACTGTAGGAAAACGCCACCAAGTCCACCCGGTTTTCTTTGACTAGATCGAACAAAAGGTCGTCCGAATGGATCGGGATGCCGTCCGGGTAAAGTTTTCCGGCCAACGACGCCGGATACTGCCGCCCTTTGATGTCCGGAATTTGGGTTGCAGTAAAACAGACAACATGATAGCGTTCATTGTCTCTGAAATAGACGTTGAAGTTGTGAAAATCACGACCGGCAGCACCCATTATAATGACATTTTCCACCATTTTCATTTTCCTCCGTTTTATAAGGCCTTTTAAATTACTTATCTAGAGTTGCGACCATGATTGCTTTGATCGTATGCACCCGGTTTTCGGCTTCATCGAAAACCACTGAAGTTTCAGATTCAAACACCTCTTCTGTTACTTCCATCGCGTTTAAGCCAAATTTCTGATATATCTTCTCTCCAATTTCCGTATTCCGATTGTGAAATGCCGGGAGGCAGTGCAAAAATTTCACGCCGGATTTGCCTGTCATTTCCAACACGTCAGCGTTGACCTGATAGGGCTTAAGAAGATCAATTCTTTCTTTCCAAATGCCTTCGGATTCGCCCATTGAGACCCAGACATCCGTGCAAAGAAAGTCACAGTTTCCCACACCATTGGACACGTCATCGGTAAATGAGATTTTTGCACCTGTTTGCGAGGATATCTTTTCAATTTCTTTGACAAGAGTTTTTTCGGGTTGAAGCTTTGCAGGAGCAATGGAACGATAATCCATTCCCATTTTTGCGGCACCCACCAAAAGAGAGTTACCCATATTGTTTCTGGCGTCACCCAGATAGGCAAACGTGATCTGATGGAGTGGCCGTTCAGTGTGTTCCATCATGGTTAATAGATCCGCCATTACCTGAGTCGGATGAAACTCATCCGTGAGACCGTTCCATACGGGGACTCCAGCATGTTGCGCAAGCAGTTCAACCTTTTCTTGTTCGAAACCACGATATTCAATACCGTCATACATCCTGCCCAACACCCTTGCGGTATCTTTTAAGGATTCTTTTGTTCCCATTTGAGACCCTGAGGGCCCAAGATAAGTGGCGTGTGCACCTTGGTCATAGGCCGCGGTTTCAAAGGAACATCGAGTTCGTGTCGAAGACTTTTCGAATATCAACGCAATTTTTTTACCTTCAAGCATTCTCTTCTCGGTCCCGGCGTAACTTGTCCTTTTGAGGTCCACCGCAAGATCGAGCAAAAACTGGATCTCATTGGGAGAAAAATCTAAAAGTTTTAAAAAATTTCTATTTTTCAGACTGAGTTCCATTTGTACCTCCTAAGCAGGAATCATGCATTCTATGCCCGATAACTAGTTGCCTTACCATTGATACCAATCCTCTGACGTGGAGTTATGCACGCATGGTCAAATTTAAGCTTTTAATACGTTGTAAATCCTTTCCACCGCCCAATCGACCTGTTCTTTAGTAATGACCAAAGGTGGAGCGAAGCGAATGATGTGATCATGGGTTTCTTTGCACAACAGGCCATTTTCTTTTAGTTTTTCACAGTACTGTCTGGCACCGTCGGCTTCCGGGTGAAATTCCAAACCAATCATCAATCCCTTTCCCCGAACCTCCTTGACCTGCGGATTTGAAATCTGTCTGAGGCCTTTTAAAAAATACATACCCATTAAGGCCGCATTTTCAATGAGTCCTTCTTCAATCAGTACCTTCAAAGCAGCCCGGGCAATAGCACATGCAAGTGGATTGCCTCCGAAGGTGGAACCGTGTTCGCCAGGTTGTAGCACGTCCATGACCTCTGTGTTGGACAGAACCGCGGACACTGGATAAAAACCTCCGGATAGGGCTTTGCCGATTAAGGTCAAGTCCGCTTCAATACCCTCATGCTCCTCTGCCAGCAATTTGCCGGTACGCCCTAATCCGGTTTGGATTTCATCCAGAATTAGGACAACATTGTGCTTCTCACACAGCGCTTTTGCTGCTTTGAGATACCCGTCATGGGGAATGATCACGCCGGCTTCACCTTGGACTGGTTCAACTAGAAATGCTACAGTATTAGGCGTCATTGCCGCTTCAAGAGCTTGTAAGTTGTCGAAAGGAATCACCTTGAATCCTGGAGTGAATGGACCGAACCCATTGCGTGAATTCGGATCTGTACTGAAACTGACGATGGAGATGGTCCGGCCATGAAAATTATTTTCACAGACGATAATCTCGCCCTGATCCTCGGGAACACCTTTCACCGTATATCCCCACTTACGAACTGCTTTGACAGCGGTCTCCACGGCTTCGGCACCGCTGTTCATGGGTAGTATCTTGTGGGAACGAGTCAGTTCGCAGACTTCTTTGTAAAAGAGACCTAGTTGATCATTACGAAATGCGCGCGATGTCAAGGTCAGCTTTCGAGCTTGCTCCATAAGTGCCTGCATGATTTTCGGATGACAATGCCCCTGATTGACCGCTGAATAGGCTGACAGGCAATCAAGATACTTGTTGCCCTGCACATCCCAAACCCAAACGCCCTCCCCACGGTTCAACACCACGTCCAGGGGTTTGTAATTATGAGCGCCATATTTTTCTTCTAATTGTAAGTACTCTAATTGAAGCATGATTTTTTCATCCTTTTTTAAGTTTTTAACTCATGTAGTAGACAATAAAACCAAATCCCAACAATCAATTCTTAAGCTGAATTATTTAAATAAACGACCATACAGTTTATCCGACTATTAGTTATCATCTCGAATACTGCCTCTATATATGGATATAATTTTGCGGTCATTTAAAATATATTAGACAATTTGTCAATAATTATTTTGTTTTTAAATCTGTTCCCATGTTTCAATATAATATAAGTATTTAAAATTCATTTATTTATTTGTGTTTTCACTATATTTTTAAGTATTCCGATTTAGACAAAATGTCTATTGCACAAATATACTTGGAACTGCGATAGTAATATGTAAAATAAAGGACTGCCGGTCCAGACGCCAAACCAGCAAAATGAAGGATTGCAAAAGCTAAATCAGATCAGGGAGTGGTTGATTAGGATCACAAGTGGCACCAAGCTGAAGATTAATTGAAATTACCTCAACAATGGTAAAAACAATAATATCTATGGATCAGAATGAAGCCTAATGCCATCAGAAAAATGGTTTTTAGCCTAAAACAAACTCTCTCAAAATTGTATTTTTTAATATGGATATCTCAAATAATAGTAACGGGTGATATGGTACAACCTTATACAGATCCATGATTTAAAATTCGTAGTTCAACGGTCGCTTATGCTTTTGCAGATTACACAATGGCAAATACATAACTTTTTGATCGTTTATTTTTTATACATAGCGTGCCTGAAGATAAAATTGGGAGGGACTGATAATTTGTTAGATGTGATGACGCAATATGAAATTTAGGGATTTTGTGGATTGGGTTTATAGTGGTTGTCAAAAAACGTTCCGGTATGAAAACGTTTTTTTCTACAACCACTTATGCCGCAATACCGCCATTCGGAAAATCAATTTGAATAGCGGTGAAAATCGGCTTAAATTTTGCCGAACCAAAACTTGGGATATTATGTCAAAAATAAGTGCATTTTAAGCCTTAGATCAGGCCCAAAGGCAAGGCTTCCCGCGGATTGCAAGTGGAGCGTACACTTTAGTACGTGAGCATTGCAATCCGTGGGTTAACGCAGTATTTGGGCCTGAGATGAGGCTTAAGAACTACTTTAGA
>Ga0255055_10000885_pt1 | contig 22994 bp, 19 predicted proteins | sample JV7_2_27_MG_FD_188633 | JGI IMG/M metagenome (GOLD analysis project Ga0255055, IMG submission 188633) | Seawater microbial communities from Jervis Inlet, British Columbia, Canada - JV7_2_27 | ecosystem: Environmental > Aquatic > Marine > Inlet | place: Canada: British Columbia | collected...
GTCTAATAAAATTATTTGGTTATTCAGAAAGAACAAGTGGCATTAAATGTGGGAGCGGCTTCCAGCCGCGACAATTGATTTCGCGGCTGGAAGCCGCTCCCACAGAGGGTTTATCTAATGGAACTTGAACTTTCCAGATAAGCAGATAAAATTATATTAATTTTTATCTGTAATGATAAATTCGGCAATAACATATAACTAAATCCTGAACTATGTCTATCTGAAAATCATTCTGATTTCAACACTCTAATTCAGCCGTCGAAGCCAACCTACCTCGCCGTATAGGCTTACAAGGCGGGTAGGTTACTATCCAACCTTCATAGCTGAAACCACGTCAGCGGAGTCGACTTGCGAAGCTGGCTACTCCACTACACCACTACTCCAATGGCAAAAATTTCCGCCACTTCAGTACTCCAACCGTTCAGCCACATCACTCCATTATTAGAAAACTCCATTGCCCCATCACACCGGTACTCCATCACTCCATAATTTTATTTTGATTTGGGATTGCTTGAAATGATTAGTTGACCGAGGCGAATCTACGAACAAGTGGTCGTTCTTCCTGGGGCTGTTCCTGGTGTTGACGTTCGAGGGTTGGAAGTACCGCAATGATCCCTGTAAAGAACCAGAACGGCTCCATAATGCGAACGATAATGAATGTGTTGGCACCTAAGGAATGAAATAAAAGACCCAAATACCCGGCAATAAAGCCAATGGTCAGTCCCTTGAAATATGGAGACTTTATTTCTTTCAAATTGTTAATAGCCAATTTCATTATTGAATAGAAAAGATAAAGAAGCGCCATAAAACCTAAAATACCAGTTTCTATAAGCATCCTTGGCAATTGGGTATCAGCAAACTTATAGCCGGTGATTCCGTAACCCAGTATCGGATGATTTGGCCAATCTTCCAAAATTTCCTTTAAGCTAACAAGTCTGGCAGAGATTGAAGTATCAAGACGCACGTCGCCTATTACAATCTGGCCTGAGGATTCAGGTTGCGTAAATGTATAAAGAATTCTATTTTTAACCAGGGATGGCAGAAAAAATGGACTCAATAAAATTGCAACCGCCATTAAGCCGAAGATAATAACTCGGCGTTGCATAAATAGTCCTAAAACAATGCATGCGGGTACAAAACCTAGATAAGAAGAACGCGATTCGGTAAAAAGAAAAGGCGGAATAATTGTAAGAATTAGAAGAATGAATATTTGCTTAAATCTGGAATTTTCAGTTTTTATCAACATTCCGGCAGTAATTGCTCCAATAAATAGAAGATAACCGCCAAAGGTGTTAGGTTCACCGTTTTCGCCTTCAAAAGGCGCACTTACGCGTTCGCCTCCGGGAATCTGAAGAATGCCGATAATGGAAGTTATGAAACAGGTCAATAAGAGGCAAAAAATAAGGCGCTTTATCTGGTCAGTGTCTTTGAGATGATTTACCACCATGAAATAGACGATAAAATATTCAATATACTTGAAAACAAATAAAGATCCTGTTCTTGGGGCAACTCTACCAGCCATAATTCCAACGCTTGTTGATATTCCACAGGACAGAATATAAAACAGAATGGCCTTATTTAATGGTGTTTTTAAAAAAAGACCCAGCTCCTTATTCACAGCATTTTTTAGAAACCAGCTAAATCCTATTACGATTAGCAGAAAATCTTCAAACCTCAGAGTCACACCTCTTTCCAGAGAGGCACCCCCGGTTTCACCAATAGGGATTTCCGGACTCAAGAGCATGGAAAAAATTAAAATGTAAAGGCCCCATTCGATATTTATAAATGAGACAATAAAAATGGCAAAAGCCAAAGTTCCCCAGATCAAAAAGGTAGGAGGGTATTGCGAGATCAAAAATCCCGAGAGAAGAGCAATAGCAAGAAAAAAAACTAGTAGGAGATGTGTACGCATAGAATGTTTATCCCATTAAACGCGAAGCCTGTTTTATCGGGATACAGCCTATTCCATCGGGGTCTAAAAAAATAGGTACGGTTAATTGAAATGAAAGAAATTTTTATATGAAGCAAGCCAATCCGGAATAGTAAAACCCATATCCTGCCAAAAGAAACCCAGCAACCCCACAGATAACAGAATAACAAGCATTATAGATCCCGCAATTTTCCGCTTGTGAGCAGGTTTGTTAGATTTATTCTTGTGGGATTTTGACGTTTTAATTTTTTTACCTTTTTTAACTTCAGGCTCATTGCCATAGTAATAGTAAGAATGATACTGATAGTATTCCGGCCCGGCATCCGATTTGACCTTGTTTAAAATCACGCCCGTTAATTTGGCATCAACATTTTCAAGGTTTGTTTTAACCCGTTTTAATACTCCCCGACCGATTTTCCCGACCATGTATACCAGGATCACGCCGTCTGCCAGGGTCGCGATGTCAGATGCATCAGCTACCGGTAATACAGGAGGGGCGTCTATAAATATAAAATTATAATCTTTGCTCGCCTCTTTTAAAAACTGTCGAAATCTAGTGGAGCTTAAAATTTCAGATGGATTCGGGGGTTTTGTGCCGGCAGTTACGATGTGGAGGGTATCCATACCCGGTGTTTTTAGAATGTCATCGATGCCGAACTCACCCAACATGATATCGGATATCGTATTGGTTACTTCATTCCAATGGTAATTGCCCAGCACAAAATCGGTAAGTCCAGGATCTATAGGTAAACCGTAGTATTTATGCACAAGAGGCTTACGTAAATCTGCATCCACCAGCAGCACTTTATTGCCGGCCTGGGCCATGATAAGCGCTAAATTAATAACACTGACCGTTTTACCTTCTTGAACAAAAGCACTCGTAATCAAAAAAATTTTGCCTTTGGTTTCCAATCGCAAAAATTGCAGATTTGTCCTCAAAGCCCGGAAAGCTTCGGCTCCCATAGATCCGGGTTTATAATGGGTCACCAGATCTCTTGTTCGTGTTCTTTCGGGTTCTCTGTGCTTGCTGCGATTCTTGTCAGACTCTTCGCTTTCTAAAAGAGGTATAACTCCCAGGACCGGCACCTGCAGTAGCTCCTCAACATCTTCGATTCTGCCCATTGAGGTATCAAATATTTCTGCCAGGAAGGCAAATACCACGCCGATAATTAGCCCCATTACAATTCCGGTGGCGACAATAATTAATTTCGATGGCATGTTTGAAGGCTTGTCAGGGGGAACTGCCGGTTTGACAATAGACACTTCTTCTACTTTGCTCGACTCCTGGATCAGGGTCTCCTGATACTTTTCCTTAAGCTGAGAGTAAAGGGAGGCCTGTAAATCGACTTCTCGTTGAAATCTTACCAGTTGCAAGGCTTTCTCCGGTAAACGTTTATTTTCCTCTCTCAATTGATCCAGCTTATCCGCATAATCTTTTGCTTTAGATTCAAGTGACCGCAATAAAGTTTTCAGCTCTTTTTGCGCTTCATAAACTATGGCCCGGATCTGATCATCAATTTCTCTTACCTGCGGGTGTTTTGCTGTAAAATTGATCAGCAATGTTTGGCGCTTTAAGAATAATTCACTCAGCTTCTTTTTATACGTGTATAGAGGAGAATCCGGGCCAGTCGAAAAAAACACCTCCTTAGATCTCCTTATGGTGTCTTTTTTGCGGTCCGCCAATGCCTGCAACTGGGAGGCAACCTCTTTCTTTTCTGCTATTATTTTTTCATATTCAGTTTCCACAGCATAAAGTTTATCTAATGTATTTTGGGTTTGGGTATCCATCGAGATTAAAGCATAACCCTCTTTAAATGACTGTAATTCCTTCTCAGCTTCCTTGAGGTTACTGGAAGTCAAACGGAGCTGTTCCTCGATGAACGTTTTGGTTTCGTATGTTTTTTTATTTTTCTCCTGGATATTATAATCTCGATAGGCACGCGCAAATCCATTGGCAATCGACGCCGCTTCGTAGGGATCTTTCGAAACAACCAGGATATCAATAATGTTGGTGCCTTCCTGGTGTTCCGCCTCCACCATTGCCTTGAGTTGCTGAATAACAGAAAGGTGGTTTTTATTACTGCGAATATCATCCAGGGAAAGATCTTGCGGGATTTTACCCATTAACTGCCCAACTTTTGTCAGGACCGGGAAGCTTTTAATAATGTAGGAATGCGTATCCATATTCTCGGATTGATGCCAATAAGTACCCGTAAGAATGGAACCAATATTTGCAGATCGGTCAATCTTTATAGCAGAAACAGCTTCGTAAAGGGGTACAGGTGCTTTGAATTTGGCAAATCCGAGACTGCAGATTCCAACAATTATGACTAAAAAAATGATATAGGTCTTCCTTTTACGGATAATTCGCCAGTATTCTCTCAAATCTACGTCGTACTGCGCCATTGATAGTTTCCTCTGCTGTGCCGCCAGCGGACTAATATTTCTTAAATACTTATCTTATTAGTTTATGTTCTGAGGCAAAAATATCTTATTCATAAAAAGATATTTGAGTATTTGTGTCAGACTAGAGATAATGGGGTCATGTCAGCTTATAGTATGGAATTATCGTTTATACGATCGATAAACCCGTCCGGGGCCCATAAGCAAATTGAATATGGGCTGCATTTGCAGTGCGAATCTGTTGATATCTCCAATCCAGCTTCGAGGCACATAAACGATATCGCCGGCGACCAAAACCACATTTTGCGACTGATCACCCTTTTCCAACAAATCCTCGAGATCCGCCGATATGATCTCAGGCTTAGTAATATCACCGCGAATGATCTTGGTGCTCGATTCGGTGGCAAAAACAGTGGGGCCACCGGCCTCGGCAACGACATCTGCAAGGCGTATATCAGAGTCCTTGAATGTGTAAGTCCCCGGCTGCTCAACCTCGCCGAACACATAGATTCGATAACCGTCTTTGGCTAAAGTAGGAATATAAATTACATCACCGTCATCCAGCACAAAGTCCGTACCGGGGTCTCCTTGATGGATGGCTTCAAAAAGATTCAGGGAGATAGATTGGCCGCTTTTGCGACGAACATTAACACGTTGCAGATTGGCACCCTCAACCGCACCGCCTGCCTTAGTTATTAATTCGAGCAAAGTTGTTCTGCCTGAGAGTCGATATTCGCCGGGTCCCGTACCAGATACACTTCTATAAGCTATAGCTCCTAAAAGCGTAACAATTTTGCTATTAAATTCCTTTATGATCACATCGATCCTCGGCTTCCTTACATACCGACTCAGGTTTTTGGTTAATAGTTCATCCAGCTGCGAAGCCGTTAGTCCTTTAGCGGGCACATCCTCAACAAAGCTAAAGGAGATTTTTCCGTTCGGGCGCACTAAAATTTCTTCTTTCGTAGACGTGCTCCCTTCCCAATACGTAATCTCGAGAACATCACCGGGACCCATTTTGTACTCGACTACGCCATTGATGGTGGTAAAAACCTCATTTTCTATTGGAGCCTCTAAAACGGCAAGGCGATCAGATGTCGGCAACTGCTCAATTCCCATCTGCCTTGCCTTTATAGCTTTGCCTTCATTTCCCGGCCATATTTGAATGCCTTCACCAAAGCTGGCGGCACAAAGATCCTGATATCCATCTGCATTTAAATCGGATACAGCCATACCATAGTACACTCCGGTGGAAGGGAACAGTTTATCGATTTTCTTCCATTTATGATTTTCATCCTTCATCCAGGCCACAATTCCTTTGGAATCAAGCGAGCTGGCAACAACATCCATAATGCCATCACCATTAAGATCAATGGGAATGATTTCCCAAAAACTGTCGACTAATGGTCCCACTTCTCCGGCATTGGAGTTGGCTGCGCCATTTGTCTTAATTCTTTCTCTGGGTCCTCTTATTTTACTGAAGTTACCATTCCCGTCTCCTTTAAAAACTTGAAATCCGGATTGGTAGGTGGCAGCAAAAATATCCAGGTTCCCGTCGTTATAGAAATCGCCAACGCTGACCCCATAATAGCTTCCTTTCTTTAATGGTTCTGTAGAGGTCCATTTGCCGGTTCCATCTCCAAGCCAGACACGCACAGAACCGTAAGTCCCCCAGCCGGCCCCAATCAGATCCGGAAAACCGTCTTTATTGAGATCCGCCACCTCTACATCCATATAACGCCCAAATGTCGTGGGGCCGGATTCCACAATCCATCCGCCTTTTCCATTTCCTAGCCACACCTGCACACCGGCTTTAACATCCTCGGTGGAGTTTGCGGCAATGATATCCATGTGCCCATCACTGTTTACATCGGCTGTTTTTAAGTTCTGGAATCTGTTAATTTTGACGGGGCCATTTGCTTGTTTCCATTTGCGATTGGATTGATTCATCCACAATCGAATCCCGGATGTTTCTTTTTGGGCAGAAAAAACAATGTCGTTAAGCCCATCTTCGTTGAAATCCGCCACCGCAACCGCGCGGACCTCACCATGGACGGGAAGTATCTGGGGTTCGGACACACCCCCCCGGCCGTCACCGTAACTGATCGTGACCATACCGGGCGAGGATGCGCCGCCGACAACATCCAGGTTCCCGTCATTATCCATATCTTCAATCACAACCGCGCGGAATTTACCGGCAACCACCAGGCCAGCCGCTTTCGGACTCACCGGCTTTGCCGGTGGTACTTCATAGGCTTTGTGCTGCGCACATCCGATTGTAATCAACACCGCCAGGCATCCTGCCAATACCAATCCTGTTCTTGAATGGGTATCCATTTTTCTATTCTTGATATTTTTTATTATCCAACACATCGTTAAGATCCGAGATCTTCTATCGCGTCCTCAACTATTTTGCTGTCCACCAATTTGGCCTTTTGCATCAAACCGATCAGCAGACAGCGATCACTCACGTTGTTTATCCGCAGGGGAATGCCTCCTGAAAATTCATAAAGCGTTTCGATCGCCTCCTGGGAGAAAATCCCGCGGCTTGCCCCGGCGCTTTTTAGCCGAAAGACAACATAACGTAAGGTGTTTTCAATATCCAACGGTTCAAGATTAAATTTTATGCTGATCCTTTCTTTCAAAGGCTGAAGCTCTGATATATTTTTCAGCAACGGAGGCTGGCCCAACAGGACCAGTGTAATAAGAAACTCATCTTCGGATTGTATGTTAAGCAGCATCCGCAGCTCATCCAGCGTCGCCTGATTCGAGATCACATGGGCCTCATCGATTGCTAATACCGTACTGACACCTTGCTCCGCATTTTGAAAAAGTAATTTCTGGAGCCGGTCGAGCAATATCGTTTTGGAGCCGTTTTCCGAATTCGTATCGCCTAATTTTAATAAAATGGCTTTGATGAGATCGGTGGGTTGCAAAGCGGGATTGGAAATAATCTCAAACTGAAATTGATCCCTGTTGAGGTGATTGTTGAGTGCTTTGGTAACCGTGGTTTTACCACAACCGACTTCACCGGTAAGCATAGCAACCCCTTTACGATGCTCGATTGCATACAGCAACCGGCGCAGGGCTTCTTCATGCTGGGGGGACCGATAAAAAACATCCTGTGACGGTACATTCCCGAATGGCGTTTTTTGAAGACCCCAATGCTCTAAATACATAAACACCGTTTCCTTTTTTATGGATGAAAGCGCCAAATAGACCGCATTTCATCCGAATTTTTATGGGTTACTACATTTTATTTTGAAAATACGTTTTAAGTAATTGAATTAACTAATTTTTAGCGAAATTATTCGTGCTTTACTTTTTTACATCTATAATATCGGCAAAAGTGTAAAAAAACTTAAACTCAATTAACATTAAATTCCGGTTCTTCAGCGAATTCCCCCTCCCGCTCAGGTCCGCAGTCAGCCTTCAACAAGTTGCCGGATTTGGTTCTCACTGATCGAATCGACAATATGCAAAAGCGGATCTTCAGGGAGAGCTACAATTTTTTCAGTTAATACTTTGCGTTTCTGAGAATCATATATTATCTGGATTTTGGGTCTCATGGGTTGATCCGGATAGGTTTCGATGACTTTGCCGATAGCATCCGAATTCAGCCGCACATAGCTGTGAATTGGAAAGACCGTAAAGATGCTCAAAAGCGCTTTTAGATATTCTTTCTGAAAGTGATTTTTGCTGGTATTAATAATTTCTTTAATCGCCGCGAAAGGCGTATGTTTGGCCCTTTGCGGTCTGGAATGAATCAAAGATTCGTACATATCCAGAAGCCCGATCAGCTGAGCGTACTCATGCATCTCGTTTGCCTGCAAACCGCGCGGATATCCGGACCCGTCTATCCTTTCATAGACCTGCACCGCGCATTCCGCCAGATAGGCATATTTATCACCTGAGGTCCGTAAGATTTTAGAACTGAAATTGGGCCGCTGTCTGAATATCTTGATTTCCGCATCATTGAGTTTGCCCTGTTTAAAAAGGATTTTATCCGGAACCACGGCCATACCCACGTCGTGCAATAATCCCGCTATTCCGATTTCCACCTGTTTTTCTTTATTAAAGCCGAGGTGATCGGCCATCTTTATGGCAAAAATCGATACATTGACAGGATGATGAATGACATACTGACGCCAATTATCATGGTGCAGCGCCATGACAAGGACCGGGTCCTGGGGATGATTCACACCGACGATTTTTCTAACAACCTCAAAGCCCTTTTCAAGCGTAAAACCTTTGCGACTGCGCACAGCATTCAAAACATCGCTTATGTATGCTGAAGCCTCTTCATGAAGCAGTTTGCGGCTTTCATCAGGAGGAGTCTGAATACCCGTTTTTCCGGCTTTGGGCTGTCCCTCGGTAAGCTTTGCAAAACTTAATTTGGCATTCTTAGTGGCAGATGGCCGCCGCAATGCTCCGGGCTTGTCTTCGATATTTCTAAATTGCACCACGTTTTTAATCCCTTAACGTTTAGATTTCAGCGATCCATTTGCGAGCCGTCCGCGCCTCTCCAGAACCGTAATCAGCACCACCATTATGCATGCCTGGATAATCAATAAAACGGCATCGGTCGGCCGGGCATTGCGCAGCACAACTGCACTGGTGCCAAGGCCTAGGCCCAGCAGATATATAAAGAGCACGCTTTGCTTTTTCCCGCCTAAAACGTTTGCCAGACGATGGTGAAGGTGATCTTTCCCCACGTACTCGATCCATTGCTTGAAATTCGTCACTTTGCCGGTCAGTATTCGATCGATGGTGATGTGAACCATATCGAAGATTAAAATCCAGAAAATAAGGACCGGCGAAACCAAAGCTACAACCGGACTACTCTCGGACCAATCTCCATATACCGCTACGCATGCTAAAATAAACCCGATAACGATACTGCCGGCATCTCCCAAAAAAATGGCTGCATTTTTTTTGGGCCGAAGATTAAAAGGCAGAAACCCGAGACAACCGCCCAGCATAGCGACCGCAATCCACCCTAAAAAAGGTTGAGCGGTTTGAAACGCGACCACGCCCAGGAAAAATGAAATCAATGCACCCAGGCCCGCAGCCAGACCATCCATACCGTCAAAAAAATTCATGGCATTGGTAATTCCGATAATCCAGAAAACCGTCAAAAGGGAATTCCCAATCGTTGCAATCATACCCAGATCTACCGGCAAAACTCGCAGCACAATTCCGCAACTCATAACCAGCAGAGTACACACCAATTGAGCCAAAAGCTTTATCCCGGCAGAAACTTCCTTAAAATCGTCTAATATTCCAATTGCAAATAAAATCAGAGATGCAATCAGTATGACTAATACCGGTCTAGAGAAAATTCCGTTTGTCAGGATGGCAACACTAAATCCGATAAAAACAGCCGCACCCCCGAGCAATGGGGTCGCTTCCTTGTGGAGTTTGCGCTCATCCGGAATGTCAAGGATATTCAGTTTTTTGGCAATCCAGGCGAAAGCCGGGTTAAAACAAAACGAGAGCGTAAATGACAGACACAAAATATGCGCCCATCGCCAACCGATTTCTGAGAAAAATCCTCGTACCTGGGGCAAAAAGAGAATACAGGCCAAGACCGCCGAAGAGATGTAGAAAAACCAGTTAATGTTCAGAGAACTTAAACTGTTCTTGTCTTCGGCTTCATATTGATCAACGATCAGGTGAATACCGGCATTTCCAGGTAGTGATTTTTGGGAGAGAATACCGGGTTTCGAAAAATTGTTAGAAGTTTGGTCTTTTACAATTTCAACCATAGGATAGTGAATTATCGAGTATTCAACATATATTTGACGCATTAAAGCAGATGGATGCAAAAATCACCCACCACATCCCTAATTGGATGTCATCAGGTCCTTAAAAAATCGAAAATTGAGCGTAAGCCTTAATATCGTTTGAATTTTAATACACTTAGGTTAATGCAGACTGCACATTTCGTGCCATTTGGAGGGAGAAATAGTAGACATATAACTATCTAAAATTAATTTAAATAATTATCAAATAACTATCGTTTTAGTAACCATTACTGCCAAAAATCTGGCAAAATTTTCCTTCATGTCACCTTACTGCCGATCTTTGCTGCTTTTGAAAACATCAATAAATTCGGTAATTAATCTTTCGATATTTTTGTTGTTAAGTGATGGATAAATCGGGATAGACAAAGCAGTTTCCCAGACCTTATTCGTAACCGGATAACCGTCCAGTTTTAAATGGCGGTGAATCGGTAAAAAAACCGGCCGGGCGCATCCAATCCCCTTCTGCGAAAGTATCCGGATAAACGGATCACAATCAGTTTCTAAACCAACAACAAAACGATAATAGATATGCGCGGAATTTTCCTCAGGAAGCTTTATATTTAATGACTTTAATGACCTAACATACTGATGTGCTATACTTTTTCTTTGACCAATAAAATCATCAAGACGCGCAAGCTGCACCTCTCCTATGGCTGCCTGAACATCGGTCATTTTATAATTATACCGAACCTGATCAGCCTCTTTCTCATCATAGGTTTTTAAATCTCTAATGCGTTCTATGATTTCAGTCGAATTGGATGTAACCATCCCCCCTTCACCGGTGGCCATCATCTTGGTTGCATAAAAAGAAAAGATGGCAGCATCCCCGAACGTGCCCAGCGGTTTTTTACGATATGTCCCGCCCACAGCCTGAGCGCAATCTTCTATGATCGGCACATCCAATTTCAGGAGTTTATCCAGATTGGCAGCTAAGCCAAACATATGGGGAACAATGATGGCTTTGGTCCGGGTAGTAATTCGTTTTTGCACATCATCAGGATCAATATTACAAGTCACCGGGTCGATCTCTGCTAGAATCGGCCTGGCCCCGACATACTGCACCGCATGCAGCAGGGCCGTGCACACATAACTGGGGATAATCACCTCATCATCAGGGCCAATGCCCATTGCCAAAAGGATAAGATGCAAAGCCGCGGTTCCGGAACTCACAGCCACTGCCTGCCTGACACCTATCTTTTCGGCGAAGGCTCTCTCAAATCTTTGAACGACTTCCCCTTCGGCAATATTTCCTGACTGGATAACCTCCGCAACCGCTTTTACCTCTTCTTCACCTAACGTCGGCCGCGAATGTGGAATAAAAATCTGATTTCCGGTTTCCATTCTAAATTAAAGACTCCAAAAATTATGAAGAAGACAATATAAGTGGCTTTATTGTATTACCTTAAACTAACAGATAGTGGGAGCGGCTTCCAGCCGCGATAAAACAATACCTTGCCGGCTCGCGGCTGGAAGCCGCTCCCACACAATCGATAATTAATAATGTCATCAATTGCATCCACGCTTAAATATTGATAAACAATCTTAAGGAGTGGAAAGCTTCCGCAAACTTAACTCTCCCCTGAATCCCGCGAAAGTTTGCGCTCGAGCGGGCAACCTCAACGATTGAAAGATCCTCGATGTTTGTTTTCATTACCTGGGACTTATGCGCTTTAAGTGCTTTTATTTTTTTATCGAGGATGTCGGAAATATCCACAAACACATGCGGTTTGAAATTTTGTGTTGTCGGGCCTTCATAAAATAAGACGTTGCGAATGTATCGCGTGGCTGACATGACGGCCTGCGAAAGATGACGATGGTCCTGGTGAGTATCTTCCGGATAGCTGCAGAAAATAAAATCCGGCTTTACTTTTTTGATAATTTTTTCGATCTTCCCGATAAGTTCAATATCCACAACGAGATGCGTATCCTCATAGCCGCCCCAGAAGATATCCTCAGCGCCCAGAATAGCTTTTGAAGCCATTTGCTCCTCAGCCCGTGTTGAGGTTTCAGCGCCAAGTCCGCCCTCGGTCATAATATACAGGAAAAGTCGGTGGCCTCTTTCGGTATACTTGATAAGCGTCCCACCGCAGCCAAATTCGATATCGTCCGGATGCGCCCCAATCGCCAAAATCGTCGCTTTTTGCATGCGTAACCTCTAAAGATTAAGTTTTGTTGGGCAGAGCCCAAAAAGGAATACTGGAAAAATGGAGCTATTTACATTTTGGATTTCGGATTTCGGATTTTGGATTTAATGGCAGACTAAATAGCTGATCATTAATTTCCGGCCAGTTTCAATCCGCAATCTAAATTCCAAAATCCAAAATCAAGATGGACCAGCATTGGCCTCACGAATGATGTTCATACTCTCCGGACCGCAGTTAAAAAGCAGATCCACAATGGACAGATGAGAATGAAAGTCTCCAAACAATTGCGGGTAGACCGGATGCTGAAATTCCTGAATAATCAGCTTAAGCCCATTTTTTTCAAACCGATCCAGATCCATGTAATCAGCCCCGCCCTGCCCTGCCAGGTATGTATCTGCTCCCAGAGCTTTACATATATCGATGAGCCGGTCGGTGGGTTCCTCTCTAAGCTCTAAATCCGATGAGAGCACGGTGGACTTTTCATGTAAGTCTAATACACTTTTAAGGCGTTCTATCAGATGAACATTTAATTCAGATATGAACTCCCATTCCCTGGAATAAACTTCCTCGAAAATCGGCAGATACTCGCTGTAGCACGGCGCCCGGCTATAGTTTGTAATTAAAGCCTGAAGATGTTTTCTCGTCCAATCGACGCCATTGTTGATATGAACTTCATGGATTTTTTCCGGAAAGTGATAACGAACCGGAACCGTAATCCATTGCCAGTTTTGAGCAGTTTTTACACGATTCCGGTTTTGCCATTCATTTTTTTTATATTGAACATCATTTAGATAGCAAAATACATCCGCCCTTCTCATTTTGTCGAAGTAACCGAGCCATGGCAGATATTGGGGTTGATGAACGGCAACGATCAAAATTGATAGTTCCTTTATCTGCTTATCTGGAAAGTCCAAGTTTCATTAGATAAACCCTCTGTGGGAGCGGCTTCCAGCCGCGAAATCAACTGTCGCGGCTGGAAGCCGCTCCCACATTCAATACCACTTGGGCTTTATGGATAACCGCATTCCTTTATTCTTTTTCTTGACCTAATGGGCCTCTATAATGATAAAATTCTAAATTAAGCGTTCAACTTAGAAAAATATATCATATCAATTGGTGGTTAGCAAATTTTGAAAATTTCAAAATTATCTATAACCTAACCCGGACAAGCCGGAACAAATTGCCACAAAGGCACCAAGACACAAAGCGAAACCTTTGGTTAATATTCATCTTTGCGTCTTTGTGTCTTGGTGGCGTAAATGTTTTGCCATAAAATGCAAAGAATTCACAACTAAGACTCTAATCTGAGCGTTTCAAATTTTAAAAAAAGGAGAAAGGCTTTACGTGCCGTTAATATCAAATGAACACAGATTAATTTTGCCAAAAAGGCTGAATATCTTATATCCTTTTGTTGCATTACTGATAGGCATGATTGTGACTCAGGTTCTCGCAACTGGGCAGGTTTATTTATCCAACACGGAGCTTTTGGATAGCCTGATGGCCATAAAGGATGCGGGCTATCTGACAGTACCCAATCACAATGTGATGCGCGGCTTGAAAGGTTTCGGTCCCGCCTTTTGCGGAGGGCTTTTTTTTACATTTAGTATCGGTGCGGGAATTTCTTTTTTCTCATTGGCATTGGCCTGGGTTTGGGACCGCCTTTTTTTCCGCAGGAGATATCTTCTTTACTTGCTCTTATCTCTATGGGTGTTATGTCTGATTGCACTAAACTATCGTGGATTTAAGCCCTTCGTTACCTTATACTTCCTGATGATACCACCGGCAGTCTTTGCAGCCGCAGCAAGAAGTTTGTCTCATTTGAACAGGCAAAACAGGCACCGCAATGAAATAATTCATATTATTCCTGTCATTGTGCTGGCACTTTTTTTATTCTGGCAAACCGATGGCAAAATGTTTACTGACTTCCGTGATATATTTTTACTATCCAACCCTGTTGGATCCAGGATAAATGACTTCTACTACAAATATACACTCTATCCAGCGGAGGTATTTAAGTCATTGGATCAGAAGATGCTCAAGACCTGCAGGGTGGAAAAGATAAAAAAAATCGCTACTGCCCGGGTACTTGAAAAGATTCTGATAAGCTATAACTATATCCCGATTACAGGTAATATAGCCGTTGATCTAGAAGTAATTCAGATAGATAATAACTTTATCTTTAAGAATCGAGGTGAGTCCATTCTCCGAATAACTTCCAAGGAGTTTTTCGCCAATCCGGACAAAGCAATAAAGTTATTTGCAAAAAAAAGCGACGCTCACTCTTTTTTTCGCCGGATCATCTTTCTTTCCCTGTTGATTGGTCTTCCGATTGCCGTTTATGTCATCGGGCATGGGTTAATCACCATTGCCCTTAGCCTTTTCTTTAAAATAAGAACCTCTTTGGTCATTGCTTCTGGAATATGCTTTGCGTTGTGTCTTATTCTGTTTTTTTCTTTTCATCTCAATAGAAGCCCTGATGTTTCGATAAAAAATTTACCAAACGCGTTGACCTCCGACCGGTGGCAAAAGCGCGTTGCGGCATTGAAGATAATTGAGGAGAAGGGGTTGGAGATAAGAAGTTTTCAGGCCTACCCGAAATTGTTAGCCAGCTCTTATATTCCTGAGCGCTACTGGTTCATAAGAACACTGGCAAACTCGCGATCATCTGCTACTTATCGGGATCTTTTAAATTTTTTAGATGACCCACATCCCAATGTCTTAACCATGGCTTTTTATGCGTTGGGCCAAAGAGGAAATAGACAGGCTATCAGTAAAATTATCAATAAAATTGAGACATCCAATGACTGGTACAGTCAATGGTATGCCTACAGGGCATTGAGATCTCTTGGATGGAAGCAAACAAAATTAAAATAAACACGATTATAATTTCAATATTAGTCATCGCAGCGATTGAAATCATTGTGCGGCTTGTCATCAACCAGAACCTTGTCGCTCCTCTGATCGGCCTGGGATTGGCACGTCTTGCCGAAATTATTTTTCTGCTTACCCTGATTAAAATTAGCGAAAAGGGTTTTTCGGTGATCGGGCTAACCTCGGCCAATGTATACAAAGGATTTAAAAAGGGCTTTATTTGGGCTGTTATTTTTGGAGTTGCAGCCGGCGTGGTATTATTTATCATCTATCTTTTGGGCATCAACGTGCCGGCGCTTTTTCAGATGCAGCTGCCTGCTAAAAACCGGAATATTTTTGCTTTTTTCTTAATCGGAGCATTTTTCGGGCCACTGGCAGAGGAAATTTTTTTCCGTGGAATCCTGTATGGATTTTTTCGAAGATGGGGAATACCCGCAGCTGTTATATTGAGCACCTTGTTATTTGTACTATCCCACACTTCCGGGCCCGCCATTCCGGTCACCCAGCTAATCGGCGGGATCCTGTTTGCCGTCGCATATGAGATAGAAAAAAATCTGCTGGTTCCGATCATTATTCATGTTCTGGGCAATCTGGCCATCTTTACTCTCGCCTTAATCCTCTGAAATAACTAATAAAAATAAAAGCACGCCTTAATAATTTGTAAAAGGCACAATCGTACAAATAACATTGTGATTTTATTTAAGTATATGAAATTTTAACCGATATAATATTAGAAGCCGTCAAAAAAATAGATCTGATCAGCCGGAGGCAGACCCTTGAGCGTGATCTGCTATTTTTTAGACAGCTTTAAAATAATTAAACCAAAAAAACTGATCCAAAGACATCTTGGGAGAGATAAGACCAATGAATAAAGTGATACGAGCTTTAATTATCCTGGCGTTATTTTTGTTAATATGCCCGGCTTTTGTCCTGGCGGATATCGTTTATATCAAAAACGGCGATAAACTTTTCGGAACGCTACAGAACCCCTCTTTCACAGTCCAGACCGCCTATGGCAAAGTCAGCATTAAAAATGAATTTTTAAAAAGCATCGATTATAAAGAAGGATCCATTGGCCGCTGGACAATTGAAACCATCAACAATGATCGAATCAGCGGCACCCTGTTAAACGACAGCATTCAATTTATACAGGAAGACGGTCAACACAAAAAGCTAAGTAGAGAACAGATCCAACGAATAAAGCGCGAGATTAGCGCACCGAGTTATTCAATTACGACCACGATCTTTACAATGAAAAACAACGATCGGTTTTCCGGCAAGTTTTTAAACGCCGGGCTTGAAATGCGTGCCAATCATACGACCGAATCGATTCACCCCGGTGAAATCAATCGAATAGAATTTACGGAAGATTATCTGGCAGGCACAATAATTCTGCTTGAAAATGGTGATCTGATCACCGGGACTTTAAAACAGAATCAAATTCGCCTGGCCCCGGATGCGGTCCCTGAGTTCTCGGTACCAAAATCGAGTTTAAAAAGCATTCAATTTAATGCCCCCAAAATGGTCCTTAAAAATTTTAGCGGGAAAACACGATTGGATAGAGACAGCGACGGAGATGGCATACCCGACTATGCGGATATTTGTATGTACACGCCTAAGGGAGTTAGGGTCAACCAGGACGGCTGTGCTGAAAAATCGACAATTGCAAGTCTCACTAATCATAAGAAAACAAGCCGCCAGGAAATAAACAGGGCGGATACGCGAAAAACAACTGCCGGTGAGATTGATAATGTCCTGTTCGATTTTGATCGGTTTGAACTTAAGCCGCAGTATTATTCAGTTCTGGATGAAGTTGCCGTCATGCTATCGCGAAACCCGAAGGCCAAAGTTGAAATACAGGGCCACACCGACAACATCGGACCTGCCAGGTATAATCGAATCCTGTCTGAAAAGCGCGCCCGGACAGTTAAAAATTATTTTGTACGAAAAGGAGTTGAAAAAGACAGGCTGTTTCCGGTGGGATATGGATTTACGATGAATAAGGCCTCAAACGAAGATGAATCCGGCCGGGCTCTAAATCGCAGAGTCGTATTCGCCCTTCAAAATTAGCAAATCACCACAGACCTGTCTGCCTCGCAGGTTTAACTTGCGGTCGAGGGATTTCTCAAACAGTTTAATTAGCCACAGACCCACACAGACGCACTCGGACATGTTAATTTCTCTGGACGACCAGTCGTCGCTCAAACTATAGCGCGTCAGGTATTGTTCAGCGAAAAATTCTGTCGCTCTGCGCGCGAAGGTTTAATTAAGTACCTTGTTGATATCCTGAATCTTTCTTTGAATAACTTCCCAATTGTGTCTTCTATAGCCAAAGATGTAATTATCGCGAAGCGATGGACAATTTTTGGCCGGTCAGGGTCGACCGGCCAAAAGGTCTGTGTTCGTCTGTGTGGGTCTGTGGCAATAAATAAATCCTCGGATTCTTTAACGAAGCCCCGCCAAATCTGGCCTGGCGCACAAGCGGGCGGTGAAAACCTTTCTACAGTTTGACGTGGCCGACGAGCTGCAACGCTCTTTTCAGATAAAGCTGCCACACCTTAAGATTGGAGGTATTCGCAAATACCTGCCTGAGGATCTGCGGTCTCGGAAACAAACTTTCAAAGACAAACGCTGCTTTTTTAGAAAAACCCTTGCCGGACGTAAACAGAAGCATGGGTGACCAGACCGGTAACGGTTTCCCATTTAATCGATTTCCCAGAATCATTCTTTCCAATCGATTCAGGCGCTTAGCATCTAAACTGTCCCGCGCATCAACAGGTGCCCGGCAGTCAAATAACTGTGTGAGCAAAAACATGATGTAATAGACAGCGCTTTCCTGTCCCAGTTCCTTGCAGCGGGTGACGAGCAGCTCCCAATCAGACGCCTGCCAATCCTGAAGCAGGTTTTTAAGGTCCACCAGCCAGATCAATCGATCCGCATAATGTTTGATCGCATGCAAACTTAAATAAATGATCTGATCAGTCCGACTGAGACTGTAAGCCTTTTGCCCTTCAAAATCGATGGTCCGGCAGTTTTTAAAAAGCGCCTCCTGATCTTGGTTGATAAGCATTTGCCGACTTTTGATGCGGTCTGCCCACAAAATATGGGTGTTTAGATCAATGACCGTTGAGCCTTTTTTGAAGATATTGAGATAGAGTCGATCCTTTTCAAAACCACCTCCGCTTAGTACCTCATCAACAGCATCACGGGTTTCGGGCAAAACCCATAGATCGATGTCCGTCAAAGGTCTTAAACCGATATCTTTGTAAACCTGCTGTAAGAGGTGTATCCCCTGTAACAGCACCACTTTGATATTCTTTTTGTTCAATTGTTGGAGGACTTCTTTTAAATCATAGATCAATTTCAGATTAAAGCGCACGGTAAGATAGTAAGAGGACTGTAGTTGCTGGATATGCTGATGCTCCAGATACCCGAACACCCCTGTTTTTTTGAGGTTTTTATACAGCAGACCCGCCACGCCCTCTCGAACCGCCATGTCAATGAGTCGGCCCTGATCAAACTCCTGGACCATCAAACCAGGCAGCTTGTCCTTCAGGTCATCACCCGGCTGCACATCACTTGCTGCTAACAATATTTGATATTCGATCGATCGCATTTTCATTTTACTATTTAAAATTGTGTGCAGAACGTAGGGTCGGCCTCTGTGCTGACTTGGATTGGTAGCCATTTCTTTAGACAGGATTTACAGGATTTTTATTTTCTCACTTCCATCCGGGAAGTGAGAAAGAATAAAAAATAATCCTGAACAATCCTGTTAATCCTGTCTAAAATATTAAAAAATGCATATTAAATCTGTGGCTAATTTATTCTTAACATAGTCTGTGTATGTCTGTGTGCGTCCGTGGCTAATTCATATTAAATTATCAACAAAACCGATAATGCTGCTGTCCGGCTTAAACGACAGCATCCGGCAAGGTGCCGCCGCAGCCAAATCGCTAAAAACATCCATTGAATATTCCATCCCCGCGACATCCCAAAAGGGCGGAAAGGAGCATTTTAAAAACTGTGTCACCGAATGTGCATTATTACTTTTTAAAATGGAATTTTCTTTACTGTGTTTGATAAAAAATATTTGATCCAGTTTGGCACTGCCCGGGGAACCGAATTTGCCTTCACCATGCCAGGGAGTACCGTACATCACAAAATGATCATCTTTTTTGCATACAAGGGTCCGATCGTCACTTAACACCTCCACATTAGATTCCTGGCTCCAAATCTTTGCCATGGTAGTTTTGCCGGCACCGGACTCACCCACAAAAATAACACCACGATCATCCTGTTTGATCCCGCAGCCGTGAATGATGACTCCCCTGCCCTGCGCCAGGTAGTTCACCATTAAAAGCTCCATGGTAGGGCCATAAAAAGGATCGCAATAATTTCCGGTTGGATCATCAAAGTAAAGATCTGTGTTTTCAATATCTTGAGACAGAACAAGGGTTCGCCCATAGCCTGGCATTTTTTCAAAGATTCTTAAGATGGAGGTTCCATTATGCCGGTAAAGAGACCAGATCGGCGGGCTCTCAAAAATTTTTTCCCCGACTGTTGGCACAAGAATTTTTTCATGCAAACGGAGCGTGATATCCGTTTTGCCGTTTTCTATAAAAGGCCGGTAGGTAAAAGGGATTTCAAAGGCATTCAGTTGGAAATCCCCTTCAACAGAAATGGTGATGTCACCGATTGTAAATTTATTGCTGTCAATCATTTTTCGCGAGAAATATTGATAAATTACGACCCTTGACTAAAGCAACTTAGAGGATCACCGCAATCATCCCCATTCGGACCGCTGCCGCCATTTATCTTACAGGCTCCTAGAACGGCACATTTGGCGTCCAATTTTATTTTTGTTACTTTCGGTTTGACATAATGTTTTTTCTTTTTCTTTTCCATTAATTTCACCTCGTATCAATTGCTATCCTTTTTTACAGGATGTACAGCATCGATTTTCTCTAATTGATTCACAAATTCCATTAAATCACACTCAGCGTCTTCTAGAGAAACCTCAAACTCTTCCACAACCATATTTTTAATATCGAACAATGTTTTTTCACCATCAAGATGCCCCCAAACATAAGCCCCAACTTCATTGAGATTATAAATAGAGCCCATGTCACCCACATTGTTTTTAATAGGCACTAAAATAGTTTCGTCATCGATTTGACGGAAAACAAAATTTACATTTTTTCGAAAGGCCTGATCAATTTCCGGCATTGTTTCAACCTCCGATCAATATTACCAATAATATCACATATTTTTAAAGCGTATTGCTTTTCATTTCAAATTCTTTAATTCATATCTCTGAAAACTATTTGATTGACCTTTAAGCGTTTATATTTTTGCAAACTATGTGCCATTTCCTATCCATAAGACAATTCTTTAATAAATTGTCTTATGGCACAAGGCACAAGGCTCAAAGAGCCGCTCCTCAAACGCAGTGCTCTTAAAGCGAAGCGTTCATCAAGTTCCGCAGGACCGCTCATTTATACTCAGTCCTCAGCTTGCCGCGGCGTAGCTCGCCAGAGCGAAGACGGGTCCTCAGCCAAGGCCTTTTCGCCTGACACCTGACACCCGACACCTAACGCCTATAGCTATTCCAATGCTTATCAGCACTAAAAGCCAGATCCATTGTTTCGGCATTGAGCGACTAACCGTATCGATAAAACACCCCACCACACTGCTGGCCGATGACGCTAAAGATGCCGGGCTGATACCTAACGATTGCGCACTTTCATCCCCATCGTCATCTTCTGATGTGACCCCGTAATAATAGGTGCCGTCGCCTGTACCTGAGCCTGCGCCCACCACAGCCCCGCTGGTGTCAACAAACTCGGTGCCGGTCACCAGCTCGGCTCGGTGTTATTCCCACTCCATGCACTCAGATCACCACTTTCGAAACCATCTTCAAAGATTAGCGCGTGAACCGTATTCAGCGCACCGAAAACAGCAACAGTCGCGATCAGGCAAATCCAGACTGCCCGCGGCACAGCTGAAAAGCGGCTCGTTGATATGGCTATAAATGGGATCTTAATCATTTTCTGATGATGTTATTTCATTCGCCCCGCCAGTTTGCACCTTCAAAATTTCCAACCAACGAGGCCTTGCAAAACTTCCACCAACAATATTTTAAATAAATTTATATATTTAGCTGCAAAATGTATGCCAGGCATCGACCATAAGTTACTGTAATTATTATATTTTTATAGTTTATCGGCGCCGCAAATCCGCCTTACCTACGGAAAATTGCAAATTATTTTATAGCTGGGCCTGATTTTTCGGTCCTGAACTTCAAAAAGGCGCAATTCACCCGTTTTAATACCACTTGTTTTGAATATCGGCATTTCCACAAGTTAACTTAAGTATAAAATATGATTAGAAATAAAAACCAGAACGGCGCACGGCGCACGGCAAAATGCGTTCGGTGCAAGTTGGCTAAATGAATATGAATGAAGGTATAAAAAAGGTTTGGTGGGTGTTAAATGATTCAATGGTTCCAGGTTCAAAGGTTCAGGGTTCTGGGTTCAGAGGTTAATTAACAGCCTGCGTCGAGCTCAGTCGAGGCGAGGACAGATGAAAACCGGAGAGTAGTGGCGTAAAGAGGGAACACCGCAGCATAGGACCTCCATTTTTTTTACTCTTGACTTTTAAATTATTGGTCATTATAGTCTATATGACTATTTTAGGAGGTTTTTTATGATAAAACAAATTTCGCTTGCTGAAGCTAAAGCAACGCTCTCAGAATGCATCCGGGATGCTGAAAGCGGCAAAGCAGTACTAATCACACGGCATGGAAAACCCGTAGCTGCTTTAGTTCGCACAAAAGATCTCGAAAATTTAGAGAGGCTTAAAAAAGCCGGTCCCGAAGGTGGGCTTGCCAGCCTTGCCGGCGGTTGGGAGGAATCTGAAGAATACGTTCGCATTCTCGATGAATCTTCTCGCGTTGGACAAAGAAACGTTGAAATGGTTGACGAATAAGATGGCATACTTATTTGATACGGATGCAATCTCAGAATTACTGCGGCCCCGTCCACTCCCGGCATATCTAAAATGGCTGACCACCATACCGCAGGAGGCGCAATACACAAGTGCTGTCGTCGTTGGTGAACTCTACAAGGGTGCTTACCGTTCGCAAGCTCAGCAGCTTCATCTCAGCAATATTGAGCACCGCATCTTGCCGGCGGTAACCAGCCTACCTTATGATGTGGCAACAGCTAAGATATTCGGGCAAATCCGCGCCCAACTTGAGGAGGCAGGCACCATCCTACCCGATGCGGACCTGCAGATTGCTGCCACCGCGATCTATCATGATCTAGAATTGGTCAGCAGCAATTTGCGTCATTTCGCCCGTATTCCCAAACTTAAATTAAATCCGGTTCTGGGCAATGCACGCTCAGAATCTGATTCATGATTGCCGGAATCTTTTGAACCTCATCAATGATAACGGGCAGTTTTTTTCTATAGAATCTTTGTTTTCCGCCAGGCATTCTTCCCTGATCAGACCGGGATTTGTTAAAAGACGATGGTATTCATTAGAGAGTAAAAGGTCATAGCGTTTAGCCTTTGGAAAAAGCTTTTTTAGCAGGGTACTCTTTCCAGTTTGCCGGGGTCCCCACGGAAAACAAGTTTCTGTTTGACTCAATTGTAAAGTTAAGATTCGTTTATACATGATATTACAAATATAATATTTAGAATATCATATCAAATTGCATTTTTGCGGCAGCGGGATCTTAAGTGCTGGGGCCGGATCTCCAAAAAGTAAAAAGATCTGTGAGATCTGCTCATATTCGGTGCTGCCGTTGGCGGACAGGATCGCCGGGCCCAGCT
>Ga0255055_10000886_pt1 | contig 22994 bp, 22 predicted proteins | sample JV7_2_27_MG_FD_188633 | JGI IMG/M metagenome (GOLD analysis project Ga0255055, IMG submission 188633) | Seawater microbial communities from Jervis Inlet, British Columbia, Canada - JV7_2_27 | ecosystem: Environmental > Aquatic > Marine > Inlet | place: Canada: British Columbia | collected...
CTGCTGGTATCGGTGTTCTACCTGCCCGCGGTGCTGCTGGTGATGGTCCTCGATCGAGTCGTCTGAATTGCCCGAGCCGAGCTCGTTACCGCCTGCAGCCGTCGATGCCTGTGAGGTGACCTTCTCTTACGGCGAGCGCCAGGCTCTTGCCGGTGTCAGTCTCAGCGTCTCGAGCGGTCAGATCTATGGCTTTCTCGGGCCCAACGGTGGTGGCAAAACCACTCTGTTTCGAATTCTTGCCACTCTGATTCGACCCGACGGCGGATCGGTCAAGGTCTTCGGTGCGGATGTGGTGAGCGAGGCGGCCCTGGTCCGTCTTCAGCTCGGTGTGGTTTTTCAGTCACCGAGCGTCGATCAGCATTTGACGGTCAGCGAGAACATGCTTCACCAAGGGCATCTCTATGGCCTGCGAGGCAGCGAATTGCGGCGTCGGTCTGCCTCCCTGCTAGCACGATTCGGTCTGGCCGATCGCTCCCATGATCAGATCAAGACGCTCTCAGGCGGGCTGCGCCGGCGGGTGGAGATTGCCAAGGCCCTGCTGCACCAACCGCGACTGCTGCTGCTCGATGAACCCAGCACGGGTCTCGACCCCGGGGCCCGCCGGGATCTTTGGCAGGTTCTGGAGGATCTGCGGAGTTCGCAAGAGGTCACGGTGCTGCTGACCACCCACTTCATGGAAGAGGGAGATCGTTGCGATCAACTGGCCTTGGTCGATCGGGGTCGAATCGTGGCTGAAGGCGAGCCCGGGAAGCTCAAAGACGAGATCGGTGGCGACGTGGTAGTGGTGAGTAGCAGTGAGCCAGAGAACCTCGGGCGCGATTTGAGGAATCGGTTCGATCTGGAGGCGACGGTACATGGAGATGTGATCCGTTTCGAGCACCCGCAGGCACATGAGTTCGTAAGCAGAATGGTGGAGGCATTTCCGGGTCGGATCCAGGCCCTCACCATGTCGAAGCCGACCTTGGAGGATGTCTTTCTCCATCGCACGGGACACGGCCTGTGGGAGGAAGAAGCATGAGTGCCACCCTGGCTGCCTATTCTCTTTGGCTCAGGGAGCTGCGGCGCTTCTTTCGTCAGCCCAGCCGCGTCCTAGGCGCCATCGCCACACCCTTGCTGTTCTGGTTCTTCATCGGCACCGGACTGTCGAGCTCGTTTCGGCTGCCGGGAGGGCCCGGAGACCTCGACTACCTGGAGTATTTCTTTCCGGGAACGGTGATCCTGCTGGTTCTTTTCGCCGCCATCTTCTCGACCTTCTCGGTGATCGACGATCGCAACGAGGGGTTTCTCCAGGGTGTGCTCGTGGCGCCGGTCGGTCGTGGTTCGTTGGTGGTGGGAAAGGTGTTGGGTGGAGCGACACTGGCTTGGCTACAGGGGATGGTGGTATTGGTACTGGCGCCGGTGGCCGGGATCGATCTGACCCTGGAGGCCACCGTCGGTGCGGCGGGTGTGCTGGCCCTACTGGCAATTGCCATGACCGCCTTGGGCTTCGCCTTTGCCTGGAGGATCGACTCGACCCAGGGATTTCACGCGGTGATGAACGTGGTGTTGCTGCCCATGTGGTTTCTCTCAGGGGCGTTCTTCCCGGTTGCAGGTGCCCCTACCTGGCTGGAGTGGGTCATGCGTGTGAATCCGCTCACCTATGGCACCGCGGCTCTCCGCCACGTCTTCTATGGTGGCGCGGCGATGACCGCGGAGGCTCTGCCGAGTATGGTGTTTTGTCTGGCCGTGATCACGGCCTGGTGCCTGCTTTGCTTGATGGTCGACTTCTGGGTGGTACTTGGGAGCGCACGGCATTGAGCGAGACGGGCGGGGTGACACCACTCCAGCGTCGACTGCTCTGGGGCCTGCTCACAGCCGTGATGCTGGCGATCGTCGTGACCTGGATGATGGCGCCGCGTTGGCGAGGGTCGATCGCGGCCGAGCCCCCACCAATCCTGGGTCAGGCACCGCGGTTCGAGCTCCTCAACCGCGATGACCGAACCGTGTCCAACGACGATCTGCTGGGTCATCCATGGGTCGCCGATTTCATCTTTACCCGCTGTGCATTGAGCTGTCCCCGGATGACGTCGCGCATGATCGAGCTGGGCAGGCTGCTTCCCCCAGGGTCGCAGGTTGCGAGGGTCTCATTCAGCGTCGATCCCACCTACGACACCCCGGAGGTGTTGCAGCAGTATGCCGAGAGCTGGCGAATCGAGGATCCGCAGTGGCTGTTCTTGACGGGAGCAAGAGAATCGCTCTACTCCCTGGTCAGCGAGGGCTTTCATTTGGCTCTTGATACCGACCCACCACCCGAGGCGGCCAGTCCACAGGAGCCGATCTTACACAGCACACGATTCGTCCTGGTGGATGCAGAAGGCGCGATCCGTGGCTACTACGACGTCGTGCAGGGAGAAGAGCTGGCCCGTCTGTCAGAGGACTTGCAGGCACTAAGAAACTCGAGGTAGGACAATGGCTGACGAATCCTGGTGGACCAGAGTCGCACCCATGCGTTTTGGGGCCCTTCTGGCCTTGGTCACATTGCTGCTGGGATTTGGTCTGGGCGCTCTTTTTGGCCTTGCCGAGGATGCGATCAAAGAGAGCTTTCGCAGCACCGCCGTCGAGACGCTGAGTGCCACCACCACCGACCTGGACAAGGAGGTCGGTGCCCTGACCGGTCGGGCGTGGACCTATATGAAGCGCGCCCATCTGCATGCCAACGGTCTGGGCACCTCTGCGTTGGCCATGATTCTGCTATTGGGCTGCCTCCCAGCCGGTGAACGCCTGAAGAGCACCGCCTCTTGGTTGTTGGGTCTTGGCGGTCTCGGCTATTCCTCATTCTGGCTGCTGGCAGCACAGCGAACACCCGTATTGGGCAGTACCTCACTGGCGAAAGAGTCCCTTCGGTGGCTGGCGTTGTCGACTTCTGCGTGTTGTCTAATCGGGCTTCTGCTGACCCTTTGGATGCTGATCGCAGCGTTTGGGGGATCCGACTAGCACCTATCCTGTTGGTGTAGCCAACAGACCTCGATCGAGTCGCTGCTCGAGTTGCTAGTTGAGATAGCCAAGCGCCTCGAGCTGTTCTACCGTCTCCGGGTCGAGCTCGTCCAACTCGCGATCCACGCTGGAGCCCGCAAGAAGCTTACGGTTCCACTCGACCTGTGACAGCAGACTCTGGCGCAGGAGCAGGGCCTGCAGCGGCAGCTCGGTGGCCAGGTTCCTCTTCTCTGTCGGATCCTGTTCCGCACGGAACAGTTTGCTGCGGTCATGGAGAGGAGAGTAGAAGAGACGCCAGCCGTCGGCTTCCAGCAAGATTTGCGGTTTCGGAGTGCGATGGCGATTGGCGCCGCCTCGTGTCATCGCAAAAAGGGCGCGCTTCGCCTCCAGTTGGTCGAAGACCACGGGCAAAAGTGTTCGACCCTGGAATCCCGGCTCGCCGCCCGCGAGGTCGAGTCCGTCGACCAGAGTGGGGACCAGGTCTACCAAACTGACGGGATCCGCTACCGTCGGTGTGCTGCCGACGGCGGACGATGGCCACTTGAATACCAAGGGCACGTGCACGAACTCCCGATAGAGATAGCGACCGTGCAAGAAGCGACCATGCTCCAAGAAGGCCTCGCCATGATCCGAAAGCAAAACGATCAGGCTCTCTTCGTAGCGGTCGGCTCGGTCATAGTGGGCGAGCAGCCGCCCGACCAGGTCATCGGCGAAGGCCACGTTCTCCAGATACCGGTCGCGGGTGTAGCGCAGGTCGTCAGCGGTCAGGCTCCGAGGATCAGAGCGGCTGGGGAAGCTGTTCAGAATTCCCGCATCCACCGACATCCCACCCGTGTACCAGGAGCTGTACGCACCCCGGAAGGGAGCGGGTGGCTGATATGGGGCATGGGGTGGAATGAGGTGAACAAAGGCGAAGGTGGGTTGGTCATCGGCCAGCAGGTCCGTGGACTGGGGTAGGGACTCGTAGTCGCCGCGGACAGAGCGGTAGACCTCCTGGAATCCGCGCGCGAAACCCGAGTAGTTGCGGTAGAAAGGATGTTGGGACCAGAGGACCGTTCGATAGCCCGCAGCCGCCATCAACTCGGCCAGAGTCGGCACCTCTTCCGGTAGGCGGCTTCCCCACGGGCCGACACCGAGAGTGTCGGGGAAGAGACCGGTGAGAATGGCCGGTACCGATTGGCCGGTCCATGGGGCGGGTGACAGAGCCTGCTGGAAGACGGTGCCGCTGCCCGCCAAGCGTTCTGTATGAGGCGTGGGGTGGGGTCCGCCGAATGGTGAGAAACCATCGGCCCGGGCTGCATCCAGCAGAATCACCAGCACATCTGGTTGGCCCAGTCTGGCCGATCGGGTTGGTAGTTGCTGACTGATGGGCGGCAAAGAGGTGATGGGGTCCCCAGTCCCGTCGCCATCGATCCGCAAGCCCCGCCATCGCAACAATCCGTTGCCCGGTCCGGTAATGCCAACACGCAGGCGGACCAACTGGCCGGTCCAGGCCTCAAGATCTACTGCAATCGGCTGCGCTCTTGGCCGTCGTCGCATCACTCGCCGGTGAAAGAGCGACAGCTCGGTCTGCTTCTCGTCGAGAAGCTGCGCGTAAATGTAGACCGGGTGCAAGCCGTTGTCGGGAGCCGGTTCGAACTCGAAAGCACCGAGTAGGCGGGCCGCTGGTGCAACTCGAAAGACCATGTCGAGATAGCTGGCCGAGGGCATCTCAACGGTGCCTTCTGTCCATTCGATGCCCGCGGGTCTCTGTGGCCAGAGTCGGCGACCACTACCCGACCGCAACTGCAGATGGCGGATTTGTACTGATGGCGGTTTGCGTCCCAGCTGTTGGCGTCGGAGTCTCGGATGGAGAGCGAGGAGATTGGAGCCGACGTGGACCAGCCTTGGCGGGACCCGCAGACGGTACTTCGCCCATCCCGGCTTCACCCTGACCCGACCGATACGCCGGTGGTTGATCTTCACGTCGACAGGGAGGCCCCGGGGGCCGACTCGACCCACAAGCTCGATCTCCATGACGACCTCGGCCAGATCCCCGTCGGCGGAGAAGACCATCAACCGGCCGACCGATTCCCGGATCGCGTAGGCCGATGGGGTACCCCGATCGCCATCTTGCCGCTGCCAGCCGTATTCGAAATGACCGAGTCCGATCCCTTCGGGCACCGAGATCAGGTCGGTAGTCACGTTGAATCGCTGGTGGGCAGCGAAATCGATGAGCTGCAACTGGGCTTCTGTGACGGGGGCCTGTGGAGGAGAACTGCAAGCCGCGAGCTGCAGCATCAGCACTGCACCCGTCAGTGCGGCTGCCAAAAGCGGGGCTCGAGCCATGAGCAGTGATCGTCGGCGTGCGGGCTCGGATGGGGGCACGGGAGTGCAAAGGCGGCACGCACGCCAGCTGTCGAGTCGGGGGATCGTAGCACGTCCCTTCGATGGTAGCCTGACTATGAGGAGGACTTGCATGCCCGATTATTCACGCCGTTTCGAGGCCCTCGACACCAATGCAGTCCATGCGGGCTCCCCCGAGCCCAACATCGAAGGGGCGGTCATCGCGCCGATCTTTCAGTCAGCCAATTATCTAATGAGCGATGAGGATTCCTATGACGCGGTCCGCTATATCCGTTTGAGCAACTCCCCCAATCACCATCTGCTGCAGGCTCGGTTAGCGGTATTGGAGAGCGGAGAGGCAGCCATTGTCAGCGCCAGCGGGATGGCGGCGATCACAGCGTCGGTTCTCGCCTACGTGGGCCAGGGTGAGCATCTGCTCGCACAGAAGACACTCTACGGAGGGACACAGAGCTTTCTGGATCACGATGCGCCCCGGTTCGGGATCGAGACTAGCGTCATCGACACTGCGGACCCGCGAGGGGCAGATGCCTGGAAAGAGAAGTTGCGACCCGAGACCCGTCTGATCTACCTCGAATCGATCTCGAATCCCCTGATGGAGGTCGGGGATCTCGAGAGGGTCGTGGACTTTGCACGAGAACATGACCTGGTGTCGGTGATCGACAACACCTTTGCGACGCCGGTGAATTTCCGGCCGCTGGAGATTGGAATCGATCTGGTGGTACACAGTGCAACCAAGTACCTAAACGGGCACAGCGACATCGTCGCGGGAGCGGTAGTCGGCTCTGGGGAGAGGGTCAAGCCGGTGCGATCGCTGCAAAACCATCTGGGGGGATCCCTCGATCCCCACGCGTGCTTCCTGTTCGAGCGAGGTCTGAAGACCCTGGGCCTGCGGGTGCGCCGTCAGAGCGCCACGGCCCTCAAGCTCGCCGAGCTGCTGGCCGCAAGACCGGAAGTAAGAAAGGTTAACTACCCGGGCTTGGGGTCGGACCCCGGGCACCAGTTGGCCAGGCGGCTCTTCTCGGGCTATGGAGGGATGCTCTCCTTTTATCTCGAAGATGCGGCCGCGGCTGAGAGGTTTCTCGACAGTGTCGAAATCCCCGTGCATGCTGCCAGCTTGGGGGGTGTCGAGACGCTGGTTGTGAGGCCGTCGCGCAGCACCCACCTGGGACAGACCCCCGAAGAGCGTGAGCGGCTCGGCATCACGGACGATCTCGTCAGGGTCTCGGTGGGGATCGAGGATCCCGACGAGCTCGCGGCAGACATCGAGCAGGCACTGAAAGCAGGATGACCGTGAAGCGTTGTGAGTGGACAGGAGATTGGGCCAGTATCGACCCCTTAATGACTGAATACCACGACCGGGAGTGGGGAGTCCCGGTCCACGACGATCAACTTCTCTTCGAGTTTCTGATCCTGGAGGGAGCCCAGGCGGGCTTGAGCTGGTCGACGGTGCTCAAGAAGCGGGCACGCTACCGGCAGGTCTTCGATGGCTTCGATCCGTCGATGGTGGCGAGATATGGCGAGGACAAGATCGCCGAGCTTCTGGCCGACGCGGGGATCATTCGCAACCGACTGAAGATCCGCTCTGCCGTCTCCAACGCCCAGGCTTTCCTCGACGTACAAGAGGAATTCGGATCCTTCGACTCCTATATCTGGCAGTTCGTGGGCGGAGAACCGATGATCAATCGCTGGCGTCATCTTGTCGACCTGCCTGCGACGACGGCAGAGTCCGACTCGATGAGCCGGGAGCTCAAACGTCGCGGTTTCCGCTTTGTCGGCCCGACGATCTGCTACGCCTTCATGCAAGCCACCGGGATGGTGAACGATCACACGGTGGACTGCTTTCGCTACTCCGAACTGGGAGGCCGTTAGGTGTTCTTCGGCTCGCGCCTGCTGACGCTGGTCGCCGGAGTAGTGTTGTTGGTGGCGGGCCGCCGTGTCTATTGGCTCCTGGTCGGCCTGGTGGGCTTCGTCGTCGGCTTCGCTCTGGCGGCGGAGCTCCTGAAGGGTCCGAATTGGTTGATCCTGGTGGCCGGTCTGGGGACGGGTCTGCTGGCGTCGGGTCTTGCGGTCTTTTTTCAAAAGATTGCGTTGGCCGTGGCCGGCTTCGTGATCGGGGCAGTGGCAGTGGTGTGGTGGTCCGGCCAGATGGGTTGGGGTGAGCAGTGGTGGGTCTGGGCCCTGGCCCTGGCGGCCGGTTTCTTGGGCGCGGTGCTTACCCGCAAGGTGTTCGAAGTGGCCTTGGTGCTGCTCTCTTCCGTCTTTGGCGCGGCATTGGTCCTCGAGGCCTTGCAGAGACCCGCGGATCAGATCAGCCTGTTGTTTGTGATTCTGGTGGTCGGTGGGGTTTTGATTCAGCTGCTCGTCACGAAGCGACGACGCTCGGAGTAAGGGCAACAGAGAAATGAATGGTGCCAAACAGATCTACGTCGACCTGGACGATGTGCTCGCCGAGACCGGTCGTGTGTTTCTGAAGGTGCTGGAATCGGAATTTGGCAAACGGGTGGAGTGGGACCAGGTTCACGACTACGACCTGGGGATCTCGCTGGGAATGGATGAGAGCCGATTGACCGAGTTCATGCATGCTGTCCATCGACCGGAGGTGTTGGCGTCGGTGGAGCCTATCCCGGGATCTCGGGCGGCCCTGGCGAGCTGGGTGGAACAGGGGTACGAGATCGAAGTAGTCACGGGAAGACCGAAATCCACCGAGGCGGTCTCTCGTAAATGGTTGAAAAATAAGAGGATGCCACACCACTCCTTGCTCCATGTCGACAAGTACGCTTGGGAAGAAGAGCTCCTGGGCACCTCGGCAGGTGTCCCTCTGGCTCGTCTGGCTGGCAACGGCTACCGTCTGGCTGTCGAGGACTCGGCAGAGGTAGCCATTCACCTGACCGAGATTGTTGACGCTCCGGTGGTGGTCCTGGACCGGCCCTGGAATCGCAGGCGGCTGGACGAGCACCCAAATCTCGACGGAAGGATCGTGAGATGCGAAAGCTGGCAAGAGATCTTCGACCGTTTCCCTTCGCCCTGATCTTTGTCGCTTTCTTCATCCTCTCCAGCGGTGGGTTGCAGGCAGAGCTGCACGAGCCGGCAGATATCGACTTTCCTACCTCGGACGGCGGACAGATTCACGCGCATCTCTACGGCTCCGGCGACCATGCGGTGGTTTTGGCTCACGGCAAGGTGTTTAACAAGGAGAGCTGGCAGCCGCTGTCCGAGATTCTGGCGGGTCGGGGCTTCAGGGTATTGGCCCTGGACTTCAGAGGATATGGGCAGTCGATCGCTGGAAGCGAACCGGGAAGACTCGACCTGGACGTTCTTGGCGCCGTCGCGTATCTGGGGTCCCAGGGTGTGAAAGATGTCTCCCTGATCGGCGCGAGTATGGGTGGCTGGGCGGTCGCCAACGCAGCGACGCAGTGTAAGCCCGGGCGGCTCCAGAATGTAATTCTGATGGCTCCGGCTCCCATCGACGCGCCGGAGGCGATGCAGGCCGATCGGATCCTTTACATCGTTTCTGAGGGTGAGCCGGGATTAGGGCGGATTCGGCAGCAGTATGATCGCGCCCCTGATCCGAAACAGCTCGAGCTCCTGCCCGGCAGCGCCCACGCTCAGCACATTTTCAAGACCGATCAGGCCGAAGCACTCGTCGATCTGATCCTGGCCGCCTTGGCGGACTGACCGCACTGTGACCAGCCGGAACGGAAGCCCTGCGATGCAACTCCAAGAGCCCCGCTAGGTGCACTCTTGGGAGCCGCTATTTGAACAGACAGTTGCGACCCGGTTCGGCCTTGTCATAAACTCCGCTGGCCATTTGACAAAGGCAGTCCGATTCCAACTGGCTACCGACCTCTCGGTCGATGGTTGCTCGGAGCGGGGAACATCTATCTGCTCAGTGAGACGAGGTGTCGTTGATGAGTGTTGTTGAAAGACACGAAGCCGAGGTGGGAGGCCACACCGATCACCACCAGGAGCCGTTCTGGAGAAGGTACATCTTCTCCCAGGACCACAAGGTGATCGGGATCCAGTACGGCTTTACCGCTCTGCTCTTCCTGATGCTCGGCTTCTGCCTGATGCTGATCATGCGCTGGCAGCTCGCCTTTCCCGGCAAGCCTGTACCGATCATCGGCGGATTGCTGGGCGCGGCCAACGCTCCCGGCGGCATCATGTTGCCCGAGTTCTACAACCAGTTGGGGGCGATGCACGGCACCATCATGGTGTTCCTCGGGGTCGTGCCGCTGCTCGTGGGTGCCTTTGGCAACTACGTCGTGCCGCTGCAACTCGGCGCCCCCGACATGGCCTTCCCCAAGCTCAATATGGCCAGCTACTGGTGCTACCTGGCGGGGGGCCTCATCATGCTGGCCAGCTTCTTCGTGCCGGGCGGCGCTGCCAACTCGGGCTGGACCTCCTACCCCCCATTGTCGGAAATCGCGACCCAGGGACAGACCTGGTGGCTGGTGGGAATGGTCTTTCTGATCACTTCGTCGTTGTTGGGTTCGGTCAATTTCATCGTCACCATCTTCCAGCTGCGGGCCGAGGGCCTGACCTTCATGCGGCTGCCGTACATGATCTGGTCGCAGCTGGTGACCGCCTTCTTGCTGCTGCTGGCCTTTCCGCCGCTCGAAGCAGCCGGCATCCTGCAGTTGATGGATCGCGTGGCGGGTACGAGCTTCTTTCTGCCCAGCGGTCTGGTGGTGAGTGGTCAGATCTTGGATGTGGCCGGCGGTGGTAACCCACTGCTCTGGCAACATCTGTTCTGGTTTCTGGCCCACCCGGAGGTTTACGTGCTGATCCTGCCGGCGATGGGAATTGTCGCCGAGGTCATCGCCAACAACACCCGCAAGCCTCTGTGGGGCTACAAGCCGATGGTCTACTCGGCGGTCTTTCTGGGATTCATGTCCTTCATCGTCTGGGCCCATCACATGTTTTTGACCGGTATGGGTACGGCGATCAGCTCCTTCTTCCAGACCACCACGATGATCATCTCGGTTCCCTCGGTGGTGATTCTCACCGCTCTGCTGATGTCCCTGTGGGGCGGCTCGATCCGCTTCAACACCCCGATGCTCTTCGCACTCGCCTTTCTGCCCATGTTCGGGATCGGCGGCCTGACGGGTTTACCGTTGGGTCTGGCGCCCAGTGACATCCATTTGCACGACACCTACTACGTGATCGGGCATTTTCACTACGTCGTAGCTCCAGGGACCATTTTCGCCATCTTTGCCGGTATCTACTACTGGTTTCCCAAGCTCACCGGCCGCCAGATGAGCGAGCGTCTTGGCAAGCTACACTTCTGGCCCTCGTTTATCTTTATCAACGGGATCTTCATGCCCATGTTCTTGCAGGGTCTGGCCGGGGTCTCTCGTCGGCTCTACGACGGCGGCGATCAGTATGCCCACGCCCAGGGAGTGGTGCACTGGAACCTGTTCATGTCGGTGTCCGCATGGCTCTTGTTGGTGGCCCAGATACCGTTCATCATCAATCTCTTTGTCAGCATCAAGAAGGGAGTAAAGGTGGGCGCCAACCCCTGGGATGCCACCACCCTGGAGTGGGCGGCGGCACCCTCGCCGCCCGTGGCCCACGGCAATTTCCCCGAAATTCCGGTGGTGACCCGGGGTCCCTACGAATACAGTCCGCCCGATTCAGATCGAGCATTCTTACCGCAGAACGCGGTGTCGCAGGAGGGCTGAGCCATCATGCAGATCCCCTACACCGTCGAAGCACGTCCGGACACTGGCCTCTACAATGCCAAGCTTGGCATCTGGCTCTTTCTGGCATCGGAAGTAATGCTCTTTGGAGCTCTGTTCTCGACCTTGATCCTGCTGCGGACCGGCGCCGCAGAGTGGCCGCATGGCTATGAGATTCTCAATGTACCCCTGGCCACTCTCAACACCATGGTGCTCATCAGCTCGAGTGTCTCCATGGTCCTGTCCTGGGCTGCGTTGCGCCTACACGATTTCAAGAAATTCAGATTGTGGATGGGTACGACCTTCACGCTTGGGCTAGCTTTCATGGTTATCAAGGCCATCGAATACGGCGCCAAGTTCGAGCACCACCTCTATCCCAGCACCGACAATTTCATGGCCATCTACTTCACCCTGACCGGCCTCCACGGCCTGCATGTTCTGGGTGGCATGATCGTCATGGCCTATCTGCTGGGGCCTGGCAGTCGGATGTGGAAGATGGAGCCCGATCGCTTCACCAACCGGGTCGAGGTCGTCGGACTCTACTGGCACTTCGTCGATCTGGTTTGGATCTTCCTCTTCCCCACCCTTTACTTGCTCTGAGATCGAGGAGGCGTCGAGTATGGCTGGACACAGTGCCGAAGAGATCAAAAAGGAGACTCGGGTCTACGTCCTGGTGTTTGTTGCCTTGGCGGCCCTGACCCTAATTACCGTGGGAGTCAGCTACCTCCATTTGAGTTTTGGCGCCGCGGTGGCCTTGGCACTGTTTATCGCCACGATCAAGGGATCCCTGGTGGCAGCGTTCTTTATGCATCTGATCTCGGAGCGTAGACTCATCTATGCAGTGCTGATTTTGACCTTTGCATTCTTCTTGGCCCTCATCTTCCTACCGTTGGGAGGCCAGGTCGATAACCTGAGTGGATGATGCTAGGACTCAAGGGATTCCATATTTTCTTCATTGTCGCCTCCATACTGCTGTGCCTGGCAGTAGGAGCCTGGGGCGCCCAGCAATACTTGCAGGCGGGCAGCCAGGGGGGGCTGGCGACCGCGATCGTCTTCTTTCTTGCCGGAATAGCCCTGCTGATCTACGCCATCCGCTACTTTGGCAAGTTGCGCAAGTTGGACTGAGGAGTGAAGACGTCGTGACTGGAGCAGAAGTGAAGCATAGGCATAACCTCCGGGGCCGACTGACAGTGCTGGCAGTGATTCTGCTAGCGAGTTGGCTGACACCGCAGATGGCAACCGCATGCGCGGTGTGCTACGGGGATGTGGATTCACCCATGACCGCAGGGATGAATAACGGCATCCTGGTGCTGCTGGCGGTGATCGCTGCCGTCCAGGTTGGCTTTGTGGCCCTGTTTGTGAGTATCCGGCAGCGGACCCGGCGCGAGCAGCGACGCAAATCTCGATTTCATCTGATCCAAAGAGGAGCTGCCTAGATGCTCGAGTTGCTGAATCGATGGCTACCGGTCGCTGGATCTGCGCATAGCGCGGAGGTCGATCAACTGACTGCGCTGCTGCACTGGCTGATGTTCGTTCTGTTTGTGGGGTGGAGCCTCTACTTCGTTTACGCCCTGTTTCGGTTTCGCGCCGGCAAGAACCCGAAAGCCAGCTACGTCGGCAGCAAGAGCCGTTTCTCCTCCTATATCGAGGTAGGTGTCATCGTTGCCGAGGCCGTTCTCTTGATCGGGTTTGCCATACCCGCGTGGGCTCGATGGGTCACCCCGCATGCTCCCGAGCAGGAGGCCTTGCAGATCCGTGTCGTGAGTGAGCAGTTCGCTTGGAATGTCCAGTACCCGGGTCCAGATGGTGTGTTTGGCCGCAGCGACATCAACTTGGTGGATGCGTCCAATCCCCTGGGGCTGGATCGAAGCGATCCCTTCGCCCAGGACGACGTCACCACCATCAACCAGCTGCATATGCCAGTCGATCGGCCGGTGACGATCCTGCTTTCCTCGAAGGATGTGATCCACAGCTTCTTTCTGCCCACGATGCGAGTGAAACAAGACTCCATCCCCGGCATGGAGATTCCGGTTCATTTCAAGGCCGTGATGACGACGCCCGAGGAATCACAGCTGCCTGGCTGTGCTGCCAACAGCACCTGTTGGGAGATTGCCTGTGCCCAGCTCTGCGGTCTGGGTCACTACCGCATGCGGGGCTTCTACCAGGTGCACACTCAGGAGAGCTTCGACGCCTGGATGGCCGAACAGGTAGCAGCGCTTTGACCGGTGCCAGGCCTGCAAGATGCAAGTTGTGCAACTTGCATCTTGCAGGCCTGGCACCGCTACAATCGGCTCATGCCGGATGCCGCGGTCCTGCCCCATGTCAATGCCGCTCTCAACGGCACCAGTTTTGTCCTGCTGATCACGGGATATCTGCTGATTCGCCAGGGTCGCATCTCCGCCCACCGGGCCTGCATGGTCGCTGCGTTCGGGTGCTCGGTCCTATTCCTGGTGTCGTACTTGACTTACCACTCGCTGGTGGGGTCGGTGCGGTTCCAAGGGACCGGGCCGATTCGCTCTCTTTATCTGGCCATTCTTCTGACCCACTCACTGCTGGCGGCAGTCGTGCCGTTCCTGGCCATCATGACGCTCTGGCGAGCCCTGCGTGGGCGCTTCGACAAACATGCTCGCATCGCTCGCTGGACCCTGCCGATCTGGCTGTACGTCGGGCTGACGGGGGTGGTAGTCTATTGGATGCTGTATCAGATGGGGGCAGTAGGGCCGTAGGGCATTAGGGCAGTAGGGCGAAGAGGTCTTGAGGTTCTGAGGCTCCCCCTCACTTCCGGTTGGTCGCTGGTAGTTTGTCCGGTGGCCAGCTACTCATGACGGCTGCACAGGCCCTAAGGCCCTACGGCCTTTCTTGCTGATAACTGACAACTGACGACTGAGAACTGATGACTCGAGGGTCTTGGTCCTACAAATCCAAGGTCGGCTGGTCGATTTCTTCCGTCTGTTTCTCATCGCCGTCCGCGGGACTGGAATCCTCGTTTTCGGGCGGGGGTTCACTGCCAGCGGTTGCCAGATCGGTGTACAGATAGCGTCCGAATCCCCGGAAATAGTGGAGCGGTTCACCGGTCTCTCGTCCCTGGCGCAGCTGAGCGAGCTTGGAGTCGAGGTCGTCGATGAAGTGGAGCGCCAAGGCCTCGGCGGTCATGGGTGGTATCGGTGATCCGAACTCCAGGCGGCCCTGATGGGAGAGCACCAGATGCTCCAGGTGCAGCCGCAGCTCGGCGGGAAACTCCTCGATGGCATCACATTGTTGCCGCAGGAGATCCCGTCCGATGACCACATGTCCCACCAAGCGACCTAGGGTGGTGTAATCGTTGACCGGCATGGCTCCGATCTCCACCAGTTTGCCCAGGTCATGGAAGAGCACGCCGATCAGCACCAGGTCGCGATCGAGCTCTGTGTAGTGGTCGCAGATGCGGATCGCCAGATCGGCCATGGAGACCATGTGCTCGAGGAGACCGCCCCGGTAGGCATGGTGAATGGTCTTGGCGGCTGGATGCTCTCGCAAGCGGCTGCCGTATTCGTCGAGGGTCTCGAGGGCGAGGCGGCGTAGCAGTATCCGGTCGATCTCCTCCGAGAAGATCTGCCGCAGCCTCGCCTCCATTTCATCGATGTCCTGGTGGGTCGACGGGATGACCAGAGCTTCGTCGAATCCATGCTCGCGGTCCTCGTCGCTGACTCGCCGACACTCCTTGACGTTGAGCTGGAGCTGATCGCGAAAACGGTGGACCGCACCCTGGTAGGCGACAAAATCGTGGCGCTCGAAGTCGCCGCTCAAGGCACGGCTGTCCGACCAGACCTTGCCGACGATGGCGCCGCTGGCGTCCACCAGCTCCAGGTCGAGATAGTCACGCCCGTTCTTGTCCTGACGCAGCTCCTTCTTGGTCAGCAGGGCGAAGCCGGATACGCTGTCACCCTCGGCGAGAGAGCGAATCGGTTGATTCTGCAGTTTGCTAGACATCTGGATCATCCTCGTAGAGAAGTCTGCCGTCGATTCCAGGTCGTATGACTCCGGAGTCGGCGATATTGTATGGTGCCCAGGCTGATAACTGGCAGTCCCTTTGCAGAGGACCACCCGGATGAACCCTAGAGCGACTCTTCTCGTCTGCCTTTTCCTTGCTGCGAGCTGCGTGGCTGCGGCGGTGGACACCTCGATTGCCGTCCTCTGGCCGGAACGCCAACGGGCCTTCATTCAGGACGCTTCGAGTTTGCTTCTCACCGACGAGCAGAAGGAGGCGTTTCTGGCGGCAAGCTCTGAGGAGCGTGACCGGCAGATCGAGGAGTTCTACAACGAAGATGCGGACCCCGAGACTGGGCCGGGCGAGTTGCGCAAGGGGATCGAACAGCGGATTGCCCTGGTTCATCAGGAGGAGTTTCTCGGTTTCATGGATCACCGCGCGCGGCTTCTGTTCCTCCACGGCCAGCCGTACAACCGAGAGATCGTGGACTGCGGTCAGACCTTCATGCCGGTCGAGATCTGGACGTATGGCGCTGAAGAAGTCGGCGTCAAGGTGGTCTTGTATCAACCGATTCCCGATGGCGCCTTTCGCCTCTGGATGCCCACCGAATCGAAACAGGTGCTCTACAACCGGGAGATGGTCTACTGGCTCGAACAGTGGGAGGAGCTGCGGGGTTTGATCAGGGCCAAACGCTTCGATCTGCAGATCTGTGAAGATACTCGACTGGTGGACGAGGCAACGGGGGTGGAGGGTCTGAGGGACTTTCAAAAGAATCGGCCCACCGACCGCCAGATGCGAGCGTTTATCGGTCCGCCTGCGGACCTGGCCGTCTGGGCTCGGGAGGCGGCGCAAACACCGCTATCCGAAGAGATTCAAGAGCTCGAGCTGAACGAATTCAAGATCCTCTTCCCGGAGCGCATTCAGCAGCGGATGGTGACCCGTTTCCTGGTATCGATACCCTCAGCAGCCGGTCTTGGCCTGTCGACGGAGGAGGGTGAGCCCGGGTTGGTCCTGGCCGTGCAAGGCGTTGTCGAGCAGCGCGACAAGGTCTTCGACGAGTTCCGCGTCAGGTTCAAGCTGGAGCCGCCGAGTGAGGACAGGCAAGTTGCCTTGGTGGTGGAGCGAGCGCTGCGCCCAGACCGCGAGTTCGTGGTGCATCTCGAGGTTGTCGATGAGGTGAAGGGAACCAGAGCCTACGTGAGTCGTGGATTCGCGGTACCCGAGGAGCCGCAAGTGATCGATGTTCCTCCCGTGCCGGAGGGCACGATCATCGCCATGGGCGAGCAGCTGTCGCGACAGGAGATCGCCGGCCGCGACAGCCTGCTGCTGGTGCCCCCGCCAGTGGATGTCATCCTGGGGCTGTGGCGCGCCGAGGCCCTGGTCACTGGAGCGCGAATCGTCAAGGTCAAGTTCATGGTGGATGGTCAGAGCCAGATGACCCGCAACAATCGGCCCTTTTCGGCCGAGCTGCGACTGGCCCAGTTCCCGGTAGAGCAGATCATTCGTGCGGAGGGCTACGACGAGACGGGGGAGTTGGTGGCAGCCGATGAGGTGATCATCAACCAGCCGCGCGGAGCCCTGCGGGTGCGGATCCTGGAGCCGGCTCGTGGAGCCGCGGTCACGGGTCGGATCCTGTCGAGGGTCGAGGTGGTGGTTCCCGAGGAGCGGCGGGTGGAGTCGGTGGAATTCAAGGTCAACGATGTCATGGTCGCCACCCTGGAGGGACCTCCGTGGGAGGCGGAAATCGATGTACCGGCCGGTGGCAGCATGTCGTACCTGGCTGTCACTGCCACGCTGGATGATGGCAGTCGCTCGGAAGAGGTGAGGTTCCTCAACTCACCCCAGTATCTGGAAGAGGTGGACGTCAAGCTGGTGGAGCTTTTCACCACCGTCACCGACAAATCAGGGCGCTTGGCTCGCGGCCTGACGCAGGAGGATTTTCAGGTCAAAGAGGATGGACGCCTGCAGACCATTTCCAAATTCGAACTGGTCGAGGATCTGCCACTCAGCCTTGGCATCGTCATCGATACCTCCGGTTCTATGGCGGACTCTCTGGCCGAGGCGAAGCAGGCGGCCCTGGGATTTCTCGACAGCATCATCACCCTCAAAGATACGGTCTTTGCCTTGAGCTTCTCGGACAAGCCCGTGCTGCTCATCCCGCCCACCGACGACGTCGAAGCAGTGGAGGAGGCGTTGGACGACCTTATTTCACTGGGTTGGACGACCCTCCACGATGCGGTGGTGACGAGTCTCTACTACTTTCGTGGTGTGCGGGGGCGACGAGCCCTGATCCTGCTTTCGGACGGTGACGATACCGCGAGTGCGATGGCCTTTCGCGACGCTCTGGAGTATGCCCGTCGCAGCGGAGTGGCCATCTACACCATCGGTCTTGGTGTCGGCTCCTTGAAGATCGGGGTGCGGAACAAGCTGAGCGAGCTGGCGAAGGAGACCGGAGGCAGGACTTTCTTCATCTCTGAAGCAGAGGAGTTGGTGAGCGTCTACCAGGAGATCGAGGAGGAGCTTCGGAGCCAGTATCTGGTTGCCTATGCGTCGGACAAGCCGACACCGGACGGCACCTTCAGGGAGGTCGAGGTCAAGGTCAAGGGTGGCAAGTTGAAAGCCCGGACCATTAGCGGCTACTATCCTTAGCTCTTGCGAGGGAATCCAAAACCACCTCATTGGTGGATCGTGAGGATCGGCGCCGGGCTTTGTCCGGCCCTGATGGGGCTCGTCCTGTGGACAGCTGCAGCCGGTCCCGGCGCAGCGCAGACTTTCAGTCACAAACTGATGTCCGACCGAGTCAATGGCGAGCACACGGACCTGGCGAGTGAGATCGCGCCGGTAGAGTTCGGGCCCTTGATGGTTCATCTCAGCTCCCCGGGCCACACTCTCGAAGTGCTCGAGCACGAGCTGCGGCTGGGCCCGGCTGCGGATGGCAGTGAACATGCCCAGGTGTGGGCGCGGTACCAGGGTGAAGCGGATCTGGTGGCGGAGCTGGTGATCGCCGGCATGACCAGCGAGATCGAAGATCACATCGAGCTGCCGCTACAAGAGTTCGAGGTGTCCGGCCGGGTCGAGCTGGCGCGTGAGGGTGATGGCTACCAGATCACGGTCCTCGAAGCCCCCTCGTATGTGGAGGTCGAGGTCAAGAGCGATCTCGGTGCCCAGATGGAGACCCTCTGTCAGGGATTCGCCGTCATGACCCTCGGTACTTTCGACTGCGATGGGGTGGGCCGGGCATTCTCGCGTGTGCGACTGCCTCTTCCCGAGCCGGGCGAGAGCTACTTTGTCGCCGCCGCAGAGTTAACGCAGCAAGAGCGCCGTCAGGTCGAGGCCTACCTCCGCGAACGCTAGCCCGCTAGCCGGTGAGGTCGGTCGTGAGGCCGGCGCGAGCGGCGGCTTCCAAGATGTTGCGGTACTCCGAGATCTGGAAGAGAAAATGATGGCGCAGCTCGGGTTCGAGGTGAGAGGCCTTGCGAAAAAGCTCACGGTAGGCCCTCTCCAGCGACGGCAGAGGCTCGGACGTGGTTGACCGACCTCGACCGCGCAACCACTCGAGAGCCTCGTACAAACGGAAGTGAAGTTGCTCGGCGAGCTCGGGTCTGGTCAACTCGTCGATCGCCTCCTGCAGGGCCAGGGTGTAGCGAGCGACGTCCTCATCATTCTCCTCGGCCAGGGCCAGCTTGACTAAATACGCCAGGTCGACAGCCGTGGCCAGACTGTTCTTCTTCTCACGATGAAGCTCGAGAGCGTTGCGAAGGTGCCGCTGGGCGCTTTCGAATTGGCGGAAACGAGTCTGGATGCGGCCCAAGAGCTGCTCGGCATCGGCCAGGAGGGCCTTGCGCGACAGCAGATTGAGCTGAAACAGAGCCTTGGTGGCTTCTTCCTGAGCTCGATCCAGTTGGCCGAGATAGAGATAGTTCTCGGCCACCGCCAGCCGAGCCACAGCTTCACCGGCAATGTCGTCCTTGCCTTCGCGCAGGGCCAGCGCCCGGCGCAGTGGCCGGGAAGCCGAAGTGTAGTCGCCGAGAGAGATCAGAGCGCGACCCAAACCGAGGAGCGGGAAGGCCCGGTCCTCGTCTCCACCATGCCGCTCCAAGAGCTGTTGGGCGTCGCGGTAACAACTCAAGGCCTGGGGGTAGTTTCCGAGCGCCAAGTAGACGGCCCCCATCGCCGTGAGTGAGCTGCCGGCGACCCGGTTGAGCTGCTGACGCTGCCGTCGATCCAGAGCCTGCCGGTGCAGCTCGAGAGCCTCTTCAAAGCGTCCTCCGTGGTACGCGATGTTTCCCAGATAGTAGCGACAGGAAGCGGACAGAGCCTCGAGTCGACTGCGATCGAGATTCTGAACGAGTTTTTGAAAGAGCTCCTGGGCATCCGTGTAGCGCTCCTGGTCCAGTAGAAGGCGGCCGAGCTGGATCAAGAGCAGCGCTTGGCGGCGCTCGTCGGTTCCCTTGGCCGCCCCCAGAGCCAGCTTGATCGTCGATTCGGCCTCGGAATAGCGGCCGGCATCCTGGTCCATCTCGGCCTTGAGTCCGGCCAGCGCCAAGAGTCGCCGTGGTTGGTCCTGCGCCAGCTGGACCCCTCGTTGGAGATCGGTAGCGAACTCATTGAGACGCGCCAGCTTTCGCGCCAGTGGCAGGAGCTTCCACAGCAGCTGAAGCTCTGTTTCGGGGTCACCATCGCGTTCGCGGTGACGATAGAGCTCCTGAGTCAGTGCCTCCAGCAGGGTTGCGCGTGGAATCTGCGCGGCGTACGAGCTGTCCAGGGTCTGCAGCAATGGATAAGTCGCAGCAGGCGTGCCACGGACCATGCGGTAGGTCTCCCACAGAGCTTTGCCACTGCTACCCTCGGTAGCCAGGGTCCTACCGACAGCGGCGCGCAAGTCCTGGACCGAGTCGGGGTCGATTCCCTCCTTCAGAGTCGTGCCGAAAACCCGACAAGTGAAGTCAACCCCCGGACCCCACGGTGAGTCTGACTGCGTGATCAGTGCACCCTCGATGGCGACCTCCTCCCAGTGCTCGGGTACGGATTCGGCCGCACTGTTGGTAGCTGCCCAGAGGAATTCTGCGGGTACGCTGGTCTCTACGAGCGACAACAAGTGCAGCGGCGTCTCGACTCCCAGGCGAAACGTCTCGGCCTGTAGATGGCCGAGGAGGCGGGGTGAAGGGCAGAATCCAGCGGAGTCACTTCCCGCAAAAAAGAAGCTGCCATAGACGCGGCGCAAGCTCTGTTGGCGAATCAGGGCGATCATTCCCTCTTCGAGAGCAAACGGGCAGCCCGTGGCAGCGTCATGGAGACGTTGCTGAGTGGGCCTGGGAAGAGAGAGACCCGAGAACAGCTGGGGGCTGAACTCGCTCATCTCCTTCTCGTCGAATAGTCCGACCTCCAATTTCGTCAGATTCTCGAGCTGGGTCGGAAGCTCGACTCCGGGTCGACCGACAAGCAGAAGTCGGAAGCTTCCTCCCAGCTCGCGTCTACCGATCAACTGTTCGACCTGCAGCAGATCGTCGGAATCGCTTTGCTCCAAGTCGTCGATGACCAGTTGAAAGGTGCTGTCGACACCAGAAGCTATCCCCGCGAGCACCTTGGGAAGTGCCTCCACCGTATCCTGTGCTGCCATTCCGCGCAGTCTCTCCACCAGACTGATGTCGTTCAACTGGGGGTAGGGTGAGACGATTCCATCATCGGCCGCGGCCGCCTCGAGCTGCTGGACAATCTGGACCGCCCAAGAGCCGGTGCGACGATGGGCCGGCTCTCCTCGCAGCCACAACCGAGGAGTCTTGGCCGCCTGCAGCAGATGATGAGCGAGGTGGCTCTTGCCGCAACCCACCGGTCCCTCGATTCGCCAGGCGGGTGTAGCCAAGAGCTCTCGACCCTGGGTCATCAGCGCGGCTCGGTCGATCGGTTTGATCCGGCGATTGAGGATCTCAGCGTTGCGCCAGGGACTGAACTCGGGCAAACGAGGGCCGATCTGAAAGATGGGCAATCGCTGGTCGGCAACAGCCTGAGAGACGGTGACCTCTTCTGCCAGCCGCGGCAACTCGAGCATCCGCAGGATCCAACCAGTGAGATGGATTGCACCGGGGAGAAGACCAGCAAACCAGGATGGCGCCCGTTCTACCAACAGGTTGGTCTCGCTCTCTGCGGCGCCGTTGCGCAGCAGGATCTCACCCGGAAGTACCAGGACATGTAGCTGGCTCTTGCCTTCGCCGGCTGCCTCGAGCAGTTGTAGGCCCAGGTGTACTGCCGTGTCGTAAACTGCGGGATCGCCACTTTCGGCGGTGATTGCGACAGTTCCGGGGGCCAGGCGATGAAAGCCAGGCCGATCGCGAGTCAGTCGAAACAACTCGGCTTCCGCAACACCCTTATCGGCCTGACCCTCGTCGCTCCAGAAGCGCAGGAAGGCCGCTGGCAGGCGCAGGTTTAGCAGTGCCTTTCGCGTAGAGTCTTGAGGCTGGCTCGACATGACAATCACCCTGAGGACCGGTTCGCAACCATCGGCTTTGGTATAGTGAAACCTCGGTCCCTAGAACGGATCCTGACTCTACGTACTTTAGCGGACAACCACACATTTGGCTCGTCGTAGCGACCGGTTCCCTACGAGGCCTGTGTATCGGCAGGAGGACACTCCCGTATGACAACTCGAGGACTGATCAACCGCCTCTTCTATTTTACGATCGAGGACGAGACCATGCTGGCGGAGGCGTTTGCCGACTTCGACGAGGACGTTTTCGCCATCACCTACAAGGTATTGGGCACAGAGGATGTCTTCGTCACCACCGCGGAGACGCGAGAAGCCATGATTCGGCATGATGTTGCCTACAACCAGCTGGCACAAGAGGACACCTCGCGAGTAGCCATCTACCATACCGCCCTCTCGCGGGAAGAGCTCGCCGACTATGAAGACGCTCTGAAGGCTCTGGCGCTGGCGTATCGGGCCATCGCGCTGGCCTGTGTCGGCGTCAATGGCGAGACCGACCTGGGTTTCGAGCTGAGCAAAAGCAGCAAGAGCTACACCTATTTCACCGCCCCGGCCGGTCATACTTTTATCTGGCGGATCTTCCACGAACGCGATGAGGCGGAGGATTTTCTGAACAAGCTGACCCTGGGGGAGAAAGAGGCTCTGGAGTGGGCCAAGTCCATTCCCCTCGCTTCCTCGGAAGAGCTGGTTGGCTATCATTGATTGGTCGAGAGCCAGAAACCTATAGCGTCTCGGCCATCTGTGGCGAGGTTCGGGACCTCCTGCAGCAGGCCTACCCCTCAGTCTGGGTGTCCGGCGAGATCAACCGTATCCGGGAAAGCCGTCGCGGACATCTCTATTTCGAGCTGATCGAGAAGGGTGATGCCGACGAGATCGTCGGTAAGTTGGAGGCGGTGGCGTGGAGTACCGACTATCGTCAGATTCGGACTCTGCTGGCCCAGAGCCATCAGGAACTGGCCGAGGGCCAACAGATCCGGTGCCGCGGCAAGATCGATTTCTACGCGCCGTTCGGTCGTTTACAGTTTGTGGTCCACGAGGTGGATCCGGTGTTTACCTTGGGGCTTCTGGCGCGCCGTCGTCAAGACACCCTGGCGGCATTGGCAGCCGCGGGCCTGTTGCAGCGGAATCGGGCGCTCACCCTGGCACCAGTTCCTCTCCGTCTCGGTCTGATCACTTCGGAAGGCAGTGCGGCTTACCATGACTTTCTGAGCTCCTTGCGGGAGAGTGGTTATGGATTCGAGGTGCTGTTTGTGCACGCATCGGTGCAAGGCCGCGATGCCGAGAGGGAGGTGGAGTCGGCCCTCAGACTGCTGCAGCGAGCCGACGTAGAGTGTCTGGCCCTGGTCCGGGGCGGCGGATCGCGGTCGGATCTGGCGGTTTTCGACAGTCGTCGCATCGCTGAGGCCATCGCCAAAACGTCCGTTCCCGTCCTCACGGGCCTGGGACACGAGATCGACCAATCCATTGCCGATATGACAGCCCACACGGCGCTCAAGACACCCACCAAGGTGGCCGAGTTCCTGGTGGAGAGAGTGGCTGCGTCGCAACG
>Ga0255055_10000887_pt1 | contig 22984 bp, 21 predicted proteins | sample JV7_2_27_MG_FD_188633 | JGI IMG/M metagenome (GOLD analysis project Ga0255055, IMG submission 188633) | Seawater microbial communities from Jervis Inlet, British Columbia, Canada - JV7_2_27 | ecosystem: Environmental > Aquatic > Marine > Inlet | place: Canada: British Columbia | collected...
TCAACACCGACCAGGGTAGTCAGTTTACCTCGGATGCGTTTACGGATATGCTTGACGCCCAGGGTGTCAGGATCAGCATGGACGGCAAGGGGCGCTGGATAGACAACGTGTTTATCGAGCGGCTCTGGCGAAGCGTGAAATACGAGGAAGTGTATCTGAAGGCGTATGGATCGATGGCCGATGCCCGGCAGGGACTGGGAACCTATTTTGAGTTCTACAATGGTCGCCGCCGGCATCAAAGTCTCGGCAGGAGAACACCCAATGAGGTCTATTGGGCTACACTTGCCCATGAGATTGCGGCATGAACAGAGGACAGCTTATCACTTATAAACAGCATTTTACTGTCCAAACAAACCCGGCCACTTCTTCCTTCCCGACAAGATTCAAGCTATCCCTTATATGGTTGGATAATAACATATCGTTGCGATTTATTCTTGTGTGGATGATACATTAATGATTGATTGGAAAGGGTTTCCAACTGTAATTTGGAATCGTGTAAATGATTAAGCATTCCCAATACCCCTCCCCCCAAAAATAATATGGTTTGAAAAACAATTATTTCTTACATCTGGTAATCGAAATAAGGTGGAAGTGATTGGCTGTGTTTTCCTGAATTGATGTTAGGTCAATCCCTTCAATATTGTATTGTCATTCGCATTAATTTTACGTTTTATAATAAGTCTTACTATTCTAATTTGGAATATACCAAAGGTGCTGACCCCAAAAAGATGGACACTGGAGTAATGTGGAGTTGATCTCCTCTGGAGTTAGTGTACGCTACGGCCAAGGTTGCTGCAACAGGAGGCATCGGTCATGGCTAGAAAACGATATTCACCCAGATTCAAATTCCAGGTTGTCTTGGAAGCCTTGATCGGAGAGAAGACGCCCGGGCAGATTGCAAAGGAATACGGTATCCATCCCAATTCTGTTGCGCTTTGGAAAAAGCAGTTCCTGGAGAAGGGACCTGAACTCTTTTCTCAGAGCAGTACGGTCAAGGAGTATGAGCACCACATCCGAGATCTTGAACAGCTCCTGGGGAAGAAGGAAGTCGAGATTGCGCTTTTAAAAAACTTCTTGGGCCAGAACGGATGAGTAACAAAGAGAAGGTCGCCCTTGCCGAGACTACGAAGGACGAATATGGCCTTCCCGCCGTTTTGGCTGCCCTGGGACTTCCGCGTTCGACCTGGTATTACCATCAGAAGCACGTGAAGACCTACACGGAGAAATATGCACACCTGCGAGAGCCACTGGAGGGCATCGCCCGGGATAATCCTGCCTACGGCTATCGGCGCACCACGAAAGAACTCAAGGAGATACAGCGTCACAGGATCAACCACAAAGTAGTGCAAAGGCTTCATCAGGAGTGGGGTTTGCCGCTCTTGCGCAGTATTAAGCCGCCCAAACCCAGCGGAATCCGGCAAGCCATCGCAGCAGCTGGCAATCGCATTAACCTTGTTGTAAAAGCGGAAAAGGGTGAGATCGAGCCCTTCGAAGTGGCTAACACGGACTTCACAGAACTGCTCTATATGGACGGACGTCGAAAGGCACACCTGATCCCGATCGTCGACCACGCCAGTAAGATGGTTCTGGGTTGGGCAGTGGGCGCTCGAGCTGTGACTGATCTGGCCTTACAGGCCTGGCAGTATGCGAGGGAGACGCTGATCGACTACGGTGTAGAGCTGCAAGACTTCATCTTGCATCACGATCAAGATCCGGTCTTCACCGGGTATCGGTGGACGACGCAGCTGCTTTTGAAAGATCATGTGCGTGTATCCTATGCACTCAATGGAGCCAGAGATAATCCCGAAATGGAAAGTTTCAACAGCCGGCTTAAAACGGAGAACAGGTCGCTTCTGCTAGATGCGCAAACACTGGAAGAATTGCAGCTCGTGGTGAGAGAAAGGATGGCATATCATAACGGAGAACGAAGACACTCGACGATTGGATACCAAGCACCCGTGGAATACATCGCGACTCAGTGGCAGTGGTCGTAGCATCACAATTCCGATGCCTTAAAAGTGTCCAAGAAATAGGGTGCACCACCAAATGAATACTGATGAAGGTTTAACCAAATATGAGATTTTTGAGGAAATTTGATATGGCATAAGGAAATAGTAAATTTATTTGGTTTTTTTATAAAATAATTCATTTCAAATAATTGGGTCAAATAAATGGATAAATTTGGCATCTTTTCTCAAATTAAATCCAATGAAATCAACGAAACTAAAAAGTAGTCTCACCCACATTCTAAAATCGAGCCGCCAATCCCCCTCTCATGGTGCAACCGTGGTGCAACCTTAGTAGAAACAATGGAAACAATAGACGGTATATACACTATGGAAATTTCTGCGCATAACTTCGAATCAGCAGGTCCTAAAGTACGGAAGCGACATCAATTTAGCCAAGTAGGACAGTCTCACTATCTTTGACAATAAAGTAGGGTAGTCTCACTTAATTTGACAACTAGTCTCATTAACTTTGACAATAAGGGTCGCTTTTGGCCCTCCCAGTCTCATTATCTTTGAAATCCTACAATAGGTTAAATCTATAAACCCAACTCGGGTTCTCCCATCTTTCAGCCAAATCAGCGAAAGCAGATTCGAACCGAGGTAGTCGGATCATCGGGTCTACAGATCCTCCATGCTTGCTTTAGCTAACGCAGCGGGTGGACCAAGTTTCTTTCCCTTGAATTAACGTCACAAATAGTTGCATCGTCACTTGAAGGCAAGTATCCTTGTGCATCGAGGGAAATCACCTCCAATCAGGAAACTAAAAACGGAATGTATATAGCAATCGAAGGTGTAATCGGCGTTGGGAAGACCTCTCTCGCTCGCCTTCTCCAGCCCGCTTTAAATTCGGGTTTGCTGCTCGAGGTCTTCGAGGAAAACCCCTTTCTTGGAGATTTCTACGCGGACCGTGACCGCTACGCATTTCAAACTCAGATTTTCTTCCTTCTCAGCCGCTACCGACAGCAGCGGGAGGCTGTACCTGAAGCGCTCGCCAAAGGAAACCTGATCGCCGATTATACTTTTGAGAAGGACGCACTCTTCGCACAACTGAACCTCTCAGATGATGAGCTTGACACGTACACCCTCGTTCATGCAGCTCTTGCGGAACGTATTCAAGCCCCGGACTTGATCATTTATCTGAGGGTTAATACCGACACCGCGATGCAGCGCATCATGATGCGTGATCGCTCCTACGAGCGAAACATGGACCGAGATTATATCCATGCGCTCAACGAAACTTATGAGTCATTTTTCGGTAGCGGTACAGGCAATTCGGTCCTCACAATAGAAACTACTCCTCTAGACTTTGTAGCGCACAAACCCCATCTAAACCACATCATTAACCGCATTAACTCCGCTCTCGGGATCCCCCCGTACCAACCAGAGCTTCCTCTCGGAGAAGGATCCGATTCGTGAGCATCTCTCGTGACCTTTTGATCGATTTGGCACGGCGCGAAACCGAGCGGCGCGGCGCCGAAAACGATGTGATCTCCGGATATCTTATCGGTAGCGTGGCAAGAGGCGAACCCCAATTTGGCGACAGCGCCGACATCGATCTCGTGCTCATACATAAGAACTCGCCCCCTGCCGAGCGGGAGATGGTGAGGCTTTCGCAACAGGTTCATCTGGATATCGCCCATCATGGTCAGGACTTATATGCGAAGCCGAGCGCTTTGAGGATTCACCCGTGGATGGGCCCCTCTCTTTGTGAGCCGATCTTTCTCTACGATCCTGAGCACTTTCTCGAGTGGGCTCAAGCCGGTGCACGGGGTCAGTATTACCGCGCAGACCACACCCACACACGGGCACGCGCCTTTCTGGATCGAGCCCGTCAATCGACATCTCTTCTCCCTGTCTCGAGCCGCTGGGAGCGGACATACTGCCGAGCTGTACTCGAGGCGGCGAATGCAGTTGCCTGCCTCACAGGATTCCCTGTTGCCGGGCGGCGACTCAGCCTTCAGTTAAATGAGGCTGCCCAGAGTCTCGAATACCCTGATCTCTATGGAGGATTTCTACAACTATTAGGCTCCGATTCTCTCCAAGACTGGTCCATCCCTGAGACACTGAGCGCGTGGGCCCGCACATTCGATCAGGCGAGTAATAGATCATCCGATCCTTTACTGTCATCTTGCCGTCGTGATTACTATCTAAACGCGTTCCAAGTATTGGCTGAGAAAGGTGAGGCGAAGGCGATGCTTTGGCCATTGATCATCACATGGGAGCAAGCTCTGCACGCCAGCAACCAAAGCGAGAATCTGGAGCAACCCCCCGCGGAATGGGTACACCTCCTGGAAAATTTAAACCTGTCTGCCGAGAGACGATCTTCTAGAATGGCTGCCCTTGAACAATACCTCGTTCGTAACGAAGCGTTTATCGAAGAATGGGCGGTGGGGAGCGGCGCATGAACAGCATGATTGAGGGTAGTGCTAAGAAACGGTTCGTCGCTGTAGCTGGCAATATCGGAGTTGGGAAATCAACACTTGTCGAATTGCTCTCAAAACACTTGGGATGGGCTCCCTTCTACGAACCCGTGGGCGAAAATCCCTACCTCGCTGATTTCTACTCAGACATGACGGCCTGGTCATTCCAATCTCAAATTTTCTTTCTCACTCGCCGACTTCTGGCGCATCGCCAATTGCTGGATCATACAACTTCTGCGATTCAGGACCGCAGCGTATACGAAGATGCGGAGATCTTTGCCTATAACCTCTTCCTTCAGGGAGACATGGTCGAGCGTGATTATCAAACATATCGCGACCTTTATATCGTACTTACCCAGTTCCTTCCCCCCCCGGATCTGGTTGTGTATTTACGGGCATCTGTGGACACACTGCTGAACCGCATCGCCTCGCGAGGTCGCGACTACGAACGAACGATCAAACCAGAATATCTCACCAGACTAAATGATCTGTACAAATCGTGGATTGAAAACTTCACTCTCTGCCCTGTGCTCACCGTGCCGGCTGACGACCTTGATTATGTTGCGAATGGCAGCCATCTCGACCTAATCGTCGAAAAAATCAACAATAAATTGGCGGGGAAAGAGGAGGTTGTCTTCGAGGAGGAGGAGGTCGCGCGCGTCAATGGTTTGATTTAGGAAGAGCGTTGTAATCCCAAATACAACTTACCATGCACAATGATTTGCTAATGAAAAGCCAAATTATTCGATTACAAAAAGAACCCGCCAAAAAGCGGGTTCTTTTTATCCTTTGCAGGTGATGATTATGCCCAGCCCTGGTCCTTTAGAAATTTGGTGATTACAGGAATTTCCGTGTAGTTTCCCTTAAAGGCGTCATATGCAGGCCAGAGAGTTGCGAACCAGAGCAGTGGAGCACAAATCCCGGCAACCCCAAAGGTTATAGCGACGAGGATAATGATTAGCACCCAAACCGCTATGTTTAGCGCGATCGACTGAACGGCATGGAAACGCAGGAAGGGGATATCCTTCTTGTCCTCCATGAACAGGAGGACTAAGGCAATAATTGGAATGGGATAACCGAGCGCAGCCCATAATCTGTCGTCACTGGTTGCTTCGTCACTGGTTGATAACGGTTGGTCTTCCATGGTTTCTATATCCTCCACTTTTAAATAGGCTGATCACGGAAACAGTTTTTATTAGCGATCATGCGAATACGGAGATCCTCTCGATTGAAGTGCTTATTCAAGCTATATTACACTACTTAACCTAACACCCCACCGTAAGATTAGGTGTGATCCAAAGCTGCTGCTTGCGACGAGCACATGAATCCTATACAATGCATAACGAGCGCCACTTATCGGGCGTCGACGTTTCCGCTTCCATTGGAGAGAGCCCGATGAACATCCTTAAAGTCTCATCTGATTCTCGCACTTCAGCTGTTGCTGGTGCAATCGCCGGAGTCGTCCGCGAGCACAAGCGAGCCGAAGTGCAGGCGATCGGCGCAGGGGCCGTCAACCAGGCTGTTAAAGCAGTCGCAATCGCCCGCGGCTACCTTCAGGAAGATGGGATTGACATCGTCTGCATCCCCGAGTTCACAACCGTCGATATCAGCGGGAAAGAACGCACCGCTATACGTCTCGTCGTCGAGCCTCGATAAAGGAAATTTCTTCGCCTTTGTTTTAAGTTTCATCCCCGTATTTTGCACCCAATTCAGAATCGGGGTTTTTAGTCTCGTTTTGTTATTTAACTAGCGATCGGGCATCTCGTACTTTGTGGACTTCATGACGAACTTTTTATGCCCCGGGGATCCTAGGTAGATCTAGCATTAAAGTTTCCATTGCCAATCGAACATTTGCATTCTTTTGAAGGTCGTTTTTTAACCGTTCTAACTTGCAGAGATAATCGCTGATCTGTCCCGGCGTGAGCGCACTCACCAGCCTTTTTATATCGCTCAACCGATCTACGTTTCTCTGCTCTGCTTTCGCATCGTAGGCAAGCAGCATCGCATCCCGCCAAAGACTAACCCAATGTTCCAGGGCGCCAATCGCTCTCAACCTTGGATGCTCCCCTCCCTGCTTCCGTTCCCGCTCCCACTCCCGATTCAATCGATCTACATGCTTAAAGCGCTCAAGTCGGTCAGCCTGCAAAATGTTGATCAGTTCTTCCAGGTATTCCATGCGCTCATTCAGTAAATCGGGGTTTGATGCATAGTGAAACGCCCACCCCGGTCTCCCGGCAGCCAGTCGGGCGAGCAGCGCTGCTTTATCATGCTCCTCTCCGCGCTCAATTAATGCCCCCTCGATTTGATCGTGAGAGACATCTCTTAACGGCAGGACTTCACAACGGGAGGAGATCGTCGGCAGCAGGGTCTCCTTTGACTGGGCAGTGAGGAGCATGACTACCTTTGGCGCCGGTTCTTCGAGTGTTTTTAACAGGGCATTGGCAGCATTTGCATTCGCCTCGTGAAACCGCAGCAGAAGCGCCACTCTTTTTTTCCCCTCGTATGGAGACAATGCCAATTGATGTTGTAATTCGCGGATTTGCTCCACTTTTAGGATCCCACCCACATCCTCAGCATCGACAATGTGAAGATCGGGGAACTGCTTCCGCTGAATAAATTGGCACGCTCGACAGTGCCCGCAGATTTCTCCTGGTTTCGCCGAATCAGAGCAATTCAAAGCCTTCGCGAAGCGCATCGCAAGAGTCCGCTTGCCAACACCATCTGGTCCTGTTATGAGATATGCATGCCGAACTTGGTTGCTTGCGATATGCCGACCAAGCAAGTCAACCGCCCACTCGTGACCAATTATCTTCCAATCCATAAGCACCATTTTAGTACCGCCCATGGTTAAGCTACAAGTCTCATTGGCATAATGTTCTGGATTGCTAAGAGCTTTGGGTAATATTCATACGGATCTATCGACTTGATCTATTAAGGTTTGTCGCGGTATAAACTCGTATATGCCTCTCTCTGCGCCCGATTTCATGCTTCGTGACACCCCCATCCAAGGTGATTTAATTCTCGCACCAATGGACGGTTACTCTGACGTCCCCTTTCGATCGCTCTGTCGTCGCTTCGGATCTTCGATGAGTTACACGGGTTTCGTCAACGCCATACCGCTCATACATGGCGACGAACAAGCCTGGCGCGAATTGGACTTTCTCCCTGAGGAACGCCCGGTCGTCTTTCAGATCTTCGATCAATCTGAAGAAAATCTACTTAAGGCCGCTCTCCTAATCCAAGAGTTACAGCCTGATGCAATCGACATCAACATGGGTTGCTCATCTCGAAAAGTATCCAGCCGCGGAGCTGGCGCTGGTTTGCTGCGTGATCCAGAAAAGATCGGGCGAATAATTCATCGCTTGACCGAGGCCTTAAACGTACCTATTACAGCGAAGATGCGGATTGGCTGGGATCAAACCAGCTTAAATTACCTGGAAGTTGCACACGCTGTTGAAAACAATGGCGGCGCACTCATTGCCGTTCACGCTCGTACGCGAAATCAAGGTTATCTCGGCGAAGCCGATTGGGAAAAGATTGCAGAAATTAAATCCGCAGTGTCGATCCCCGTAATCGGGAATGGAGACGTACAAACAACTCAAGATATTGAGCGTCTGAAGTTTTTTACTGGATGTGATGGTGTGATGATTGGACGGGGCGCGATTGGAAACCCCTGGATTTTCCAACGGGTTTCTGGCAATGGGCCTCCCCTCGAAGATCGCATCTCTATTCTGCAAGAGCATCTCGATCACATGATTTCCTATTACGGGGAAGTAAAAGGGATCACCCGTTTTCGTAAACACCTCAAACGATATCTCGAGCCGGTCTCGATCACTAAAGCAAATATGCGCCCTATGTTGACATGTGAAGACAGACAACAACTCGTAGAAATTCTTTCTTCTATCAGTTAATTAAAGTGAACCATCAATAGGGTAGCGCAAGCGTGTGTGCCGCTCTCTATTTGGTTTTTTAACAGCCGGTCCTTGATCGACATAAGTCATCCAAGGTCATTCGCAGAGCGCAAAGGAGGACCCGGTGTATAATGCCCTAACTCCTCTCCTGAGGCATTAAATGGCTGATCGACTCCATACCCTTCGTAATCTTCCCGCACTATCTAGAATTCGCCGCAATCATGCTCTTGAACACGCGACGATCCACATACTTAGCCAACAATTTCCAAATCGCAGGTATATTGGCCGATCCAATACTCGGGGTTTTTTCTTGTACGGGGATGTTCCTGCCGAAGTGCTGGAGTCAGCAGTTCATGAAGCTCTCCGTCGACTTCGCCATGGCGAGCGCCAACTGGCAATCCATCCTAACTGTGGAACTAACCTCGTCACATCGGCCATTCTCGCAGGCGCAGCTTCCTTCTTATCCTTATTGGGAGGCGAGCGTGAAACCTGGCGTCGTCGTGTCGAACGACTTCCACTCGCGATCACGGCCACTCTCTTCGCGCTGATCGTTTCCCAGCCAATCGGTCGCTATGTTCAGCAGCATATCACCACCCAGGGTAACCCTGAGCAGCTTGAGATTTTCTCTATACATCGTGTCCTTAACAGCTCTAATCCTGTCTACCAGATCCTTACGAAAAACTGAAGATATGACTAAACATCCTCCAAGAGTCTACCTTCTAGTCGGCGATGATCGCTTTGCAATCTCTGAGTTCGTTGATACCTTACGCAGCAAAATCGGTGATGCTACAGTCGCAGATATGAACACGCAGCGTTTCTCCGGCGACCACCTAGACCGTGGCGCTTTCGAAGAGGCTTGCCTGTCAGTTCCTTTCCTCTCCTCGCGCCGCATTGTTGTCCTCGACCACGCTGAGAAGGTCCTCAAAGCGGGGGATTCGAGGGAGTTCCTTTTATCTCTTCTCGATCGACTTCCTGATTCCACAGCACTTGTCATTATCGATAATGTTCAGGCAAAAGGGAGTAAGCCGAAGAAGAAAAATTCTGCGCTCGTATCCTGGGTGGAAACAAATTCCGATCAGGGGAAGAAATGGCAGTTTAACTCGCCACAAGGGGCGCAATTCATCTCCTGGGTTCAGGATCGTTGCCGTTCGCTGGGTGGAGAGATTTCTGTGGACGCTGCCCGTCTACTTGCCGAATCAGTGATGAATGATCCATATCTGGCCCAACAGGAGATCGTCAAATTGCTGGATTATGTAAATCTTGAGCGCGCGGTCGAGTTGAGGGATGTTGAAAAACTAACTCCGTTTAGGGGTCAGACGAACATTTTTGCGATGGTCGATGCGGTCGGAGAGCGGCGTATGAGCGATGCCAGTCGACACCTTCATAATATCCTGTCTGAGGAAGATTCCTTCTATGTGTTTGCGATGGTTGTTCGTCAATTCCGATTGCTTATCCAAGCCCAAGCTGCCCTAGATGATGGGAAAGACGTTGCCAGCGTTCTCAATCTCCCAAAGTTCGTCGCCCAGAAAATCTCCTCGCAGGCTCGAGCTTTTAACACTTCAGAACTCGAGCGTATCTACCATGAATTGCTTGCCATCGACATTTCTGTAAAGAACAGCCAGATAGACTTAGATGCAGCACTGGATGGATTCATAGCTGCCACAACAAACCAGGCGTAATCGTTCACTATCCCCCATCTTCGCCAAACCTGTTCTAGCCTACAACACACGTCCACATTGGGTATGCCGGCGCGATCCCCTCAGAGACAATGCCCCCACTTCTTATTGGCGCACCATCACTCACCTACCCCGATATAGAAATGATCTGGCAAGACCGCAGAACTGGTCCCAATTTTTATCGGACCCACTTGGCCGGGGGCCTCTTGCGGGATCGTCCTCGGGTTGACTAAACATAGGTTTGGTTGCCTCCCATATTTCTCGCTGTAGAAACTGGAGGCACGTTCAATGCGAGCCCCAAACTCAGTATCTCGATTACCATCAAACCACAGCATTCCTACTCTCACGCTCGCCTTCTCTTTCTCCCGATGAGGGATTCCATACGCCAGACTCTTCGATTGAGATCGAATGAAACACTGCAATGAAGGCCATCTGCCGTAATCAATTGGTATCGTTTCATCTCTCGCACCTTGCTGCCCCTTCGTTCTATATCCGACCGATACCCCTCTATGGTCCGAACGTAGTGCCGCCGACCTCGCCAGGCAAACTCTAACGGATGTGATTCCCCGCTCGTTTTTAGGACACGGATCAGTTCACCAATTCCCATTGCTCTCGTCTTTCAGACGCCCCCATATTTCTTCCCGCACATGCACAATCCACATCTCAGCTTGCCTCTCTAGAAATCTACAACCACCCCAAAACCATGTTCCATTGCCTCATCACTTCATCCAGTACCCACTCCGATTGCAAAGAAGCACTTGCGATCTTCCCCTTTCTCCTTGCATCATTCTTGCCAGAGTTTAATTTCAAGCGGAAATCGAGAGGCAATGAAGAATATTTTCGTCTGTATTTACATAGCCATTGCCTTTGAATTTGCACACTTAAGATCGGCTCAGTTTCAACCCCACTCTGCGTCAAGCACCCTCACTTCCGGCTGTTTGATACCCGTCACCCGTTTTGCACAAGTCGTACGGCGGCATCAAGGTCATGGACGTTGAGCCAGGCGACTTCAACAAGATTTGTGATCGAGCCCACCTTGAAGGTAAACCGGCCATCGAATGTCATCCCCTTCCCCTGATCGTTCGGATATGCTGTCGCCTTTACAAGTCCCGGCAAGCTCAGCAGGGAAGACTCAATTGATTTCAGTGGGGGACGATAGGCGGCGACCACATGGACACCTGCGTCCTGACCTCCGTCGACGACCGTCTTTAACAGGTCGGTGGCATCCTCTCCCACTGCCCGCAGCAAGTGGTTTAGATCATCGATGAAAAGAACCAGATGAGGTTTGCTCAAGCCCGAGAAACGGCGATGCTCGATCTCTTCACATATCCAAAGCAGGAGTTCTGCAGCGCAACTTGCATCCGTTGCGGTGGCTGAGAGCGTGTGCGGCAGCGCATCCAGAATCGCAAGTTCCCGACCACTTAGATCGATGCCGATGAAGTTCGCTTCGGATCGGCGGCTGGTTAACGCAAGCGATACAAGAATTGCCCGCAAGAGTTCAGACTTCCCTGCGCCTTTCGGCGCGGCGATGAGTGTGCCCCAGGTATTCCTGCGAGTGAAATCAAGCTGCAAGGGTCTCCCATTCGCTTCCATTCCGACGACGGCATGCATCGCCTGCAATCCATCCAATGCATGCATCAATGGGAGCAAGCGCAGATCCTTGCCGCGCGAGAATGCAACCTCAACAGTTTGCCCCTGTGCTTCCCAGATGTACCTGACGTCGGCGCCACCCAGCGACTCGGACACGTGATCCATCGCCTGCATGAGATCATCCGCACGCAAACCGATTGCCGGGGCGAGATGGTAGCGGATACGATCATCTTTCACTACGCCTCCATCCACGCGCACCGGCATCTGAATTTCGTTCAGCGCCGACTCAATCTGATCTGCTTGTTGTTCCAAATACGCCTGCTTGTAGAACGCCCTTTCCATATTCCACCTCCAGCGACAGCGCCCCGTTAGACTGGTTTAGAACGGGTGTTCTATTCTAACAGAACGCCTGTTCTATTGTCAAGTCGTCGATAGCTTGCTTCTGACCACATCTCACCTACTCCGGCTCTCCCCTTGAATATGTAACCGGTGGGTCGGGTGAAGTTTGTGCTACAATCCAGATTGTCGTGGATGAGAATGAAATTCCGGTTGATATCCGGCCTTCCCCCATTGCTGGGACCTGGTACCCGGGCAGCGCAGAGACACTCGCCCAATCGATTGATCAATATTTAAGCGGCGCCACAATCCTCCCCCTGGACGGCGACGTGATCGGGATCATCGTCCCCCACGCGGGGCACCGCTACTCGGGCCAAGTTGCTGCATATGCCTTCCGACACCTGGAAAACCTTACGCCCGAGACGGTCGCCGTCATCTCGCCCCTGCACGCCCCGGCTCAAGGTCGAGTATTTACTAGCGGGCACGATGCCTATACAACTCCTCTCGGAGTCATCTCCGTGGACATCGACTTATTGAATAGATTTCGGGATGAGTTGCACGAGACTCACAGAATCGAACTGATCCAATTGCGGAACGACAACGAGCACTCACTCGAGATCGAATTACCATTCTTGCAACGGGTGTTTGATCATCCATTCCGGCTGCTGCCCATTATGCTCCGCGATCAAGGGCTAGAGGCGGTTATGGCTGTCGGCCACACACTGGGTAAAATATTAAAAGGGACGCGGGGGGCAATCATTGCCAGCTCAGATCTCTCGCACTTTTACACCGAGGCTGTTGCCAAGCGCCTCGATTCCGAAGTGCTTGAACGTATCGAGGCCTTCGATCCACAAGGGGTTCTTTCGGTAGAAGAGGAAGGGATAGGATTCGCCTGCGGACGTGGCGCAATCGCTGCCGCTCTCTGGGCAGCCCAGGATCTCGGGGCGGACAAAGCAAAAATCGTGCAGCACGCGACTTCTGGCGATGTGACGATGGACTTCGATTCTGTTGTCGGCTATGGCGCCGCCGTTATTTATAATTAACGATTACATCAACACCCATCCGTCTAAACTTGATGGATGAAAATAGATGATGCGCACTTATGGACAACTATCAAATTCACGTGGGTAGGGCACTGTTTAGTGTGCCCTCATTAACCGTATGAGCATGGATTCCGCGATCGACTCACGCATATTCATCAGATCATCTGGATAAATAATGGACGAATCAATTTTGTTTGACATTTTACGATTGGTCGCCGTATTGCTTCTGGTTCTAGCCAATGGCTTCTTTGTCGCCGCCGAATTTGCACTCGTCAGTGTACGGCGCACGCGCATCGCCACATTGGTGGCAGATGGCAACATACGCGCCCGTTGGGTCCAGAAAGCCATTGATGACCCCGACCGTTTTATCGCCGCCACGCAGCTTGGCATCACACTTGCCAGCCTCGGGCTTGGATGGGTCGGCGAACCCGCCCTGAGTGGTTTCATCATGCCCATTATCGAGTTGTTCCCTGTAGAAATTGAAAGCGCGGTCTCCCACAGCATCTCTGCTGGCCTAGCCTTTGCCATCATTACTTTCCTGCACGTTGTAGTGGGTGAGCTCGCGCCAAAGTCGATCGCGCTCCAAAATCCAGAGAAGACATCGCTTGCAGTCGCCCAGCCCACCGTCTGGACGGAGCGGATCTTCAAACCCATCATCTGGTTGCTAAACGGCGCTGGCAATGCACTCCTGCGGTTCGCAGGGGTTAAACCCGCCTCCGGTCATGAATTGGTTCATTCCGTTGATGAGTTAAAAATGCTCGTTAAAGCCAGCGCCGAGGTGGGGATGGTTGAAGTCGATGCAGAGGAGATGCTTCACGCCGTTTTCGACTTTGGAGATCTCCTCGTTCGTCAGGTGATGATTCCCCGTACCGAAATGATCGCCGTACCTGCAGATGCCAAGTTGCCGGAAATTCTTGACCTCGCCGCTAATAACCCCTTCACCAAATTCCCGGTTTATGGCGATAACCTGGACCAGATATTGGGCATCGTCCATCTTAAAGACCTGATCCCGATATTCAGGGACGACAAATTCAATTCCCGCAGCGCACGCGATCTTATGCGGGATGCCATCTTCATCCCCGAGACTGCGAGGGTGAGTACTTTGCTTCACCTCTTCCGTATTCACCGGCGCCACATTACTATCGTTCTCGATGAATACGGAGGGACAGCGGGGATCGTCACCCTCGAAGACCTGCTTGAGGAAATCGTCGGGCAAGTTAACGATCCATTTGATCATGAACAGGATATCCTTCCCCTTCCTGATGGCTCAGCCCTCATCGAGGGTCTTACGTTGATCGAAGATGTTAATGAGCACTTTAACCTTAGCTTAATAGACCCTCATTACGACACAATCGCAGGTTATATGCTCGGGAAACTAGAGCGTCTGGCGCAAGTAGGCGATGTCGTCGTCACGGATGGCGTCCGTCTACGGGTTGAAGACCTCGATGGTTTTCGCATCGACCGAATTTCGATACAGCAACTGACCAGTCCCGATCAACCATCGAAAACCGACCCCGCACCCGAGTGACAAACCCGATGTACATCGAGGTTGCAGTAAATCTCCCTCCTGTCCAAGGCACATTTGATTACCATGTGCCCATCCACCTGGAAGACAGGATCTCGCTCGGCCACCTCGTGACCGCACCTTTTGGCAACCGCCGCGTACAAGGTATTGTAGTCGGCATACCGAAGTCACCGGCCGTCCCTAAAACACGACCCGTGGATGAGTTGATTGACCCGGACCCCGTGTTGACGACTGCACAACTCGACCTGGCAAAGTGGCTTGCCAGCGCCTATCACGCGCCGTTGATCGACTGCATCACCTTGATGATTCCTCCCGGGCTCAGTCAAAAGGCTGATTCTCACTACCACCTCATCGCTACTGATGCCAATGGGGAGACACCCACGCAGAAAAAATTTCTTAGCTTACTCAAGAAACGCGGCGATCTTCGCGGTCGCCAGATTGCGCACGCCCTGCCCCGTGTCCGCTGGCGCCCCGCAGCCGAGGCGCTCCTGCGTAAAGGAATCGTGGAACGACATTCCGTTCTCGATCCTCCACGTGTCCGTCCCCGACGAGTACGGAGTGCGCGCTTGGCACTCCCCCCGGATACGGCCCTCGCAAATCTAGGTGACATCGGCCGCAAAGGTGGGCAGGCAGCCGCAAGACGACGCCGCGTCTTGGAAGCGCTGATCGAGGAGGGAGAGCCGCTCGAGGTGAGTTGGCTTTATGCTGAATACGGAGGTAAACGGGCTGACCTCGTCGTTCTCGAGGAACGCGGATTAATTAGTTTAAGTGAGGCGGAAGTTTGGCGGGACCCACTGGAAGGGATTGACTTCGTCGCCAGCGACCCGCCGATACTTACGCAGGACCAACAGCAAGCCTGGAAGGATGTCAGACAAACAATTCTAAGATCGACAAACGGAGAACGCACCCGGCCAATTCTTCTTCACGGCGTGACCGGCTCAGGGAAAACAGAGCTTTATCTCCGCGCCGTTGCAGAAACCCTGGCCCAAGGGCGAAGCGCGATTGTATTGGTACCCGAAATCGCACTAACCCCTCAGACTGTGCGCCGATTCTTGTCTAGATTCCCAGGAAGAGTCGGCCTCAGCCACTCTCAATTATCTTCAGGAGAGCGCTTCGATACCTGGCGACGATGCCGCGCCGGATTACTGGACGTAATGGTTGGCCCACGCAGCGCTCTGTTTGCTCCCCTCCCGAATATCGGGCTCATCGTCCTCGATGAGTCCCACGACGATTCTTATAAGGAACAGGAGAGATCTCCCCGCTACCACACCCTGCGAACTACCGTTGCCTATACGGAGATTCTTAGCGCGGCATGTATGTTTGGAACCGCAACCCCTGCTGTGGTCACTCGCTATAATGCCGAACAAGGAAGGTACCGTTTACTCAAACTCCCGCAACGGATTCTGGGCCACCGCGATCGCCTCGCTCAACAGGCTGAACGCTTGGGGATTAAGGACCGCTATCACGACACCACAGGTGATGCTCGCTATATCGACTTACCCCCGGTTCGAGTAGTCGACATGCGTCAGGAGTTGAAATCCGGCAACCGGTCGATCTTTAGCCGGGCGCTGCAAAAAACACTCGATGAGACTCTTCAAGCGGGGCATCAGGCCATCCTCTTTCTCAATCGTCGCGGTTCTGCGACCTATATCTTCTGCCGTGATTGCGGCTGGGTCGCACAATGCCCCCGCTGCGATACTCCACTCACGCATCATATGAACTCCAGCAGGCTCACCTGCCACCACTGTGGCTATGCGGTCAAACCCAGAAAATTATGCCCGGCGTGTGATGGGTCGCGCGTGAAAGAGTTTGGGGCGGGCACAGAACGTGTCCAGCAGGAGGTCGAACAATTCTTCCCTCAGGCTCGCACGATACGCTGGGATTGGGACTCCACTCGCGCCCGAGGTTCACATGACGTGATCCTTGCCCATTTCGCCGCTCACCGCGCCGATGTGTTGATCGGCACGCAGATGCTCGCAAAAGGGTTGGATCTCCCACTCGTGACACTCGTGGGTGTCGTTTCCGCTGATACCGGTTTGTACCTGCCCGATTTCCGCTCAGCAGAACGGACTTTTCAAGTGCTCACGCAGGTCGCCGGGCGCGCCGGTCGCGGTCTCCTTGGGGGGCGTGTAATCCTCCAAACCTATCAACCGGATCATTACGCCATTCGCGCCGCCGCCAAGCACGACCACGACTCATTTTACCGGCAGGAACTACGCCACCGCGAGGAGCTGAGATATCCTCCATTCAGCCGCTTGGTGCGTCTTGTTTATCGGAGCGCATCAAACACCCGCGCCGAAGAAGAGGCAGTACGTCTTTATGGCACGCTGAAAGATGAGGTCCAATCGACGGACCAAAAGATTGATCTAATCGGTCCCGCTCCCTGTTTCTTCAAGCGCATTCGCGGCCAGCACCGTTGGCAGATCATCCTACGGGGAAGCGACCCCGCGTCTGTCATCCCAGACGAGTTTCCCGAGGGATGGAGCATTAATGTCGATCCAATAAATTTGCTTTAACAGCCGGTTCGTAAATTAGATCTGGAGTTCGTCATGAGTGAAATTCGATCTTTCCTTGAGCACCATTTGAAGAGTATTTTCGAGAGCGACTGCCTCACCTACCACGAGACCACAGACGAAAAGCTGACCCTTTATGAATGGTATGTCACGCCACATCGCATCGAAGGGATACCATTCCACGATTTCATGATGACGGAAGCTGGCCGGGATGACACTTCCGGACTTGCACTTGACCCACACCCAGAGCATGGTTCCCTGCAGGATAAAGACCGTGTCCGCTTTGATTTGGCCAATTACCAGGAGCAAGACTTTGGGGAGTCGGCAGTCTGCTCTTACACCTTACTCATCTCGAAAGGAACAGCCAGCGGAGTGGATGTTCTAAGCTACAACGAGAGTCGTGTGCTTGTGAAAATCGACGGTTCCTGGAAGGTTGTTCACGTGCATAAATCCCCGAGCTGGAATGCCCCTTTTCAACCACCTACAGGGTAATCAACCACAGTCGCGAATTAGGTAAATAACCAAGAAAGGATATAGAATAATTAGGCCAATACGAACCATCAGCACTTACAATCGGGTTATGCTCCACCAACCTCAGATCAACAACACCCGATCAAACATCTTCATTGAAGGAGGAAATCCCCATGATGAAGGTTATTGCGGACAGCACCTGTAACTTATCTCAAGAGACACTCGATGAATTTGATATCCGAATCGCCCCGATCCCGATTCAATTCGGCGACGAGACTTTCGAAGAGGGGATAGATATCGATCGCGATCTATTCTACAAAAAGATCGAAGAGACGGGCGTCATACCGACTTCCTCCCAACCCACACCCGCCTGGTTTGGGCGCTATTACAATGAACTTCACCAGCAAGGGCATTCCATCCTGGTGATCACTGTCACTGGAAAGCACAGCGGAACCTACAACTCGGCAACTATGGCGAAATCTTTAGCGCCCGAGGCGGACGTGCACGTCTTTGATTCAAAAAGCATCTCTCTGGGCACAGGGTGGATGGTATTAGAAGCGGTAAGGGCGATCAAAGCCGGAGTTGCACGATCCGATGTTTTGAACCGAATCGAGTCGATCCGAGAACGGGCCAAGCTCTTCATCACACCGGCGACATTGAAGTACCTCCAGATGAGTGGGCGAGTTGGGACCCTGCAAGGAGCGCTGGCATCCCTTCTCAGTGTCAAACCGATTATCCATCTCAAAGATGGGCTCCTGGAAGTAAAGGAAAATGTTCGCACCCGGGGAAAAGCCCTCGACCAGCTGATCATTCGCCTTGAGGAAGCCGTAGGCAGAACAGCTCCCGTAAATCTGGCCGTCATTCACGCGAAAGCGCGGGATGAAGGTCTTGTTTTGCTTGAACGAGCCAAGGATGTCTTCAACGTCCAGGAAACGCTCTTCGGCGATCTCGTCGCCTCGCTCGCTTCACATGGTGGACCGGGGATAATCGGCTTATTCGCCTATCCAGTCTGATCGGCAAGAGATCACAGTCAGCCGTGCAAATTGATGAAGACGCGCAAGAACATCCGCGCAGAAGCGATGACTGGTTCCCAGTAGATTGTTTGTCTGGGGGACAGGAGTTCGGTTTGTTGGTAATCCGCGGCGCTAATGGGTATAGAGGCGTTCGCGCAGAGCCATGACCTGCCGACGCAAGGCATCATCGATCTCAAGCTGGTCGGCTATTTTTTCATAACCATACATCACAGTTGTATGATCGCGTCCGCCAAGAGCCTCACCAATCTTCGGCAATGAACTGCTCGTCTCCTCGCGGATTAAATACATGGCAATCTGCCGCGGGTATGCGACCTCTCTTGAACGTTCTCGACTGAGAAGCCGATCCTCCTCAACCCCGAACTGGTCTGCAACCGCGGAGATGATCTGCTCAGTTGTCACGCTGCTTGAATGAATGGCTATATCCGCCAATGCCGCATCGACGAGGTTGGGGGTTAAGATCTCGCAGCGAAGGTCGGCGTAGGCAAGAACTCTTGTGAGCGCGCCCTCGAGTTCACGAATGTTGCTCTGCACACGCTCTGCGATCTCCCCTAATATTTCGTCGGGAGGTGTCCTCCCCGATTGTTCCACCCGCGATCGAAGAATTGCCAGTCTGGTCTCATAATCTGGGACATGGATATCGGCCGTCAAACCCCATTCAAATCGTGAGCGCAATCGTTCTTCAAGCGTCACGAACGCCTTCGGTGATCGGTCAGAAGAAATTACAACTTGTTTTTCCTGCCCGTGGAGTGTGTTAAAGGTGTGGAAGAACTCTTCCTGGGTCGCTTCCTTACCAGCGATGAACTGAATATCATCAATCAGAAGGACATCAACTCTGCGGTAGCGCTCGCGAAAAGCCGCGGTGTTTCGCGCCCGAATGGCATCTACCAGATCGTTTGTAAACTCCTCCGACGACACATAGCGGACCTGCAATCCCGCGTCCAGGCATTCATGCCCTATTGCGTGCAGTAGATGTGTTTTACCGAGTCCGACTCCACCGTAGAGGAACAATGGGTTATAGGTTTTCGCTGGACTCTCTGCGACTGCCTGCGCAGCAGCGTGTGCCAGCCGATTACCTTTTCCCACAACAAATGTCTCGAAAGTATATCGATTGTTAATGGATGACGCGAGCCGGCTGTGATCGTCACTTAACCCCGGTAGAGTCAATGTGGGCTCGGGTTGGTCATCTATGGAAGTATTCCCTTGCCAGACGACAAATTTCACACCGACGGTTCGGCTGAGGATTCCGGTTAATACGCGCTTTGCGGTGGATAGCAGGCGGTCTTCAAGCCAATCACGGGCATAAGCATTCTGCACGCCGATGACGAACTCACCGTCTTCGTAGGCGATAAACTCCGCGTCGCGAACCCAGGTGTCGAACGCTGCGCGTGGCATCTCCATCTGCAGTTGACCAAGTGCAGCCTGCCAGTGTCGCTCAGCGTTCATTCACATCTCCAAGGAGCCCGGCTCGCGTTCCCAATTTCCGGCGACGGGCGTTTACCGTTTTCCAATGTGCGGGGTTACACACAGTTGATAAATCGCAGGTTGGTCTGCAGTCGTTGAGGAAACGCCCTGCCGATCCACTGCGATGTTTGGAGGGCCGTGGGCACCCCTCCTTCTTCGATGAAAAATCTCTCTCCCACAGTTGTTCGATTCTAACAAATCGCGGTCGTACCTACAATAGCTAAGCCCCCCTGAACCTAAAAGTTTTGTATATTTTAAGGTCTTGTAATGTTAAAGAAATATTCAGCTCAATTTTTCCCTTCACAAATCTAGAAGAGCATGAGATCTTCCCACATCCATAGATACATCCGGCCTTGTCATTCATACCCCCACATCTTCGGATAGAAATATCCTGCGGATCCATTTTTGCTAAGCTTCATTTAACCTTAAAGACTATTTTGGGGTTGCCGCCCTGTCAGACAACAAAACCAACCCGGTTATGGCGGGTTCGCCCATTGAAAATTGACAAGGAGATGTAAACAGGAGTGTCTCGTACGCCAAATCAGGTAAGCGAAGTGCAAATTACAGTCTCGTCATCGTTGGTTTTCATCCCAATAGCCGCGCGGACACTTCCCTTACAGAGCGCGCGGGGATGATCTCCAACCCTTCAGGCGCGGGAGGTTCTCCGCGCACCTGCTTGGGAATCACTACCCGCTTGAAACCAAGTTTTGCGGCTTCCTGCAGGCGGGCAGGGATCTGCGCTACCGCCCTCAACTCACCCGTGAGCCCAACCTCACCGATGAGCGCGACATCCGCGGGAACCGGTTTGTCTGACAACGAGGAGGCAATCGCGATTGCGATTGCCAGATCTGCGGCCGGTTCACTGATTTGCAGACCTCCTACAACATTGATAAAGACATCCTGATCTTCAAGGCGAAGGCCAACTCTCCGGGAGAGTACTGCGGCGGTGAGCAACAAACGGTGAATGTCGATGCCATTGGCCGTACGCCGGGGGTTACCAAAAGATGTTTTGCTGGTGAGCCCCTGAATCTCGACGAGAAGAGGGCGCGTACCCTCCATCGTCACCGCCACAGCCGAACCCGGGGCGTTCACAACACGCTCAGCGAGAAACGCCTCTGAAGGATTCGGCACCTCAACCAACCCGTGTTGCTGCATCTCAAAAACACCAACTTCGGTGGTCGCTCCGAAGCGATTCTTCACCGAGCGCAGAATGCGATAGGCGTGGTAGGGATCGCCTTCGAGATATAGCACAGTATCGACGATATGTTCCATCACGCGCGGACCGGCGATCGCTCCTTCCTTGGTCACGTGGCCAACAAGGAAGACGGCGATCCCGGAAGATTTTGCCAGGCGTTGAAGCCGGGCCGCACATTCCCGAACCTGGGTAATCGAACCCGCGCTGGATTCGAATTGAGAGAAGTGCATTGTCTGAATCGAGTCAATCACCAATGCGCTCGGTGCAACCTGCTCGGTGTGCTGCGTGATGGACTCCAGATCAGTCTCAGCCAGGATGAATAACTCATGCGCTAGAGTTTCAGACTGAGCAAGTCGATGTGCTCTCGTCTTCATCTGGCGCTCTGACTCCTCACCAGAAACATAGAGAACACGTTCCCGCTCTGATATTGCAAGTGCCATTTGCAGCAGCAGTGTCGATTTTCCAATACCGGGGTCACCGCCGATTAAAACCACCGATCCCGGGACAATCCCGCCACCGAGAACTCGAGCGAACTCTGCAATCCCCAGATGAATCCTTTCCTCCGGATCGCCTGCTATTTCCGACAAGCGCTTCGGCACACTCGCACTATGCGCTCCTGCACCGCGTTTTCTTTCCCGGGGTGGCGTCACTACTTCTTCAACCATGCTACCCCAACCACCGCACTGCGGGCAGCGCCCTAAAGCTTTCGGCGCCGTTCGCCCACATTCCTGACAGATGTATTGCGTTCGAGATTTTGCCACGAGATCACCTCATCAAGATTATACAGTTAGCTCGCGCTCGGGAAACAAAAGACCCGACGTGTCATCGGGTCTGGCCTATGCATCATTCTCGGGGAATTCCGATTAACCCGCCGCAACCGCTGTTTGAGGCTCGTCCTCCGGCTCCTTGGCCGCGAGGCGTAGGATAATCTCATCTTCCTCAACGTCTACAACGACTTCATCACCGGCGGAAAATCGCCCTATTAGCAATTCGTCAGAAAGCTTATCCTCTACTTGATTTTGGATCACCCGTCGTAACGGCCGCGCACCCATCTCCGGATCATACCCAAGCTCAGCGAGTTTCGCCCTTGCCCCGTCGGTAGCAAGAAGATTGATTTCATACTCATCCAAGCGCGCCGACACCTTCGCCAGCTCGAGCTCTACTATTTTCGAGATCTGCTCTTTGCTTAGAGCATGGAAGACCACAACAGAGTCGACCCTGTTTAGAAATTCCGGGCGGAATACCTTCTTCATTGCCTCAGTCAGCTTTTTGTGCATCTCATCATATGCGAGACGCTCCTCAACATCTTCGTCTTTAGGCAGATCAAAGCCTAATTGCGATTGACGCTTGATCAAATCCGCACCCACGTTTGAAGTCATGACGATGATGGCATTGCGGAAGTCAACTTTCCGGCCGCGGGCGTCAGAAAGCTGGCCCTCCTCCATAATTTGCAGGAGCATATTATGGGCTTCTGGGTGTGCTTTCTCCACCTCATCAAAAACAATGATGGAGTAAGGTCGCCGCCGTATTGCCTCGGTTAATTGCCCCGCATCCTCGTATCCAACGTATCCTGGCGGTGCACCCACGAGTCGACTCACCGAGTGGCGCTCCATCAACTCCGACATGTCGATCTGAATGAGTGAATCTTCAGTGCCGAACATGAATTCCGCCAAGGCTTTTGTCAGCTCAGTTTTGCCTACGCCAGTTGGACCCAAGAAAACGAAAGATCCTATCGGCCGCTTGGGATCCTTCAGACCCGCCCGAGATCGACGTACAGCTTTTGAGATCGCGGTGATCGCC
>Ga0255055_10000888_pt1 | contig 22983 bp, 22 predicted proteins | sample JV7_2_27_MG_FD_188633 | JGI IMG/M metagenome (GOLD analysis project Ga0255055, IMG submission 188633) | Seawater microbial communities from Jervis Inlet, British Columbia, Canada - JV7_2_27 | ecosystem: Environmental > Aquatic > Marine > Inlet | place: Canada: British Columbia | collected...
CGATACCCGGCCGCTTTGCTCCGGTTTAGGTGGCCGGCTTCCTCCGGTTTAGGTGGCCGGAATCACCGGAATAGGCATTGTTTTCGTAATGGCAAGCATTGTAAGCTTAGAAGACCAGAAAGCCGGACACTTCAAAGCTTCCTTAGAAATATCGGATTTTATAATTTTTTTGATTTAAAAGGCCAGATCGCCGAAAGGGACCTGATTAAAACCGACACGGTCCAGCTAAGAAGATGCCAGGGTTTAGATTGGGAAATCATAGAAAGATTGACTGAACTTTTTAATTATCATTTAAACCTTTCACCAGGTGTTCATGGTTCGCTTCGTATGAGCCTCGTAGAAGCCATGACAAATGTGATTGATCACAGCGGAGTCAATGATTATTTTGTGTGTGCTAATTCATATCGTGATCAAAAGTTGATCCGCCTATGTATTGCTGATTTAGGAAAAGGTATCCGTCAATCTCTTAAGAGTACTAAAGAATATCAAAATTTGACCGATGATTATGATGCAATCAGGCAGGCAACTAATGAAGGGGTTTCATCTCGACCCAGAAGAGCAGGCCTTGGTTTGACACACATAAAAAATTTTATTAAAATCAATGAAGGACAGTTGTGCATAATTTCAGGAAAAGGCAAGGTCTTTTGGAAATATGATCACGGTAAAATTATGAATCAAAAAATGGAAATACCGTTTCCGGGTACAATTGTGAAATTAATCATCAACATTGATAAAGAAGGCTTCTATTTTCTAACAAGCGAAGCTGAATATATTTTTTGATATCATATTAATAATCGAAACGGTGAATCATGAAACTAAACTTAAAAGAAAAATGTGCCAAAAAGACCATTACAAGAGATGATGGTGAACTCATATATAAAATAATCTCAGAGGCTTGGAATAGTGAAAATGAAATTGTGATTGATTTTAGCAATATTTTGATAGCTTCGGTATCATTTTTGGATGAGGCTTTCGGGAAATTAACTTTTGATCATTCATTAGAGGATCTGAAAAAGAAGTTGTCTTTTGAGAACATGGAACAGTATGATAGGGCTTTGCTTAATGATATATTAATTTCCAGATATCATCAAAAAGAAAAAGGTCAAAATGGTGTCTCAAGAATAAGAAGGAAAAATAAAAAGAGGGCCACAGCATAGTTTTCATTTTATAAAATTTCAGAAATTATTGAGGGCAGAGATTTTTTTCTCTGCCTTTTTTATGAAAAATTGGGAAAAAATCACCCCCTAAATTAACCACAGGCAAAATTTTAGGGGCGGAAAAAGAATAGATTTCGGGGCGATACAGCTACACGAATGCGGTCTGCAAAACCGCAATTCGTCAGTTCGACTCTGACTGCCGCCTCCAATGATATCAAGGGGTTAGATCAATAGATCGACCCCTTTTTAATTGGTTGCCACTTGAGAGTTCTCATTTAACGGCTAAGGATTATCGGATATCGAAAAAAGTGGGTTTATGTGGCCGTATTTTTGATGAATATCGTCTATCACCTCATGAACATCTCCCACCTTCCATTCATATTCTCCGGATAACGTTTTGAGTTTTCGTTTATTTAGGGTGAGGGCAATTTCATCCGGACTGACTTCCATATTATTGAGCAGCCGAACCAGGCGGTAAATTTCTTTAGGACGGTGTCCAATAGAATCAGCGTGGCTCCTGACCGTGTTTCAAGCCTGATCCTTAATTAACATGGTGGCGGGGTCTATCATCAAAGCGGCTTGATCCCCTTGGGAGCCGGGGCCTTTAAGCGCTTTTATTTGAATTTGTTTTCCAACCGGAACCAGTTGAATGGCGACTTCGAATAAATCGGCGACCGCAATCAATTGAGCAGGGATGCCGCTGGGATCGGGTTCCTCGTGACGGTGGGTTCGAACGGTAAACCACACATGCATCCCCTGGCGGCGGGCAAGGTTCTTTAAATCCGCCAGGTCCTGGTTGACCGCATCGTCGAACGGGAGGCCGTCAATGATCATGGTATGCGGCTTAAAGATATTTTGCTCGATCAGGTCGCTAAGTCTTTCTTCAAGCGTCAGAACACTGAAGCCTTCTGCTCGAAAGGTCATAATGAAGCGATGCGGCAGGACCGTATCCCACAGCTGAACGCTTTGATGAATAGCGTATTGCGTTGCAATCCGGTTAAAAACTTCTTTATACCACAGGCTTACTTTTTTCACGGGGTCCGCAAGACTAATATGAAGGACTTTTTTTTCGCGCAGCATGCTGTTTAAGGCCAGTTGGACCAAGAAGGCTGTTTTGCCGACCCCGGCCCGGGCCATTACGGCCCCGAATTCACCTGTATTTAGGATATCATCGCTTTCATATCCCATCCGTCGTAGCGGATTTTTCAATATGAGCTCATTTTTTAGCATGCCGATATTCCTTTCTCTAATATAACAGATATTGTCTGTTGGTATGTTCGTTATCTTTTTTTGAAATTCGGGTTCCTTGAAAGGAAAGGGTTTGCCCTCGAATTCAAACCGCCTTCCGGAGTTAGCAAAAGAATTTGTATTTTTAAAGCTCTTTATTTCAGCCATTTGATAACATTAACCCTTAATCCACAACCTTTTTTAAGCAACATTCTTTTTTTCCGCCGACGCTTTTTTCACCAATTCGTCGGCGATGGTTTGCGGAACCTGTTTATAGGTGAGAAATTCCATCGTAAATTGCGCCCGGCCTTTGGTGACGGATCTTAAATCGGTGGCGTAGCCAAACATTTCAGACAGCGGGACCTGCGTTTCGATGACACTGAAAAGTCCCTCCTCCTGCGTGCCGACAATTAATGCCCTGCGCTGATTTAAAGTCGCCATGACGGTCCCCTGAAATTCGGTGGGTGTTTCCACAACGACTTTCATGATGGGCTCTTGAATAACCGGTTTGGCTTTGGCATAGCCCTGCCGGAAAGCGCCGCGGGCCGCAACCTGAAACGCCATGTCGGAGGAATCCACGGAATGAGAAGCGCCGTCATTGATGACCACCCGAATCCCGGTGACTGGAAACTCCATTTTGGGTCCTTTTTGCATGGAATTTTTAAAGCCCTTTTCACAGGCGGCGATAAATTGGGTCGGGATCGCCCCGCCCCTGATTTTATTTTCGAAAACAAAATCTTCATCCTGGACCGGCTCCAAATAGCCGGCAACCCGTCCAAATTGACCGGCACCGCCGGTTTGCTTTTTGTGTATATAGTCGAACTCCGCCTTCCGGGTAATGGTTTCGCGATAGGCGACGCGGGGCGGGCTGGTTTCTACTTCGGCTTGATATTCGCGTCGCATGCGTTCAATGTAGACTTCCAGATGAAGCTCACCCATGCCCGAAATAATCGTATCACCGGTTTCCTCGTTCACATAGGCTTTAAATGTCGGGTCTTCTTTGGTGAATCGCCCAAGCGCTTTGGATACATTGACCTCTGATTTATTGTCTTTAGGAAAAATGGCCAGGGATATCACCGGTTCCGGCACATACATGGATGTCATGGTTAAACTGATTCCGGGTGCCACAAAGGTGTCTCCCGACGAGCAGTCAACACCGAACAATGCGCCGATATAACCGGCCGGAATCGTGTTGATATCTTCCATCTGGTCGGCATGCATGCGGATGAGGCGGCCCACTTTAACTTTTTTCCGGGTCCGTACATTAACGATCGTATCGCCTTTTGTCAGTGCCCCCTGATAAACACGGATGTATGTTAATTGTCCGTAAGGTCCGTCTTCCAGCTTAAACGCCAGGGCAACCAACGGTTTGCCGACCGCATTGGAAAGAGCAATCACTTGCTCATCATTATCCATATCCATGGCCTGGTTTTCAACATCGAGCGGGCAGGGGAGAAGCCGGGTCACCGCATCCAAAAGCGGTTGGATTCCTTTGTTTTTATAGGCAGAGCCTATGAAAACCGGTGTCAGTTGGCGGGCGATGACGCCCTGCCGTATACCTTCGATAATCATTTCATCGCTGACGTCCTTTTCTTCCAGAATGGCTTCAGTCAATCCATCTGAAAACATGGAGGCCTGATCAATAAGGATCTCTCGGTTATCCAGGGCAGTTTGCATTAAGTCCGCAGGAATTTCTTCCCGACGAACCTGCTCACCTTTGTCGCCGTCGAAATAGGCAGCCTGCATGGTAATTAGATCGATGACGCCTTCAAAATCGGCTTCCAGCCCAATCGGAAGCTGCATGGTCAGTGCGTTATGTCCTAATTTTTCTTTAAGCTGTTTGGCCACCCGAAGCGGGTTGGCACCGCTGCGATCGCATTTGTTTACAAACGCTATACAGGGGACTTGGTAGCGGTTCATTTGTTGATCGACCGTTATGGACTGGGACTGGACTCCGGCCACGCCACACAGCACAAGTATGGCCCCGTCCAGGACCCGCAGGGAACGCTCAACCTCAATCGTAAAGTCTACGTGGCCCGGTGTGTCGATGATATTGATTTCGTGGTTGAGCCATTCGCAGTAGGTCGCCGCCGAAGCAATGGTGATGCCGCGTTCTTTTTCAAGTTCCATGGAATCCATGGTGGCGCCGACGCCATCTTTTCCCTTGACATCATGCATCGTGTGGATGCGCTTAGCGTAGTAAAGAATGCGCTCGGTCAGGGTTGTTTTCCCCGAGTCGATGTGGGCGCTGATACCGATGTTTCTGAGGTTTCGGATGTCTTTTTTCATTTAGATTTCCTTAGCATTTGGATTAAAAACCCCCATCTGCTGTGATGCGCGATGGGGGTGAATAAACAGTGAAATGTAAAACGGCAGTATTTAATGATCAATTTGGTTTTTGTCAAGCTATTTTTTTTATGGGCGACCCTTTTTAAATCGTTTGCTGACCGGGCGCTTTCTTAAGAGCACATAAGTGGCTCCGGCACCTCCATCACATAATCGTGCGCTGGCAAATGCCAAAACCCACTTTCGCCAGGGACCGGTCGTCAGCCATTTAAATACGTTTGTCTTTAAGATCGGTTTTGCCGGGGACGAAAGGCCACGGCCGTGGATGACTAAAACCATACGTTTTCCGTCGGCGATGCTTTTTTTTAAAAAGTTTCCAAAAGCGTCCCTGGCGGTTTCGACGTTGAGCCCGTGCAAATCTATGTGCGCCTGGATCGAAAACTCTCCGCGGTGAAGCTTTTCAGCGACTGCGCGATTGACCCGATACCCAGTACCTTCGATATATTCAGATGTGGCGGCAACGACAAACCCTTTGCCGGTCCTAACAAGTTCTTGCAACTGGCCCAAAATATCGGATTCCGTGTTGCTATCAGAAACAGAGGCCGGTAATTTTTGAAAAGGCTGTTGGGCGCAGCTGTTTCGCGGTAATCTTACGACATCCGCCATAGCCTCTTCAAAGATCGTCTGGTCTTTTGCGGGATCTTTTCTGTCCGGGTTTGACTTGGAGGGTGAAGCAGCCGCAGCCTTTTTGAGCGCAATAGATTTGTTTTCCAGAAGAGCTTTCAGGTCTTCAAATGGACGGAACCCGCTTTTATGTCCGGAAGGTTTCATTTGTTTTGCATATTTTCCGACCTTGCAGAATTGTCTCATACTATAGGGCTTTTTCAATCCGAAGACAAATTATTAATACCATGGCCGAGCTCTTAAAAGCCAGTCCTGCAATTCGGGCGATTGTTCTATTGGAGTTGATTTATGGTAGATTCGTATTATTATACATGTTTTTAAGATATATCAACGAATGGGCGGGTTTTAAAACGAATGCTTGCAAAGGAGGGGTATTAAGATGGATTTGAAGCGCCTGTGTCCGGCTAAAGCCGTCAATGCGACCGAAGCTGTATCCAAAATTAAAAATGGCAGTCGTGTTTTCATCGGCACGGGCTGCGGCGAACCCCAGCATCTGATCAAAGCTATGGTCGGTGATTCAATTGTCCAAGATATTTTGATCTATCAGATGCTTTCGTCGACGCTGTCCCAGTTCATTGATCAGGAATCGTTTCGTCGACGGTTTTCGCTCAAGCTTTTTTTTATCAGCCAGAGTATGCGCAAAGCGGCATTTGAAGGAAAAATTGATTATATTCCAGCGTATTTGTCTCAAATTCCGAGGCTGTTTAGCAGTCAGCGTATCGGGCTTGATGTTGCCTTGGTACAGGTCAGCCCGCCCGATAAATTCGGTTATTGCAGTCTGGGGGTCTCGGTGGATATCACCCGATCGGCTTTGGAAAATGCAGGCATTGTCATTGCCCAGGTGAATCCGCGGATGCCTCGAACCTGGGGTGATAGTTTCGTCCATCTTGATGATATCGACTGGCTGGTCCCTTTCGAAGAACCCCTGGTAGAGGTGATACCGACCGTAAAAGATAACGAGATCGCCCGCAGGATCGGCCTTTTTGTCTCCCAGCTTATCGATGACGGGGCCACTCTGCAAGTCGGCTTCGGGCATCTTCCTTATGCTGTCCTCCACTATTTAGGTAACAAAAAGGATTTAGGCCTTCACACCCAACTGATTACCGATGGGCTGCTGCCTTTATTTGAAAAAAATATTATTACCAACAAGAAAAAAACATTACTACCGGGAAGAACCGTGACTTCTTTGTGTATGGGCTCGGAAAAACTTTACGCATACGTCAACAACAATCCCGCCTTCTACTTTCGATCATCGGAATTCGTGAATGACCCTACTGTAATTGCGCGCAACGATCATCTGGTCTCTATCAGTTCGGCTCTGGAAGTGGATTTAACCGGTCAGATCTGTTCGGATTCCATGGGTTACCTGTTTTATAGCGGCATCGGGGATCAAGTTGATTTTTTAAGAGGTAGCTCAATGTCGCATGGCGGATTTTCGATTGTCGCATTACCGTCGACGGCTCAAAATGGTGAGATTTCACGTATAGTGTCCCATTTAAGTGAAGGTGCAGGTGTAGCCACTACCCGTGGTGATGTGAACTTTGTCATTACCGAATACGGAATTGCCGAGCTGCAGGGAAAAGGGATCTATCAGCGGGTAATGGAACTGACTCAAATTGCGCATCCGAAATTTCGCGAACAGCTAATCAGAGTGGCGAAAAAACGCCATTATATATTTGCCGACCAGCTGCCGCCATCAACTGAGGATCTTCTTTTTCTGGAAGGTTACAAGAGTGTGCTAAAATTAAAAAACGGTAAAACTATGGAGTTCCGGCCACTTTTGCCTTCCGATGAGTTTGCCTATCGGAATTTTTTTTATTCGCTTCAGGAAAAAACGATTTATTTGCGGTTTTTTTATCGCATGCGGACCTTTTCCCATGAAGTGGTTCAAAAACATTGGGCCAGTGTCGATTACCGCAAAAATATGTCTATCATCGGTCTTGTACAGAAACGCGGGCACAAAGAGATTAGTGCGATCGGAACCTATGCCTATGATACCGAAAACAAGGCTGAAATAGCCTTTGTGGTTCGTGAAGAATATCAGGGAATGGGCATTGCTTCATATCTTCTCAGCATACTTGAAAAAATAGCTTTAGAAAACAATTATATTCAATTTTCGGCTACAGTTTTACGAGAAAATAAGGCAATGATTCAGGTTTTTAGAAAGCGATATCCTAATTTAAAGATGTCCGTTCAAAGCGGCAATGAGATTTTGATCGAAATGGATTTAGATGATATGGTTGAATGTCGCAAAACACCGGATCAAATAGATTAATCGATCGTCATCGAATTACCGGCCCCAAATCATCCTCCTGACAAGCGCATTGCGTGCTAGACTAAATCCGGGTGCTAACTTCTTGTTCGTCGATTTTTAAGGAATTTAAGGATTTTGTCCTTCGCAAAAACAAAATAGTGCTATACTGCAATCTAGCGGTAGATTCATAGCGATTAGTGATTAAAGATTTAACTTGATAAAATAGTGTTTTTATTGTAATTTAAGAAAGATAAGCGGGGTGTAAAAAATTTTTAGACCCTGTCTTAGGTATGGAGGTATATCTGGTTAATAAGATTAAAGTTTTCTTTGCAGATACCGACTTTTTTTCAGAATAACTTATTTTGACGATGTGGATACGGAAGATTCGGTCATTAAAACAGGCAGATTAATAAAACAGAAAAAAAATTTTAGGAGGGGCAATTGTCATACACGCTTGGTCAAAAACAGCTCGATAGAATAGAGGATATTTTAAATCAGGATCTCATTGACAATGGGGTACGCTGTGTTTTTCTAATCGACATGGCCGGAAACATCATCTCCAACTTAGATAACGGAGAGAAACAACACGATATTTACTCACTGGCGGCTTTGGCAGCCGGCAATTTCGGTGCTGTTAGCGCTATGGCCAAAATCATCGGCGAAAATGAGTTTTCATTGTTGTTTCACAAAGGCAAAAAAGAGAATATCCATTTTAACAAAATTACAACAGAATTTTTGCTGATCACTATCTTTGGCAATGATATCTCGCTAGGCTTTCTAAGACTTAAGGTCGCCGATTCAGTTGAGCAGTTAAAAACTATATTGGAACCCCTCCTGTCGCTTTAACTCATTGGTCAACCTGCAGCCGATCTGAAAGTGTTTTGGTTGCGTTCTATGTATATTTTTGCAAATGGCATTTGTAAATTTAAAAAATAAAGAAATCCAAGTAAAAATTGTCTATTACGGACCGGGTCGAGGCGGTAAGACCACAAATCTGGAATATATTTACAAGAAGTTCCGAAAACGCATCAATACCGAAATGGTCACCGTCAAAACCCATGGCGATCGGACATTGTTTTTTGATTTTTTGCCTTTTGATATCGGCGTTATCAATGGATATAATGTTAAAATCCAACTCTACACAGTGCCCGGACAAGTTAAATATAACGCCACCCGGAGGCTGGTCCTTAGAGGTGTTGATGGCATCGTTTTTGTCGCCGATGCCATGGCCGTCCGCCGCGAAAAAAATATTCAATCTTTAAAGAATCTCCAGGAAAATCTTGCCAACTATAAAAAGAGTATCTTTAAAATTCCATGTGTAATGCAGTATAATAAAGTTGATCTTTTTGAACAGGGAATTCCGTTGCTTCCGGTTGAAATCCTTGAAAAGGATCTCAACAACCAGCTAAAAAGGCCTTCTTTTAAAGCCAGTGCCTTGACTGGCACCAATGTTGTGATGACCCTGAAAAAAATTATTTCAATGACGGTGGCGTCCATAAAAAAAGATTTGAGATAGGAGGAGATGAATTGGTCGATACGAATAAAGACGACAAATTAGATTCTGAAATCGCAAAGCGTCTTGATGACCTTTTTGGAGAAGGTGATGCCTCCTCCGTTGAAACCGGTGCCATGCAAGCTGATGATGCGGCTGCAGATGAAAACAAGTCTAAAAGTCAAGCCGGGCAATCAGGCGGTGATGAAATTTTTGAATTAAAGGATGTGGCAGCAAACAAGCCGGATGAAGGACACCTGCCGGGTGACTACCCCCTGGCCGAACTGAAGAACATGGTTCTTTCAATTGATTGGGAAATTACGGACGAGGTACTATCCGGTTTCCTTTCTCAAATAGATAGTCTCAAAAGTACCTATAAAAATGAAAAGATTGTTTTGATGTTTCTTCAGCTGCTAGGCTCTTTGGGAGAATATATCAAAACCAATCGGGGGAATGCCCATCCACAAACGTTTAAAATATTGAACTCGGTGTTCGCGCGTTTAGATGAGGTGGTTTTATCACAGGACATGTCTGAGTTAGAAAAGAAAAAGATTCTTCGCACCGAAATGAATAAATATAAGCAACTCCGAAAACAGGTGTCAAAGAAAAAAGCGACCGCTGCAAATAAAAGGCAAGCCAAACCCCCGAAAAAAGATGAAACCGACATCAGCGCGTCTAAAACGCGAAAGGTGGATATGCCTTCTGAGAAAGTTCCTGCCACGGCAAAATCATACGACTCCTTGGCCGAAGCGATTGAAGAACTTAAACAGTTTATTCATTCTGAGTTAAGCACTTTGAGGCTGGAACTAAAAAAAATCCATAAATCAAAATAGTACTTCCCTCTCAACTCTTTGCCTTGGATGGTTGCAACCAAAGATTAATAGGAATTCATTTTTAACCAAACCCTGACAACCCTTTGTCTGGCATCTAGGTTAAAAACGGTGCCGATGAGGTAGCATTATGGATTTTTCGTCGAGCGAAATCTCCTCTACGATTTTTAAACGTATCGTTCGTGATGACATTGGAGAATTTCCACTGGATTATCAAATGCTTGCCGTTTTTGTGGAATTAGACGGCAAGGCTCCCTTACGTACAATCGCTCAAAAAGCAAATCTGAATATGAGTACGATGCGTGAAATTATTGCCAAACTGATGCGAAACGGACTGGTTGAAAAGGTGGACAAAAAAATTGTAACTCTTGACAAAGATTTTTTCGACTATCTCGTGTACCACCTATCCCTGGCTTTAGGGCCTATTGCTCAGGTACTGATTGAAGATGAAATTCATGATTTAGGCCTGGAAATATCCCGGTTCCCCGCACATCGTGTGGCTGAATTGGTTGACAATCTAGCCCGGGAGATACAACGCAAAGAAAAAAAAACTGTTTTTCTTAAAATGATGGCAGCTAAGATTCACGAAAAGAGATATTTAACAGAATAATCAAGACACCCGCTATGCGGGTGGTCGTTGACCCAGATTTTGAATAGGAGTACTGCTATGATCGTCATCTGTGAGGAGTGTGGGAAAAAGTATCGGATTGATACTTCGAAAATTAAAGGCACTGCTGCCCGGTTTAAGTGTCGAGTTTGTACCCATATGATCATGGTTTCAAAGCCGCAATCAGTTCCGACTGATGCAAAGGTAGCGGATTTTTCCGCAACAATAACCGAGGTGGAAACCGCTGAGAAACAGGTTCCGATGACTGAGCCCGAGATTAAGCTTGACCGATCTGCGAGCGGGCGAACACAGGTGCGGCCTGTTCGCAAAACCGGGGTTTTCAATTTACGCACCAAAATGCTTTTGCTTTTTCTGTTTATTCCGTTGCTTCTCATGACGGGCGCAAGTTTTCTATATTTATGGCAGCTTGAGGAGATGTCTGCCTTGCTCACCAAAGAAAGCACAAAAATTGTTAATCAGATGGCAGAGGATAAAATTGCAGATCTTTCCACGGCGGTTGCCATTCAAAGCAGACTTTATCTGCTGGCGAATTCTGAGTTGCAAAAGGAAGACTTTATGAATGACATGGGTTTTAAAACCCTGGCCGTCCAGAAAGTCGGTTTAACCGGGTATACGGCCCTTTATGAAATGCCTGATCCTAATAGTGTCTGGCGGACGTGGGCGCACGTAAATCCCAAAATTATCGGTATTGATATGTCAACCCTAAAAAAACCGTTGGGGCGGAATTTTGCCGGTTTTTGGAAGATATATACCGGGGTCAAAGGGGGCAAAAGATCCCAGGGCTACTATACCTGGCAGGATAAAGACGGAAAGTTTCGTGACAAATTTATGGTCTGCACTCCCGTTGCCGGGACACCGTTTGTGGTTGCCGCGACAACCTATTTGGATGAATTTACCGGGCCTGTTAAACTGATGGAAACCCGGGCCCAGATTTTAACCGAAAAAACGCGGTTGATTACCTGGGCCATATTAGGCGGGACCCTGTTGTTAATTGGCATCATTGTTTTCATTTACGGTCAACGGCTCACTGGCAAAATTAAATCGTTAACGGATGTCGCAGAACGAATCAGTATTGGGGATCTTGGAATCGAAGTCGATACCCAATCCAAGGATGAAATCGGAGAACTGGCAGAGGCGATCGCGCGAATGCAAGATAGCATTCGCCTATCGATAGAGCGATTGCGTCGGCGAAGATAAAAAATTGGATAATTTTCAGGCAGTATCGGCGAAATTAGAACCGGTTTGGCGGCATTTTGCCTGTACGCAGGGATATGGGTAGAGCTGTAGCAACATCAGAATATAGATTTGAGTTATGGAAATGATCACAAAGGAGCAAAAATGGTTGTTATCCCCAGAAAGCAGCCTGTGCTTGAAAACTTAAATATTTACTATTTAGACGTCAGAAAATTGCTTGAACACTTCCAGGGTGAAATCGGTGCCGGTGGTGTCCATTTTAAATCGCATTTAGCCGAAGGGGTCATATTTTTCGATCAAAACGAACTATTAAATGGTTTTTACCAGGATCGAGATATTGAAATTTCAGGCCTTAAAGCGATTGAGCGCCTTACCGAAGCCGGGGATGATTATAACTTCAGTGTTAACATTTATGAAATCGGAACCGAAGAAGTTTACTTCTGGGCCAGCATCCCAGCGGCGGAGAAAATTTACAAAGATCTTAGCACTGAATTTACGGATCTTAAGGGTCTTATAAAAAAGATGAGTTCTGAAAAGCTGACCGGCTATATTGATGTTTCCATCGGTGATGGCAAAGAAATGGGTCTCATTTTTCTAATAAATGGCAAAATTATGGGAGGGTCCTATTCCTGGGGCAATGGCTCGCCCAGTCCGTCTAAAGAAAATCAAGATCTACTGATCCAGAAAACCAAGGATTTAGGCGGTTCCTTTAATGTTTGTCGGATCCCTCTGACAAAATCGGAAACGGAGCATGCGCCCGGTTTAGAAGGGCCAAGCTACCCGGAAAAAGCGATTGAAATTCTTGAAGAACTACTGGGAATATTTGAAAAAGTGGTCCATTTAAAGGCAAAGAAGCGAATCGATTTTCAAAAACTGCTGAAACAAAAGTTGGTCGAACATGCGGACCGGTATGCTTTCTTAGACCCATTTGCCGGAGAATTTGAATACACGGAGCATAAAATCACGTTTTCAGGGCAAGCCAACGATCAAAATCTGGTTGTTGCTGTTTTTACGGTCGTAAAAGAAATGGCTCAGGAACGGGGGCTTATGTCGCCTCTAATTGAAAATTTGGATTCCTGGTCGCTAAAATATTCTGAAGAATTGGCTACATATGATATACACTTCTGATAATATTATGAACATTTTAGATTTTAGATTTCGGATTTTGGATTTAAGGATCGACGAATAACCGAGGTTGACGCCAGCTGTTTCAATCCGCAATCCAAATTCCAAAATCCAAAATCAAGGTTAAGGTTCATGGCAGGTGCAAATTTAATAGATACGGGTGATTATTCGGCTAGAAGGTATGCTGAATTTATCGACAGCCTTCCTGCCGCTCTGTTTCGTACCACCATTGAAGGTAAAATTGTCTATTGCAACCACGCCTTTGCAGATCTGTTTGGTTTTGACTCAGCTCTGGACCTGATCGACTATCCCGTGATTGAGCTTTATCAAAACAAAAAGGATCGCGGCGCTATTATCCATACAATTATGAAAACCGGGCGCATCATTGATCTGCCGGTTGCCCTTAAGAAAAAAAATGGAACTCCAATTTGGTGCACGATAACTGCCAAAGCGGTTCTGGACGATGATGGTATTGTTGTTAATTTGGACGGAATTTTAAAAGAAATAACAGCGGAAATTGATATCGGCAAAGAATCGTCCCAAATAGGAAGAGCGGCTGAATGTTTAAACGAGGTCATCATTATTTTCGATCTGCGTGGCGAACTGATTAACATTAATCCAGCCGGAGTAGATCTGTTAGGTGCGCCCAAAGAGCGGTTGTTAGGCAAATCGCTATCCGAATTTTTAGCCCCTGGAGACCGGGATCTATTTCTTATTTTTCTGTCCGATATTTTTAAAATTGGTCGCAATGAAGCCATTTTATCCATTCTGGATAGCGCTTCAAATATTCACCATCTTAAATGTCAGGCATTTCTTGTAAAAAACAATGGCCGGGTGCAGCACATTAAATGTATCGCAAGAGATGTAACGCGTATCGTCAACAAACAAAAAGAGCAAGCCGGCAATGAGAAATTTAAGGGTGTTCTGGAAATGGCTGGCGGGGTCGCTCACAGCCTGAATCAGCCGCTGACGATTATTAATAATTTGATCAATGAAGTTTTGTCGGAATCACAACAGGACAAAGAAATTTATCTTAAAATCGTTAAAGTCCATAATCAAATCAAGAAAATGAATGATATTACCGATAAATTAGGTAGGATTAAAAAGTATGAAGCCATGGATTATGTGGCCGGTATTAAAATCGTTGATATCGAGAAAGCTTCCTGGTCTCACGATATAGAGGAAGACCGATGATAAAAAATGTTTTGCTGGTAGATGATGACGGCGAAATGCTGCATGCCCTCAAAGAAGGGTTTAAGAAGTATCAGGAGTCTTTTGCGGTCCTTTTAGCTGAGGACGGCTTGCAGGCCCTGGAAGGCCTCAAGCAAAATATCATCTCCTTGGTCGTGACGGACTTGAAAATGCCCAACATGGACGGATTTGAGCTGTTGGCTCATATTATGGAGCATTATCCGGACATTCCTGTGATTATCATTACCGGCTATAGCACACCTGAAATGGAGCAACTTGCGCGTGAGGGCGGTGCGGTCGGATATATTGCCAAACCATTTCTCATTGAGAATCTTGCGCGCCAAATTCTAACAACGCTGCGAAAGGAATCAGAGGGCGGAACTCTCCATAATGTTTCATCTGGTATGTTTCTGCAGTTAATTGAGATGGAACAGAAAACGTGCACCATTCGTTTGGAAGACAAGTCGAGTGGCCAAAAAGGGATCCTGTTTTTTCATGAAGGCGAATTGTTTGATGCGCGGGTCAACAAATTGCAAGGCGAAGCAGCATCTCATGAAATTTTTTCATGGGACGCGGTGAATCTCTCAATTCAAAATGGATGTGCCTTAAAGGAAAATAAAATTCAAAGCGATCTGCAAGCTCTCATTTTAGAAGCTGTACGACGCAAAGATGAGAATGCGCCGGAGGAAGTGCCTGAGAGCGTTATGGAACAAATCGAACCCGGGGAAGATGATTCGGTCGCTCTACTGAAAAAACTCAAGGAGCGCATTGAAAACGAAATCGGCCAGCAGTGTGGTCTTGAAGATTTATACCAGGATGAATTCTGGGACAGCCGGATGGCCCAGCTTGCGAAGGCCGGTGATTTTTTTCATTTTGGGAAATTCATGCTGGGATACATCGACAAGGGTGATGCAACCGATTACATCCTATTGCCGGGTCAAAAGACGACCGTAATTACCGTTGATCCAAAGTGTCCGAGAGATAAAATCCTTCGTGTGATCAGCGAATGAGATAGTCATTTATTGTTTAAAACATTAATTTATATGATAAATATGAACGAGTTGTTTAACGATATACTGAGCACCACGGGTGTAAAGGGAGTGCTGTTATTTTCCTTTTCCGGGGAACTTATTTTTAAGAATCTTGTCTCACCCATTAAAGAAGAACCTGAACACCGAGATTGGAGCTTTTTTATTGAATCCCTCGAAGGTATGCGGGAAACCGATCTAGTTTTTGAAAATGGCAGACTCTATATCCGCAGAACTGAGCTCGGGTATTTGATCATAATAATGGCTCTTTTTGTACCGATCGCGATGATCCGATTAAACTGCGACATTCTATTGCCGTCATTAACGCAATCAAGACCCGGCAAAAAGTTTGGGCACTTTTTTAAAAAATCAAAAACAAAATAAAACGCGATTTGAGATCCGTTACGGGATCTTTAAGTCACGCTATTTTTCATGAAAGGTACAACCGAAGAAATGAAGACAGATATCGAAACCAGAATTAATGAAGCCGAAGTTTGCCGCTCAATGGGATTATTTTCAGATTCGCTGAGCATTTACGAAAAGATCCTTGGGAATGTATCACGCCAGGATTCTCAAACCCACGATAAAATTGAGAAGCGTATCCGGCTGCTAAAACATGAAATTGACAGTCAAGAAACAACCGCGCCAAAAGGTGTTTCGGCAAAAGAAATCACCATGCTTAAAGAGCGTCTATCGGATCAGGGAGATGTTCCGGCGATTCTTGACAGTGCCTCGGCTTTCAAAGAAATGGGGCTGTTTGCGGAAGCCATACCCGAATATGCCAAACTGCTTAAAGAAGACTATCCCATGGGCAAAGTCATTCCCGAACTCACTGAAAGCCTGTTAAAGGTGCACTCTCCCTCCAAGGCCTCGGAAGTGTTAAACAACCTGATAACTGATCATAAACTGGCAAAAAAAAACGTCGCCCCCATTAAATTTCTATTTGGTCAGGAAATGGAGAAACGCGACCATCGTGAAGTAGCTCTTGATAATTATAAAGAAGCCAACCAGTTGAATCCTGGCGATGTCGAGATCAAAAAGCGAATGGATTCGATTGCGGCCGCGTTTACCTCCGGCTCCAAATATGATTATCTCCTGCGCGAAAAAATGGTCACGACCGATCAATTGCAACAGGCGTTTGTCCTTTCAAAAAAAATGAATAAAAGTGTGGAATTTGTTCTGATTGAAAATAATAAAATCAACAAAACAGCCATCGGCAAATCCTTTTCCCTTTTTTTTGACACCACCTTTCACGAATATGATCCAAACTTTACGGTTCCGGTCGAGTTGCTGTCCAATCTGAAAAAAGCATTTTTGCTGAACGAATACTGGGTTCCCATGGCCTGGGACAAGGAGGGTGTGGAAATTTTGGTTGATGATCCCCGGGATCTGAATAAAACCGATAATATCAAGGCCTTGATGAAAACCAGTCGGATTAATTTTACGGTTGCGATCCGTGAAGACATCGAACAGTATATCAAACTGTTTTTTGATGGAAGCGCATCGACGGCAGAAACAACAACGGCTGATCAAGCCCTTGAGAATTTTGATTTAATGCCGGATGTTACTTTTGAAGAAGAAGAAGAGTTAATAGAAGATGAAGGCTACGATGAGGCCTCGGGTAAAATCGTAAAGCTCGTGGACCAGGTCATTATCGCGGCCTACCGTAAAAATGCATCAGATATACACATTGAACCTTCGTCAGTTACCAAGTCAACATCGGTTCGCTTCCGTCTGGATGGCGTATGCCGGGAATACATGAAGGTTCCCAATTCCATGGTGCGCGGTATTATATCCAGGGTCAAGATCATGTCCAACCTGGATATTGCCGAACGGCGTTTGCCCCAGGACGGAAAGATTAAATTCAGACGTAAAGGGGTCCCCACATTTGAACTCCGGGTTGCCACTCTGCCAACCCAAGGTGGTTTTGAGGATGTTGTTATGAGAATTCTAGCCTCTGCCGGCGCCATGCAAATCAATGAAATGGGACTCACTGATCGGAACACGGAAGTCATGAAGCGCATTATCGCAAAGCCTTACGGCCTTGTTCTGGCAGTGGGACCCACCGGTTCCGGTAAAACCACATCCCTGCATGCCGTTCTCAGTTATATTAATAAACCGGGCATTAAAATATGGACGGCGGAAGACCCGATTGAAATCACCCAGGGCGGGCTGCGCCAGGTGGAGGTCAAACCCAAAATCGGACTGGATTTTGCGCGGGTGATGCGGGCCTTCCTGCGAGCGGACCCCGATGTGATCATGATCGGTGAAATGCGGGATGAGGAGACCGCCTCCATCGGTATCGAAGCTTCTTTGACCGGGCATCTGGTATTTTCCACCCTGCACACCAACAGTGCGCCGGAAACCATCACTCGGTTGCTGGATATGGGCTTGAATCCGCTTAATTTTTCCGATGCCTTTCTGGGCGTGCTGGCCCAGCGGCTGACCCGGCGAATATGCAAAGACTGCATGGAAGAACAGCCGATGACCAAAGATGAATATGAAATGATATCCGTAGATTACGGAGAAAAATATTGGGGACGGACCGGTATTGAATATGACCCGGATTTAACCCTTTATCGACGCGTCGGATGCACGGCCTGCTCCAATACCGGATATCGAGGCCGCATGGGCATTCATGAGCTCATGGAAGGCACACCCAAGATAAAGTTGATGATCAAAAAGCAGGCCAATACGGAAATTCTACTTGCGCAGGCGATGAAAGAAGGCATGGCCACCTTGAGGCAGGATGGTATCCTGAAAGTCTTCGAGGGTCTGACTGATATGTCCGAGGTTCGACGGGTCTGTATCGCTTAAAAGGGGTTCAGGGTTCAAGGTTCCGTGGTTCAAGAATTTCAGAATTAAGGGACTCAGAAATTAAACGTCAATAGATCGCTAATTCTTAAATTTAAAATTACAACTACTGTTATTGATGGAAATTGGTTCCCGGGAGTGGCAAAGCTTTATCATTGACGGTGCTCGCAAGCTGGGCATTGAATTGGATGAGGGCGTCAGCGCTTCATTTTCAATCCACGCTTTTGAATTGATCAAGTGGAACCTCAAAATTAATCTCACCTCCATTACGCATCCCCGGGACATTGCCATAAAGCACTTTTTAGATTCTTTGGCCCCCGCCCAATTCATTCCCGATGAAGGCAGGCTGCTCGATATCGGTTCCGGCGGCGGCTTTCCCGGCTTACCCCTTAAGATCTTAAAACCCTCCCTGTCGGTCCTGCTGATCGACGGGGTTCGCAAAAAGGTGAATTTCTTAAAACACGTACTGAGGACTCTTCGTCTTGAGAATACTGAAGCCCTTCAAATCCGGGCTGAAAACCTTCTGCAAGAACCTGAGTTTACATATCCTTTTGATGTCATTATCAGCCGGGCCCTGTCCGATTTGACGCCGTTTGTGAAAAAAGCCCTGCCGTTGCTGGCAAAGCAAGGGACGATTATCGCGATGAAAGGGAAGCTCAATCCGAAAGAATTGGATGCGGTCCGCGCGAATACTCCGGCGGGCCGGTATTCTGTGGACGTCGAAAATTACAGACTGCCGTCAATTAATGCGCTGCGATCGATTGTTATCATAAAGCATCTTCTTTGAGAGCCGCTCAATTTAAGTTATAGAAACATCGCAGCTCAACAAACTTTGCCTGACAACTTCAAAAATATCGCCAAACCGTAAAACGCCTGTAACCTTACTTTCCTTATTATTCACTATAAGTGGCTGATGGATGCCCATAACGTATAAATGCAATGCTTTTTCAAGGGTGGCTGTTTCTTTGATATATTCTATTTTTTCGGGGGAATGCATTACATCGGCAACTTTTAAGCGGCTGCCTCGCTCGCAAATGGTTTGCGTGGGTTCCATCCATAAATTAAAATCTTTGGCGGCCTTCATGACAAACGCGGCCGTAAGCATGCCCTTTTTCTGTTGTTGTTCAACCTTTTTATAATTAGGCTCCAGGGTTCGAAAAATATCGATCATGGTTACTTTGCCTATAAAAACACCGTTTTCATCAACCACAACTGCGTCGCGATGGGCATGTTCGTTGTCTGATCTCCGGGCTTGCTCCAAAGACCGTAAAACCTCAACCCGGCTGGCTTCTTTTTGAACTGTCACATAATTCGAAATCGAGATCATTATCTCTTTCACTTGAATCTCATTCATAAAGTCTCCTATTTTGAACATGATTAGGGGGAGGGAGGCAAAAATACACTTTTATGCATTGATGCTGCATAGCACAATCGAATAAAATTTAACAATCATTGTACATTCTAATTATCTCTCCGGTTCCTTTCCCTTCAACACTTCTTACATATCCATTTATCACTTTTTTCATTGGAATTGGATTATGGCCAGGGAAATAGGCCTCATATTTTTCTACTGCATCTTCAACTAATCCAGATGAAACGGCATTGATTCTAAGTTCATTTTTTAATTCTAAGGCTACTGCTTTGACAAAACTGTGAATTCCTCCATTTACCATGGCAGCGCTTGTCGTCATTACCACGGGATAATCTGCCAATATCCCGGTCGTAAGCGTAAAAGACCCTCCAGTATTCAAGTAATCCTGTCCAATTCTTACAAGATTTATTTGCCCCATTAGCTTACTCTTTAACCCGATATCGAAATCGTCCTCTGTCAATGAATCAAATGGTGCCCATTTAGCTTCGCCTGCAATACATAGAATGGCATCTATTTTTCCAATGGATTCAAACATAGCTTTAATAGACTTAGAATCCTCAATATCTACTGTGACATCGCCAGAAATTCTTCCAGCAACAATAATTTCATGTTTCTTTGAGAAATGAGCGCTCACTTTTTTGCCTATTGTTCCTTTGCCACCAATTATTAAAAGTTTCATTGTTTCTCCGTAAAAAAGATCATTCAAGCAGTCATTTATAGACACACAGCCAAACAGTCCGCCCCTTACAAAAATCTCCTTTCAGATGGTCTCAGTTTTTGAGGTCAATGAGTTTTACGCTTAGGCTATTGCTCCTAATTTGAATCATGGCGGCAGAACCCGGGTTGCCGAATTTAGGATATGACGCACTTCCCGGATTTATAAAGGTAACCCCGTTCTTTTCATATACATCCGGGCGGTGCGTATGTCCGCTGATAACGGCATTGAAGCTGGCATCACCCGGCGCTGGATCCAGCTGGCTTGCGATGTGAAGCACATACAGAACGATCTGGCCAATTTTAATGATTTCTGTTTCCGGCAATTGGCGGGTCCATTTTCCATAATCCATGTTCCCGCGGACAGCCACGACCGGGGCGATTTTTGAAAGCTTATCTAAAACTGTTTCATCACCGATATCGCCGGCATGTATGATGAGGTCAATCTTTTTAAAGGCTTTCGGCACGCCGGACGATATACGCCCGTGGGTATCGGAAATCACCCCGATCAGATAATTGTCTCTGGGTTCCAGTTTCTTGACCATAATCTAAGGATCCTCTGAGAGTTTAATCGCACGGCGCCGGAGTTTAATTTCGCTGCGCTTTTTTTTAGCTGATATTCGACGTTCTCTGGCGGCCCGGGAAGGTTTGGTTTTACGCCGGGGCTTGGGTTTAAGCGTTGCTTTACGGATAAGTTCAACCAGACGGTCAAGGGCGTCTTTACGATTTTTGTCCTGGCTTCTGAAACGCCGGGCTTTAATAATCAGCACACCATCTTCGGTCATTTTCCTGCCCGCGATGCGTATCAAGCGATGGCGGATTTCATCGGTCAGTGTTTCCGATTTGACAACATTGAATCGAAGTTGAACCGCAGTGGCCACTTTATTCACATTTTGACCGCCCGGCCCGGAGGAGCGCATAAAATCCAGCTGGATTTCGTCTTCGTTAATAAATAATGTCTCGGTTATTTGGATCATGAAATTCTTAAAATTTTGACGTTGATTGACCAACATGTCAAAGACCGCATTCATACTATCTTAACTATCATCATAAAACAACAGTTCAAGTTTCACGTGAAAACACATTTTGTAGTGTATTGTATTAGATATCAGCACTATAGATTGATTTTTCTTATCTAAAACCATAGGGTATGTTTGGGATGTTTTAGCACCTTTCCAGCAGTGGACAGGCCTGGAAAGATGCATATATTGAGTTCGATACTCAACCGATAGATCAAATCCTTTGGTGGATTGGTTATGAATATTCATTAAGCTTATTAAAAGCCCTTGTCATCGGGCCCCATTTCACTGTAAAAAAAATGCGGAGCAGGAGATAGATATGGAACTTAAAGGCAAAAAGGTGGTTATTCCGGTCGAAAATTTGTTCAACACGTTTGAATTTTGGTATCCTTATTACCGCTTGAAAGAGGCCGGTGCCGAGGTGATCGTTGTGGGGTCGGGCAGCTCCGAAACGTATACGGGAAAGCCCGGTACCGAAGTCAAAGTGGATGTCAGCATCGATCAGGTTTCGGCAGCTGTTTTTGACGGCATTGTTATTCCCGGCGGATATGCTCCGGATATCATGCGAAGATACCCCAAAATGGTGCAACTGGTGAAAGACCTGTTTGAGGGCGGCAAGGTGGTTGCCGCGATCTGTCATGCGGGTTGGATGTTGGCGTCCGCGGAAATCTTGGAAGGCAAGACCGTAACTTCATTCTTTGCGATAAAAGATGACCTTGTCCATGCGGGCGCCAAGTGGGTTGATGAGAAAGTCGTGGTTGACGGGAACTTAATCACCAGTCGCATGCCGGATGATCTACCCGCCTTCATGAGGGCCGTAATCGATAAGATGAAATAGTCATTTGCAAACCTTACCGCTAAATCACCCGGATGTGATTTTGAATTCATGCCGGATGGGTTAATTGAAGAATATTGGGCGGTATTGATGGCTATTTGAAATGGTGTGTGCTAAGAGAAAAATCAACTTGTAAGAAATTCGAGCAAATCAAGTTTTTCAAATTCGGCCTTAAAACACTTATCAATGTAGGGTGCTATTTTCTGGTAAATGGAGGAGGGCGCTATGAAGATTTTAGTAGGGTATGACGGATCGAATTCGGCCAAGGATGCATTAAATCTAGCAAAATCCCATGCAAAAGCACTCGAGGCCTCGGTTGAAGTGGTAACTTCAATGCAGAAAGGGACGGAGTCTGAAAGAAAAGACATTGAAAAGGCGGAGCGGGGATTGGAATATGCGAAAACGTTATTTGAAGAAGATAACATTGCCTGCAACACGCATTTGTTAATCCGCGGTCTTTCAGCGGGCGAAGATCTGGTCGAGTTTGCGAACGAGAATGCTATGGATGAAATTATTGTCGGTGTCAAGCGCAGATCAAAAGTCGGAAAATTGCTGCTGGGCTCCACAGCTCAATATGTAATCTTACAGGCCAATTGCCCGGTTGTTACGGTGAAGTGATAGATCGCGATTTTAGCAACTGCCAGAGAACACGTTAGGGTCAGGATTAAATACATTGCGGTGATGGTGATCTATATGGCGATTTGCTTGTTGCGGGTTATTCATTGCCATGTACGCAAATGTAAGTCGTCGGATTGAGAGCTTTGCCGGATGCAGTTCAAAGATTCGCTTTCTCAGTTTGTCAAGCTTTGTATGGGAGCGGGGATAAGACCGCCGCGTCGCACAAATGGATTCGGATTATCGCCGTTGTTTACCGCGAGAATTGTAGACTGTCCCAACAGGCCTCCAAAATAGGCGCTATCGCCGGCTTTTTTTCCGGGCACCGGTATTAACCGCGTTGCGGTTGTTTTATTATTGATGACTCCGATTGACATTTCGTCGGCAATAATGGCAGCAATGGTTTCTTCAGTAGTATCACCCGGCAAGGCAATCATATCCAGCCCCACTGAACATACGGCTGTGATGGCTTCGAGCTTATCCAGTCCGATGTAGCCCTTACGGACGGCTTCAGATAT
>Ga0255055_10000889_pt1 | contig 22922 bp, 26 predicted proteins | sample JV7_2_27_MG_FD_188633 | JGI IMG/M metagenome (GOLD analysis project Ga0255055, IMG submission 188633) | Seawater microbial communities from Jervis Inlet, British Columbia, Canada - JV7_2_27 | ecosystem: Environmental > Aquatic > Marine > Inlet | place: Canada: British Columbia | collected...
TAATTACAATAAAAAGTACTAAGAGCAAAATTAAAAGCGGTAGATTCATCGGCACCTAAATTATAGATTTAAGATTATATTACTTATGTTAATAAAGGCCTTTTAATAAATCTATTTATATTATATGAAATGAAATATCCCTTAAGCTTATTGATGTTTTCACAGATCTGGTTGAACTACTTATTTAAATAGAAAAAGTTGTAGGAGAAATTTGAATAGGTTTAATTCTTTTAGTAGAGAAATATTTGAAATCAGATATTCAAAAATGTTCTCTTCGATAAAATAGTGCAAAGTTACGTAATAACCCTCTTCACTTTTTATCATTTCAGTGATCCTTCTAATTAAATTTATGATTTGTTTCTCAACTACAAGCATGTCGCAGTTAGTTGGATCAATGTTGATAATGTTAATTCCAGAAACACGACTAAACGATATTTTGCTTAATTCAGGGTTGTTTTGAATGTATGAATGTTTTAGATAGTTAGCAAACATAGCCTCAATTTTATCATGTGTCTTCTCTTTTTTGTCAGAAGTAAAGTGCCCTTCAATTACATTGATTAACAAGTTTAATATCTGCTGAAACACACCTAGGATATCAAAATATTCTGCAATTGTTGATATATTTTCCGCTGTGAGCCATTGGGAGTAATACTCGTCGATAACATCTTTAAAAGGATTGAAGTGTTCTGTATTGCCTTTCCAAAGGTTCTTCCACTTCTCTAAATCTTTGGAGACATATTGTTCAAGAAATGTTTGCATGATGACATTGAGTCGAGCTTTTAACATATTCGAACTAATATCTTTTTCACAAGTTGCTACAAACAATAAATTTGCTTCTTTATTCTCCAAATACGACCATCTAAGTCCTCCCATTTCAATGCTTTCTATGCCTTCTTTAAGTTCATAAGTAGTAAACTGGTTTAGTGCGGTTAAAAGTCCACTAATGAGATCTTCGTCTATAGGCAAGTCCATATAAGGTTTGTACAACAGCGTGATCCCACTTTCTGCATCAAGTATCCAAATATTCATACTTAAACCCCGATTTTAGAGTTTGTCAATAGTTATATAATATTACCAGTTAATAAATGATTATTTTTAGAAAAATATCTATTAATTCACAAGAAATCTTGAAGCTCTTTTGTTTTACAATATTTCTCTATATTTCTCAACATCTCAGAGATTTTCCTCTGCAATATTAGATCTGCGCCTCCACCTAGTAGATTAAGAAATTCGCTGCTTAAGGAGAAAGACTCCACAAAAACTCCTAATTTCGATTTTGTTGGAGAAAGTGGTTTTATTCGTATACGTCCTTCTAATTCTCTTACATCTTTATTGTTTCTAACGTTAAATTCGACTAATCGCCCTTTACCTTCTTCTTCCCCCTTGTCCGCAAGCAATAACTCTCCTTCCATTTCAATAGGAATTTTAACAATATCAATTTCGTCGTAAATCTTGGTATAAAGTACATTTGGTGAGGTAAATTTAGCTTCCATTTTTTTAGTAGGATTAATTGCCTCCCAAAAAGCAGCTTTATAGAGTGCTTGAAAAAGCATCTCATTATTACAGTTATTCACTTCTAAAATTTTTGAAATCTTAGCCAACATTAACACTATATTATATTTTTCTAATGATTTACTAATAAAAATGGAAAGTTTATAATCTTTTATATTACAAAATACATTATTAAGAAAGTTAGCCTCAGACTTCCTTGATTATTTCACATATATAGACTCTAAATCATTTTTAATTATTCATCATTGGCTTTCGGAATCACATTTTAGTTTAAAAAAATAGCAAGTATTTTGCTTTGTTATAAATTATTAATCTCGGAACAGCATGCCTTCCTCTAAATTACGATCTTCTTTACAATTAGGACAAATCCAAGTAGTGTCGTTTTTTTTAATAGAATTAATACACATATCGCAAATCATCGTATCGCATATACAATAAAATATTTTGTCTAGTTTATCTTCGCAATTTTTTCCACATATAAAACAATTTGGAGGATTTTTCGACATTTCTTTTTTATATTTTAAATTCTTTTATAATATTCATTATTATGATTATTATTAATTAAATTTAACAAAATTTCTTAACAAAATGGACAAACTTCAAAAACAAATTCAGTTACTTTCCCTAATAATAATATTCCCTATATATAGAGCCATTTCAGCTATTGTTTCTAACAATTATCCTGAATTTATTTTATGGATTTTAATCTCGATTTTTTACGCTATTTCTCTTATGGTATTATATCTGGTCCTTAAAAAAAGACAAAAATAATCTTTTGCTTGACTTTCAAATAAAAATTGGCTAGTCAACCTTTTAGAACTATTTCTTTTTTTTGAAAAGATCTGGAATTAAACCGTCTATTCCAAGGCTTTTTATGACGCTATCTCTAACATCTATTTGAACTCTCATGTCTTGCATGACTTTTAAGGCATCTTTTAAAGTTTTAGAAAACGTGTCACTCATTTCTTTAATTGTATCGGAAGTTAACTTTAGGGACTCTCGAATAGCTAAGTTAGTTTCACGCAATTCAGAGGTTAGACTTTCCATTGATTTTCTCATTTCTGAGAGTTCATGTTTCATTCCCATTTTAATCGATTTTCCATAACATAACTTTGTTAGTAATTATGTATAAGAAGGCTCTACTTAAAGTTTTTATTTATATGAGAAGTTAATCTTATTCAGTTATCAAATATAATAAATATTCTTTTAAGAATTCCTTATCATATTTTAATTAAATTAACAATAAAAAAACACAAAACAATGTCAGAATGGAAAAATAAAGTTAAAAGACAAACTACAGAATCAGAGGTTTTTTCCTGTACAGTAACAGGATGAGGCATATCTGATGGTTTTATAGAATTAATCGAATTAATAAAAAAACGTCGCAGAGAGAAAAAAAAGCAAAAAAACTAAATAGAAATTAAATCTCAAAGATTGGATCATAAATGGTAGGGTTCAATCGAAAGTTCCGCAAGAACCGAGATTAAAACAGTTATTAAAAATATAAAACTCCTTAGAAATCTTATTTTTTATAAAACTCACCCTTAATACTACTGTTTTTTTTAGTCTATTTAGAATTATTTAAAGTGATAGAATGTTATGTCGGAAGAAGAAAGTGAATTTGATTTTGGATTTGACGATAATTGCTATGAAACCAGTTGATCGCTAATTTCCATGTGGTATTTAAGAGCTCTAAAATTACGAAAAGAAAAAGAAAACCAAAAAACTAAATAATAACCCTATCTCGATGATTAAATCGGTAAATGGTAGGATTTAATCAATAAGTTCTAGCATGAACTTGAGATAAAAGATCTCTATATTTTTTTTTAAATTGTATTGACTTAATGGAGATGAAACGAACTATTAAACAGGCTTTCTTGAGCCTTCTCCAACCTTACGATAAATAAAACCCTTTTCCTCAACCACTTTCTTATCAAATATGTTCCTTCCATCGATAATAATTGGGGTTTTCACCTTCTTCTTTAGTTCGTCAAGATTAATATTGTAATATTCAGAATGATTTGTAGTGAACAGTAAAACATCTGCATTAATAACTGCTTTGTCAAAATCTTTAGTAAGCTCAGTGAGGTTATAATTTCGCTCTTTCACATAAGGATCGTGGGCAATATAAACAATGTTATGTGAATGATATCTACTCTTAAGAACTTTTACAATATTTTCAGTCGGTGTATTTCGAGTATCATCCGTGTTCGCTTTATATGAAACACCTAAAAGAACTACCTTAATATTATCTACTAACCTATGCGATTCCCTAAATACATTTTCCATTAATTCTATCATGTGGTAAGGCATAAAGTCGTTAATTTTTCTTGAATCCGGAATTATTTTAATTTTTGATTCGTTAGATTTCTCAGTGTATTTATTGAACCCGTATAGTAGGAGCCAAGGATCTTTCGTTAAACAATGACCTCCTACACCTGATCCTGGATAATGCATCATTCTATCGTGCCGATGGTTTATTAAATTTATAATCTCGAAGATGTTTCGATTGAAATCTTCAGATAACAAAGCCATTTCGTTAGCAAATGCAATATTTACGTCTCTATATGCATTTTCTATACATTTTGTTAGTTCAGCTGTTAGAGTATCAGTTACCTGTAATTCTTTTTTAACAACTTTTCCATACAAGAATTTGGCTTTTTCGTTAGCTTCTTGGCATCCCCCTCCTATGACCCGAGGGAAATCTACGATATATTCTATTAATTTGCCCGGCATTACCCGCTCAAACGAAAATACCAAGTAAAAGTCTTCCCCTCTCTTTAGACCACTTTCGTCTTCTAATATAGCTTGTATCTTATTATCTGTAGTTCCAGGGGCTACAGTAGATTCCAGTATTATTGTCACTCCTACTTTCATGTGTTTAGCAATTTTTTTAGAGACATCCAATAAAGAAGCATATCTTGGGATTTTTTCATCGTCAACGGGCGTTTGTACGTCGATTAAAATGTAATCCGCATCTTTTACTGCATCGTATTGATCCGTAACTTTAAACTTTTCATTTCTTACTACTTTTTCAATTAGCTCATCTAACCCCGGTTCAACTCCCTCGTAAGGATTTTTCCCTTGGTTTAGCCAATCTATTTTCCAACCTGATCTTTGTGATTTTCGCTGAATACCGGTGACATAGAAATCATCTACATCAGCTAAAAGAACAGCCATGGGAATACCAACGTAACCCATTCCGATTACAACAATATTAGTAGGCATTTTCTTAACTTTTAATTCGAAATATTAGTGTTGAAATTAATATAGAAATAAATCAAGCATACTTGAAAAAATTTAATATTAAAAATGAAAAAAAAAAGAATAATTATAAAATTTTAATAGGTTGAAATTTACTTCGGCTTATTCTTATAAGAACTTCCTTTTACGGCCTTAAATACAAATGCCATTATCGCACCAGCAACAAAACCTCCCACATGAGCAAAGTGAGCCGTTCCTGTTAACTCGAATGAGAAAAATGCATAGGTTAATTCTGCGATAAAGTACGTAATAATAAAATAGCTAGCAGTTACCTTGCGCATTATTGTCCCCGTTGGAAGATAAAACTTATTGTTGGGATAAAGTATTGCGTAAACAGCCATAAGACCAAAAATCGCTCCGGACGCCCCTAATGAAGGGATGAATTGAGCTACTGTGGCCCCCCAAAATGGAATGAAAACAGTACTCCATGCGTGAAGTAAAGTGGCAAAAATACCAGAGACGAAATAAGTTATCACATAAAATGCATGTCCCATTGCGTGTTCGCAATTATCAGTTATTACAAGGAAGAACCACATATTCATAATAATATGAACAAAATCTCCATGCATAAACATCGAAGTGAATATTGTCCAGAGTTTCTGTCCAGCAAAGAATTCGGCAGGTACAAAAGCAGCTTCAATGTGCATATTGCCAGTAGGATCCATCAATTGCCAAACAAAGAATGCAATATTGGCAATTAAAATTATTACTGAAAAATACTGTTTAAAAAACGGTATTCTATCCGGTTCGGCTTCAATTACCATTTTCTATCATCAATTTATTATTTTTTAAATTAGATAATATTTAATTTTGATTTTTAAAGCTATTTAAGATTTTGTTAAATAAGTAATAACTTTTTTTTAGCTAGAAATCGCGGAAATTAAAAGTTAAAATACTAGAATGTGTTTATTTAACCTATGAAATTAGGTAACTCGAGTTTACATAACATTGCTAAAATCCAACCAGATTCTGTCAAAAGAAGAAGAGTATCAAGTTACGATGTTACTGGAGGAAATCACGATTGGATGGATATAAAACCGGGAGAAAAGGTTATCATTGGAGATGTGAAGGGAGCGGGATGTATAACTCATATATGGTGCACTATTTTATGCAGGGAACGCTATTATTTGAGAAATATTATTATTAGGATGTATTGGGATGAGGAAAAAAATGATAATCCAAGCGTTGAAGCTCCTATTGGAGACTTTTTTGGATTAGGTCATGCCAAGCATAAAAACTTTATTTCTCTGCCACTTCAGATGAGTCCCCGAAGGGGTAAAGCATTTAATTGTTGGTGGCCAATGCCTTTTTCAAAGGGATTTAAGATAACTATAGAAAACGATAACTCTAAGCAAATGAGGTTGTTCTTCTATCTTGACTACGAAACCTACGAAGACGGATTTGAAAATGAAAAGGATTACGGTAGATTTCACGCATTATGGCATCGCGAAAATCCTACAAGCCCAAAAAAGAGAAACAGTGAAACCGGTAAAAAATTCTTAAAGATTAAACCGGGGAGATTCAATTTTGGTGGTCGCAATATTGATGATCCTATGGTCCAAAATTACAGAATCCTTGAAGCAAGAGGTAAAGGTCATTTTGTTGGGTGCCATTTGGATATCGATAACATTACCTTCTATCCATGGAATATTAATTGGCCCGGCGAAGGGGACGATATGATATATATTGATGATGACATTGATAAAGGGGTCCCAACTTTGCATGGAACGGGTACAGAAGATTATGTAAACCAATCCTGGTCCCAAAGTCAGAAACATCATGCTCCTTATCATGGTACAATTAAACCAGGTGGGCTAAATTGGTGGGGTAAAATTTCTTATTACAGATATCACATTGAAGATCCAATCTATTTTAATAAGAAAATAGTGGTTACAATAGAACACGGGCATGATAATCATCGCAGAGACGATTGGTCTTCAACTGCTTATTGGTATCAGAGAGAATCACACGATCCTACTTTGTTTCCAAAATTACTCGATAAAAAAGGAAGAAAACCTCGATTACATGTAGTCCATATGATTAGAAAAACCCTATGTATTGCTTTTATAGTATTCCTTCTATCGGTATGGTTCTTTTTCTAAATTTTTGACGTTATTGTTTAAAGATTACGCCTTAAAAAACCAACAAGTGAAAATTATAAGACATAAACATTTTTAACTTATACCTATGTCCGAAGTTGATTTAGTAACTGCAATTATTGGAATATCTTTAGCATTATTCACTACTTTTTGTTTCAACTTAGGCATTGTATATCAAAAAAAAGGATTAAAAGTAGCAAAAGCAAAAGGTATTGAGATAAAAACTGGAGGAGGATTCATAAACCTTATAAAAACTTTTATGACATTGTTTACAATTAAATCTTGGTTAATCGGTGCAATTTTAGGGACTGTCGGATGGTTTCCGTATATTATATCGATTGGGATGGTAGGGGTTCTCGTGACTGAGCCAGTTATGGCAACGGGATTTATATTTTTCGTCCCTGCAGCAATGAAAATCTTAAAAGAAAGAGTTGGTATTATTGAATATGTAGCAATCGGGTTGTTGACGATATCTCCTATTCTTATTGGACTCGCTGGTATTTCTGATGTGGATCTTAATTTATATGAGTTCGTTCCATCACTTGTCATATTTTTGGCAGTGTCCCTCTCAATTTGTATAATTTCGCTAACTTTGGCTAAAAAAAAGAGGGGTAAGAGTACTGAGGGGCTCTTTATAATGTTTGGAGGTGCAATCCTTTTCGCTCTCGGAGGATCTGCCACAAATATATTAGCCCAAGCGTTAATTCAAGCAGGTGGTTTTCAATGGTATACCTTATTCCAGTTACCTTTTGGTATATTCTGGTTTATTTTTGGAGGAAATTACGCTGTTTTATGGGTGTTTTTAGGATTTTGGATGATGACAGTTTTCAACCTTTCAAGTCTTCCGTATTATCAAAGTGGGTTTCAAAAAGGTAAAATTCTTATTATGTATCCAATTTTAGATTCAATTGCTTTACTTCTTCCAATTACCGCTGGTCTTCTTGTCTTTAAACAGACTTTCTCTAATTTTCCTCTTTTCTTTATAGCTTTGATCTGTAGCGTCTTCGCCACAATTGTCTTAAGCAAGTATCAAGCTGCGATTGAGACAACGGATCCGTTAAAAACAGATAATGATAAAGAAGATATTGATCCTACTAAGCAATCTACCGATCTTGAATAATACAATTGGTTTCTGAGTTTAAAAAAAATCTTAAACCTAAATCCTATTTTAAATATTATATTATATATACTTACTAAAGCGATTTCGGTAAAAACCATGACTAAAAATAAAATTAAACCAGGTACTTACTTGTTTCCTAGGCCGGTTGTACTTATAGGAGCAAATATTAATGAGAAGCCCAATTTTGAACCCCTCGCATTTGTTAGTAGCGTTGAAGTTAAACCTCCATTAATATCCATAGCTTCTTACGAGACTCATTTTACAAATGTTGGAATAAAGGAAAATGGTACGTTCAGCGTGAATACCCCTTCTGAAGAAATAATGGTCGGTACTGATTATTGTGGCATCGTCTCTGGAAAAGATGCAGATAAGTCAGAAGTATTTGATGTCTTTTATGGAGAGCTTAAAACAGCTCCAATGATTCGTAAAGCACCACTAAATTTAGAATGTAAAGTAATCAAAACGCTTACTCTTAAAGATATAACTGATACTGAAATAGGTCACGAACTCTTTATTGGAGAAGTTGTAAATGCGTACGCTGAGGAGGAATATTTAACTGAAGGAGAACCAGATATCTCCAAAATAAACACATTTACATACTCTATGAAACAATATTGGAAAGTAGGCAAACCATTTGCAAAAGCATGGGAAGTAGGAAAGAAACTAGTAAAGGATTAGGAAAGTATGACTTCTCGTTCCTAATTATAAACAGCTAATTATTTTTTTTCTTTTTAAGAATGTTTTTAATATAAGTAATAATTTCGTTTCCAGAAATAGCTTTAACTAAATAACCATCAGCACCGAGTTCTTTTCCTTTCTGAATGTCTTCAAAAAAATTTTTAACGGTAAAAAGAACTACCAAAATTTTAGGGTATTTTAACTTTATTTTAGTCAAAATTTCGTAACCATTCATGCCGGGAAGCATAATATCAAGCAATACGAGTGCAATATCTTCGTGTTTTTCTTTAACTATCTCAAGTGCGTCGTAACCATTACTACAAGTTAAAGTGTCGTAATTCTCGAGTTGTAAAAACTTCTCGGTAAGAATCGTTATATCTTCTTCGTCATCGACAATTAAAATTTTTTTTGCTGCTGACATTGGAGCTACATCTTATATCTTATTTTTATATCCTACTAATATAGATTCTTTTTAATTATTTAAAAAGTATATATGGTTTTAATATTTTGATCGCTAGCATCGATCAATAACGTTATTTAAAAGGAGATCGATTCAAATTCGTTTAGGCGCTATGAAATAAGCAATTTGCGATCATGGTCTAGAACGAAAAATGCTTGTTCTATCTATTTAATATTTTTTTCACATAATCACGTAGTTCGTTTCCTGAAAAAGGTTTGGTAATATATCCATCTGCTCCTAACTCGTTACCTTTTTCTTTATCTTCTTTAAAACTTTTAACCGTAAAAAGAATAACCTTGATGTCTTTATAGGTTTCTTTCGATTTTATAGTTCTAAGGACTTCAAACCCTGACATCCCAGGCATCATAATATCTAAAAGGATTAGTGCGATCTCTTCATATTTTTCTTCAAGAGATTTTAACGCTTCTTTACCGTTGCTACAAGTAAGCGTGTTAAAATGATCAATGTGCAAAAACTTCTGAACGAGACTGACAATATCAGGTTCGTCATCACATATAAGAATAGAATTTTTATCTGTCATAGCAAATCCTTTTTTGTTTTAGTAGAAAGTAATTATATAAATATTATAATTAGATATTTTTCTGATGACTAACAATATATATCAACTCATTTCGATAATTTATATGTATACATTTTTCGAGTTTTAAACTACGATCAATTATGTCAAATCACGAAAATACACCCATTTTTCCCGATTCTTACATCGGCGATAGTTCTTTAGAATATGATAATTCGATTTGGATGGAAAGAAATCAAAAAAAAGCAACGCTAGTTTGTTTACAATATCTACACGATGAAAGTTTGAATAAACTTGGAACTCTCGACAATATAAACGAAAAAAAATGCTTAATTGCTGATTTAGGATGTGGAACAGGATTTTCTTCTGAAATATTAGTGGAAAAAGGGAACCGAGTTATTGGTATAGATATTTTAATCGATATGCTTTCTAAAGCTAAAACCAAAAAGAAATTTTTAAAAAAAGAAAAGGAACTCGAGCTACTATTAGCTGACATCAATTTCTTACCATTCAGGCGAGCTTCGATTGATCATTTGATGTCAATTTCAGCGTATAATTTTATTATTCATGGAAAAATTTTAATTAGCGACATATCTAAAACAGTCAATAAAACAGCAAGATATTTGAAGAAAGTTTTAAAACCTAACGGGAGAATTGTTATCGAATTTTACCCGAAAGATGAAAAAGAATTAAATGTTTTTATGTCTTCTTTCAAAGATAATAGTTTTGATGGATTTATGGTTAAGAAGGATTCTAATCAAAAATCGGGTCAAACATTTTTACTATTAAAAAAACGGTGAAACTTATAGGGATATGTAAATTTTGTGGAAAAGCAGATAAACATATTTCTGATGTGCTAAATATATGTCGAGATTGCATACTTAAAAGAGATTGGGAAATTGTTAAGCTACACGTTTTAAAAGTCCATAAACAAGTTAGAGCTTTAGTGGATCTACCTTCGGAGCCTCCAAGAGCAAATAAAAAGGAAATTAAGTTGAAGTGCAATTTTTGCATTAACGAATGTGCTCTTTCTGAAAATGATTCAAGCTATTGTGGATTAAGAAATATTGAGAGAAATCAGAGCGGTGAGTTACCATTACCTTCTAAACGAAAAGGTTATATTCACGGGTATCTCGATCCTATACCAACTAATTGCTGTAATGCATGGTTCTGTAGTGGGGAATATAACACCTACTCATTTGCAGCATTTTTATACGGATGCTCATTTAATTGCCTTTTTTGCCAGAACTCTTCCCACAAACATTTTTCAAAGAGGTATATGCTTGATGTCGAATCGTTAGCTAACAGAATATATAATAACAAAAAAATTACCTGTATTTGTTATTTTGGGGGTACTCCTGAAGTGCAACTACCTTTAACTATTAATTTAGCGAATCATATTTTAGAGAAAATCATGGAGGAAGAACACTCAAGAAAATTCAGAGTATGCTGGGAATGGAATGGCAGTGGTAACAGAGATTTAGTTGATAAATGTATGCAAATTGCCGTAAGATCTGGAGGTAACATTAAATTCGATTTAAAGTCTTTTAATGAAAGGTTAAACTTGGCACTATGTGGCATTAGTAATAGTAGAACACTTGAAAATTTCAAATATTTAGCTGATAATTATTTTGGTTCACGAGGAGAAGGTATGCCAGAAATGAGTGCTTGCACATTATTAGTCCCCGGGTATGTGAATCACGAAGAAGTTGAACAGATTGCTAAATTTATTAGTGAAATTAACGATAAGATACCTTATAGTTTGCTAGTGTTCCATCCTGATTATCAAATGAAGGATTTACCAATAACTTCGAGGAAACAAGCTAATAAATGTTTAGATATAGCAAAGAAATATCTTGTAAATGTTAATTTAGGAAATAAATTTCTCCTAGGGTTCTCGTAATTTTCTTTAAAAATTTCACTATTTTCTATAAATTTAAGTCAATTTTTAGGGATTTCTCCAATTTTACGACTACTTTTTATCAATAACAATCATTAATAGTAAAACAACATTTTATCATAATTATCAGGAAAAAAATTGGATGGAAAAATGAAGAGAATTCAGAGCATTGATATGATCCGAGGATTTGTTATATTTATTATGGTTCTTGGTCATTTACTTGATTGGTGGATAATAGTCCCTGATAGATGGGTAGTATTTATTTACTTCTCGTTTTTAGCGACGATTGCTGCTACGGGATTTTTGTTTATCTCTGGATTCAGCGCAGCAATAGCATATAAAAGCAGGATTAAAAAGGTAGAAACTTCTACTGACATTAATATGACACAAGCCAGGAACATTTATATCATTAGAGCATTATTATTATTAGTAATAGCCTTCATTTATAATACAGCAATCGCTTTAGCGTTAAACGACTTGAGGTGGATTTGGGCATGGAACGTTCTCCAAACAATTTCGATATCGCTCTTATTAGCGTGGCCTTTATTGCGCACCCCAAAATACTTGAGAATTTGTTTAGGGATTGGATTATTGGTTGTAAATGATATGCTTTTCCCATTTTTGCATTCTTATATCAATCAACAAAATATTTATGGCGTTTTATTCCACCTCTTATACCACCCTGAAGAGGCATTTAGGTTTATGGCTTATTTCGCAATTTTTATAATCGGAACTGTAGTTGGAGATTTCTTCTTTAACATCAATATTATCAAAGACCAGGAAGAAAGAAAGAAAAAAATTAAACGAGTGTTTATAAGGACGATCTTGATAGTTGGGATAATACTTTTTTCATTCGGAATTATATATAATTTTGATGATTTTATTCTACGCCCAACTCTTTCTTCTATTTTTTACTCGATTGGGTTCGTCTTAATTTTACTCGCAATACTCTTATATCTAGAGGAATTTGAAAAAATTAAACCAAAAAAAAGGTATAGATTCTTCTTTTACTTTTCATTTTACTCATTTACTGTCTATATTACCCACGATCTCTTGTACTTTATATTTCTTGAGCAACTAAATGCTCTAAATATCTGGTTAGTTATTTTTATGATATTTGTTTCAATTACATTACTATTAAAGGTTTTACATAAAAAAGTAGGATTAAAAGCTTCATTAAAAGCACAATTGAGTAGTTTAAGTTTAATAATAGCTAAAAAAATCGAACAAAGGAAAAGCAGAAAGTAGAAAATTAAGTTCTTTTAAGGTATTAATGATAAAATTTATTTATTTTTAATAATTTCTTTATCTACTTCAATTAAAAAAAGTTTAAAATATGCAACGAGCACGTATTAGATTAAGCAGCACTCAATTACCTTCTCTTAAGGCGGTATGCGAACAAATAGAAAGCGTCTGTAAAAACCAAGGGATAAGGAAACTGGGACCCATTCCATTGCCTACTAAGAGATTACGAGTACCTGTGTTAAAAGCTCCTTCTGGGCAAGGAACTGCTACCTGGGCGAAGTTTGAAATGAGAATTCATAAACGCCTTTTTGAAATAACTGCTAACGAGCGTTCGATGCATCTTATTATGAAGATCCAAATTCCAGAATCCGTTTTAGTAGAAATTGAACTAATGTAATACTTTTTTAGGTTCTTAGGGTTATTCTTTATCTATTAACTTTAATTTAATATTAATAAGATAAAGATCTTATTATTAAGTATGTCTGAAGAATTTTCACTCGATTCTGATTCAATAGAAGAAACGATGCTTGGTCCTTTATGGGCTCGAGCTAAGTATAGCAAACTGTATCCTGAATTATTGAACGATCAGCAAGCTATCCAAATTATTGAAAAAATTGATTATGATTTTACTGAAATTGAGAAATATCTTGGAGAATGGAGATCGCTCGGGCTTCTTGTTAGAGCAAGAAGTTTTGACAAGGCAATTAAGAATTATATTTCTCGTTATCCTACCGCATCAGTAATAAATATTGGATGTGGTTTAGATACCACTTTTTCTCGCGTCGACAACGGAACCATTAATTGGTATAATATAGATTTACCTGATGCAATTGCATATCGAAATCAATTTATCCCCAAAATTTCCCGAGCTAAAAATATTTCTAAATCGGTGTTTGATTATAGCTGGATTGATGAAGTCGATATAAAAACCGAAGATGGTGTTATTTTTTTCGCGGGTGGTTTCGTTTATTATTTTGAAGAAGAAGACATTCGTGAGCTAGTTACCTTTTTAGCTGAGAGAATTCCAGGGGGAGAATTTATTTTTGAAGGAATTTCAAACTTTGCGATTAAGGTTATTAATAAAAGGGCAAAAAAAGCTGGTTCTGACATCCGTGTGAAATTCGGAGTAGGTGATCCCATAAAACTCTTCTCAAAATGGTCGAAATATATTGAAGTGATTGATTGGTTTACACTCTGGACACATACGCCCATTAATCCAAACTGGTCAAAAAATACTCTTAAAATGCTTAAAATTTCAGAACTACTTAAGACAGCTAAAATTGTTCATTTGAAATTTTTAGGATGAATTTAAATCAATAGACAAATATTATTTTTTTAAAACATAGAGTTCTTTTTGAATTATGGCAGATTATCATACTAAAACATTTTACGGACAAAAATCAAGCATTACACTCACTAGTCCATCTAATTCGGCTCCGTTTGTTTTCTTAAGTTGTATAAATCGTAAGGAAGATGGGACATGGGAGAGAACATCAGAGGGTGAAGGGAAAACTGTTAAAATAACTATTGAAGAAATCATTTGTATATTAGAGGTTCTCCATAGAAAAAGTGCGAATTGGAGAGGTTTTCACGTTTTTAAGGAGCGTAAGACGGAAATCTATGTAGGGTGGGAAAAAGAATCTCATCAAGTATTACAAATTAAAATTGGTGATTACGTTAAGAAATTACATTTTCCTAATTTAAATTTCTTTACTTTAATGCTAGAACATATATTAACCGAAAAAATAGAATTTGCTACAAGCGGGAAAACAGGGAAAAAATCAAAAGATGGAGACGTTCATGGAGAAAGTGAATACGGTGTATTTTCTGAACAAATTCTCGCTAGAAATGGATTGCAAGTAGTAGAAACTACAGAATTTGGGGTTTTAAAAGAGACTGTTGAGGTAAAAGCTAAAATTAAAGTAGAAAGCCCTAAAGCTCTTTTAATAACACTTGAATCGGATATAGAATTTTGGATTCCTAAAAGCACAATTCACAGTGAATACGATGTGAAGAATAAAAAGAAGCTTCAAAATCTTATTATAGATAAATGGATTATTGATAAACAAAAAATTCCCAAATAATTTAATTAAATAAAGGTAATTTTTTATATACAAACTAATTATTACTTTGAAATTATGGAACTTAGTATTGATTTATTGAAAAAAATTGCACTGAATGTGTATTACGCAATCCACCCTATCTTAGGTTCAAATGAGGCTTCGGAAAAGGCTCAGAAAGGTGCAGGTGGAGACATTTCAATGCAAATAGACCTTATTGCAGAAAATATTATTATTAACACTATAGAAAATGCGAATTTAAGCATTTTACTCATCAGTGAAGAAATTGGAGAAAAATATATTGGAGATAAACAAAAAGCAATCGAAAGTCAAAATATCTTGATTGTTGATCCCGTTGATGGTTCTAACAACGCCGTACGAGGCATTCCTTACTGTTCAGTTTCAATAGCCTATGCAAAAGGCAAAAATATAGGCGACATAAAGAAAGCTGTAGTTTTAGATTTAATATCAAAAGACATTTATTGGGCAATCAATGGCGAGGGTGCTTACTTAAACGCTAGTAAAATTCATGTCTCGGATTTGGACCTTTCAAACAAAAGCTTTTTTGAGTTAAATCTCCCCAAGAAAAACTTATTTAAAAACATCGAGAGATTAAAACCAATTATCCAACAATTTCATCGTATGAGAATATTAGGGAGTAGTGCTTTAACATTATGTCAAGTTGCTCGTGGGAGTATGGAAGCATTCATTAATCTAAGAGAAAGTAATCGTCTTGTAGATGTGGCCGCGGGATATTTAATCCTAAAAGAGGCGGGTGGCAAGTTTTTTTCCATAAAAGGAAGTGAATTCGACCTAGAATTGTCAATAAAGACAAAATTTCCATTTATCGCCTGTAACGCGAATTTAGAATCTTTTCTAAAGGAAGAACTTGTTTTAATAAAAGGTTAATAGGGGATATCAATAGGATATTTGCCATATTTTCTCTTAACATTTTGCATCGCTTCAAATCTGTCGAGAGTAACTGCTGGATGGATGCTATGCCCTGAGCTAAAGATGTAACCTCCTCCAGGAGCTAATTCCCGTAGTAACCTTTTGGAATAATCTTCAATCTCAGAAATCTCTCCTACAGCCAGCATGACAGGACTTAAATTGCCCACAAAGGTAATTTTATCTCCAAATTTTTCATTTAACTTAAAGATGTCATATTCTGGGTTAGCGGTTGTAGATTCAATGGGATGGATTGCATCCACCCCACAATTTATAATGTCTTCAAAGATTTCTAAAAGATCACCATCTGAATGTAAGAGTATCTTGCAATTATTCTTATGAGCTACATCACATATTTGTTTTAGCCATGGAAATACATATTTTCGATATAAATCTGGCCTCATGAAAAGTCCATTCTTAAATCCGTAATCGTCGTATAGTAACACAATTTTGGCATCGTTTTCCGCTAAGATTTTCACTAATTCTACCGTGAAAGTTCCCCTATCGTCAAATATCCTCTTTATCTGTTTATCGCGTCCCATTATTCGGGAAAAGGTTTCGATTCCAAATCCTTCCCATGAACATTCCATTAGAGCACCAGTTGATGGGATAGAAAAAACTGCGTCATTCATTTCTTTTTGTACGCTTCTTCCTGATAGAAATTGATCCATTCGGGATTTTAAATTTGGATCTGGCAGTTCCCAACTTTCGTAGTCTTCAAACGACTTGAAATGCCCTCCGTGGTATGCTAAAATCATAGTTTTATCTTCAGCATATTCATTTTTCATTACTCTACCATACTCATCGATATATCCTCCCTTAAACATTTTTCGGGGAAATATACTTACATAACTGAGCACTAAATCCATTCCTACTTTGCTAGAAAATTTGTAGGTGTTTCTGTATCCTCGACCACCGCTAAGTTTTACACCATAATGTTTAATTATAGTATTGTTTGTAAACGCACTTTCAAAAGCGGGGACTCTATCCGGTTCTTTGTGTTCGATAGTAGTTAAAACTCTTTCTGGAGCCTTCATTAAATCTCAATTCAATAATCTTTTATTAAAATCTTTTACTACATTAAGAAGGTCTTTAAAATATAAAAGTTTAATTTTACAAAAGTGAAGAGCTGATTCCATCTTGGTTGAACTTAGAAGACTAACAACGGACTTCTTTTCAAGAGATACGATTGAAGTAGGCAAGGATCTATTAGGTAGATATCTACTAAAGAAAACAGAGAAAGGGGATATGATAGGAAAAATAATTGAAGTCGAAGCGTATTTAGGTCCAAACGATAAAGCCTGCCACGCATACAACTTCAAAAAGACCGAGAAAACAAAAGTTATGTATATGAAACCGGGTACTTTTTATGTTTATTACATTTATGGGATGTATTTCTGCCTTAATGTAATGACTGAACCAGAAGGGATACCATGTGCTATTTTTATAAGAAATCTATTTCCAATTGAAGGAATAGAATTAATGAAAGAAAACAGAAAGGTAAAAATCGGAAAAAACTACAAAAATTTAGTAGATGGTCCTGGTAAATTGTGTATGGCGTTTAATATAACAAAAGAACAATATAATGGTATTGATTCTTGCGCGGAAAATTCAAAACTCTATTTTGTTCAAGGAAAGAACATAGATAATAAAAAATTATCACTAAATAAGCGAATTGGGATAGATTATGCAGAAGAAGACAAAAATCGACTTTTACGCTTTACCTTAGAACAAGATTTATAAAAAACCTAAATCTCGGTTCCAATTCAAATACTATGACCGTATAATATGCCCCTCCACGACCTTACCATAAAGCGTGAACACCTAAACTTACGATTGCTCCATCCCTGACCTGATCGGTTTTGTTATTACGAGCTTATTTCTTTCCTACGAAAGAAACTGCTCTGGCACCCACCATCATGGGGATCGCTTCGACGGGACATAAAATTGGATAATATTCCTCATGAAACCTGAATCTAGGCAATTTGCGTTAGAGACCATTTTACGCTTCATCCAGTATAGGATTGCAGAACGGGCCTAAGGTTCCAAGAAAAATAATGAATGGAATTATAAAAACTTATTGAAGTATTGGATCTAATGTTATTTCTCTATTGATTTTAATACCTAATATCGATAAAAATTCTTCTGTATCTGGAAAGACATATGTTATGTTATCTCCATCGTCCTCAATCGAAATTTCTTTGATAAACTTTCCGTCTACTTTCACTTTCAAGTCATTTAAGATCATACCATAGGAATAATAATCGCATTTCAAAAAACTACATAACATGTAAGTAATATTAAGTTAAACTTTATGTAAAACCAAAAATAAGCTAGAATATAGCTCAATTATCATGAAATAATGAAATTTGAGTAAATTTTAAGGGATTGTTATGTCTGAAGATATTATATATATCGAAGCAGAAACGCTAGAAAGTTTCATGCGAGATGTTTTTATAGGGCTTGGGGTTCCTAAAGGCGATGCCCACATTATAGCTGAAGTCTTAATTGCTTCTGATATTAGAGGAATTGATACTCATGGAATACAACGTTGTAAAATGTACTTCGATCGTATAAAGGCGGGTATCTATGAAGTAGATACAAAAATCGATGTAATTAAGGATGGTCCAACAACCGCTCTTTGGGACGGAAATTGTGGAATGGGACATGTCATTGCGTATAAAGCCATGAAAACAGCAATCGAAAAAGCGAAAAAGCATGGATTAGGCTCTGTAGCCGTCAGAAATTCAACTCATTTTGGTATTGCGGGCTACTATTCGCTCATGGCAATTAAGGAGGGAATGATTGGATTTGCCGTAACAAACGCTCGACCCTCCATGCCACCTACCTTTGGAGTCGAACCGATGCTCGGTACAAACCCATTAACTGCGGGCGCACCAACGGATGAAGATTTCCCTTTTTTAATTGATTGTGCTACTACTATTGTTCAAAGAGGTAAAGTAGAGTTATATAATAGAATTAATAAACCCTTACCTGATGGTGTTGTAATAACAAATGAAGGCAAGACGGAAACTGACCCTGGTAAAATATTGGAAGATATGGGTAAAGGTAAAGCAGCATTACTGCCTCTAGGAGGCAAGGGTGAAGAAACTTCAGGTTATAAAGGTTATGGATACGCAACATTAGTTGAATTATTATCAGCAGCTCTACAAGATGGAATATACCTTAAAGATACAATAGGAATTGTAGAAGATGGTCAGAAAAGGTTAAAAGTAGGTCATTTTTTCTTAGCCATTAATATTGAGAGTTTTCTCCCTCTTGAAGTTTTTAAAAAGACAGCGGGAAACATCATGAGAGGCCTTCGATCTTCCAAGAGAGAACCCGGTGCAGACCGAATTTATACAGCAGGCGAAAAGGAATATGATGCTATAGTAAGTAGAGGAAAAACGGGAATTCCTCTTAATAAAAGTTTACAAGAAGACATAAAAATTATGCGAGAAGAACTCAATTTGGTTGAATACAAATCTCTTTTTTAACGAAATAATCTATTTTTTTTACTTTTATTAAGAAAAGAGCTAAGAATTAATAAGTTTAGAGCTGTTTATACGAACTTTCAACTTATCTTAGATATGATTTAGATTAAATAGTCTTCTAGATAAATAAAATCTATTGCAATCAAAGTGATCTTCGTGACAAGTACAAAAGTTGATATTGTATCTGATTCCAAAGATGTGCTCCACATAGATTTTAAAACTCTTAAGAATTTCATTAGAGATGTGTTTATTGGTCTTAATGTGAAGAGAGTTGACGCCGATATCATAGCAGATGTTTTGATTACATCAGATTTACGAGGTATAGATTCACACGGTATTCAAAGATGTAAGATGTATTACGATAGGATTAAAGAAGGAATATATAATACAGATACTAAAATAAAGATCGTTAAAAAAGGCCCCACTACAGCTGTTATTGACGGTGGCTGTGGATTAGGACCAGTAATTGGTTATAAGGCTATGAAATTAGCTATTCAGAAGGCAAAAAAATATGGTCTTGGGGCTGTAGCAGTGAGAAATTCAACGCATTTTGGAATTGCTGGATATTATTCGCTCATGGCGATAAACGAGGGGATGATAGGGATTACAACTACGAACGCTAGACCAGCTGTTCCTCCAACATTTGGTGTAGAACCAATGTTGGGAACAAACCCATTAACTTTAGGAACACCCACAGATGAAAATTTCCCATTTTTACTCGACTGCGCTACATCAATTATTCAAAGAGGTAAAGTAGAAGTGTATGATAGAATACACAAACCACTTCCCGACGGTCTAATAATTACCACAAATGGAAGATCACCGAATGATCCTCACGAAACCCTTAAAAATTTAGAAGAGAGTACTGCTGCACTTTTGCCTTTAGGTGGAAAAGGTGAGGGCACATCTGGTTATAAAGGATTTGGTTATGCTACATTTGTAGAAATTCTCTCGTCAGCTTTACAAGACGGTATTTTCCTAAAAGACACAGCAGGAATTATTGAAGATGGTCAAAAACGCCTAAAAGTTGGACATTTCTTTTTAGCAATAAATATTAATCATTTTACTACTCTAAAAAGGTTTAAACGAACTACGGGAACAATTATGAGAAATCTTAGGGTCTCTAAGAAATCTCCTGGAAAGTCCCGAATATATACTGCTGGAGAAAAAGAATATTTCTCTGTAAAAGAACGGAAGATTCAAGGCATTCCAATTAATAAAAGCTTGCAAAAAGATATTAAAACCATGCAGAAAGAATTAGGACTATTTAACTATAACTTTCCCTTTTAATTTTTAGAATATAATCCCATCAGTTCGTCCTTCTACGGGTTCGGAATGAAGAATTACTTCTGTTAAATTTTCAATTTTCATTTTATTTTTTATTTGCTGCTCTGCTTCTGTTATCAAAGTATGAACTCGCGTTATATTAAGAGCACCGTTAAAAAAAACATGGAGTTCGAGAACACAAAAATCAAGGGCAGCCCAAAATTCCAAGCCATGATATCCTTTAACCTCTGGAATCGATTTCAAAAGGCTATGAAGGGAAGCTTGAATCTCTTTCTTCTTTTCAGGTTCTATAGGTGTGCAAACTAGATGATCTATTAAAGAATTTTTCAGCATTGTTTGGGATTCTATGTGAGTAATAATTCGCGAGATAAATGTGACTTGCTCTTGTAACTGTCTTTCAAACAGACTGCTTAATTCGTGAGCCTCCTCTAAAGATAAACTATCATCAACAATAATAGCTAATGATAAGAAGTAATCGTTTTCAATTCTAAATATATTCAAGTCTTTAAAATCTGATATCTCTTTAAATTCACTTTTCATAGTATAAAGCAAATTGAATATCTTTTCTCCGAGCGAAGATTCTCCGCTTAGAGGATTCATTTCAACTAATGTCTCTACATTGTAAGACGGAAAAAATTTCTTGCTCAAGGCTCCTATACCTTTTGTAATATCATTCGCATGAACTACAGATATATGATCCTCAACAGCTAATCGTATCTCTAAAAATAATGTGTTGCCACTAATTCTAACCTTTAATTCCTCAACACCATTTACATGATCAAGATTGAATATGCTTAGTTTTATTTCTTCTATAATAACTGAGTTTATTGGGTTTACATCGATTAATTCTTTAATTCCTTCCTTTGAAACAATGATTGAGCTTATAATTATCAATATTGAAAGAGCAATACTAAAATAGGGATCTAAGAATTGAATGCTAAAAAATAAAGTGATAATGAAATTAATTACAACTATGAGTGCTCGAAGAGAATCTTGGAACAAGTTTAAACCTTGAATTTTAAGGGATAAACTATTCAGTTTCTTTCCTTGCCATATTAATACCCTAGAAAATACTAAATTAATAATAAACGATATTACTAGTATCAAGAGTCCCAAATCCGGATTAATGATTCCAAATGTACTAGATAAAATGGTTTGAATTGCTATAAAAATAAGAACACTATAGATATTAATTAAAATTACACCTTGAACCAATCCTCCTACCGAATCAATTTTGGAATGCCCGTACATATGTTCGAAATCTGGGGGTTTTTGACTAATGTATAATGAATAAATCGTGAGAGAAACAAAAAAAATATCCGTAAATGTATCTACGGTCTCAGATAAAAAGCTTAAACTTCCAGTTATTATTACACCAATTAGCTTTAAGCTTGATTGAATTAGGATTATAACAAATGCTATAATTCCATATTTAATTTTAATATCCATATTCTTCATAGAATTTCTCTTTAGCTAATAAAGGATTTAAAGCAATAATGAGAATTAAATATTTGGCAATAAAATAATGATAAAAAAAAAAGAGTTTTGAATTTTTTATCCATCTCTAGGAATAACAATCTCAAGATCTGTAATCGGATAGGACGAACATGGATGAAAGTAATTATATTTTTTATCTGCTCCTCTTCTCCAATCAGAAACTGGATTTATATATACATTACCATCTATTAGGAGAGTTCGACAGAATCCACACTCACCAGAACGACATTTTGAAGGTGGGTTTAAGTTTGCTCTTTCTAAAGCCATTAAAACAGACTCAGTTGCTATGGCAGGTATTTCCTTTGTTAAATCACCAATATAAATTTTGACCTTGAATATTTTTTCGGCAACTTCTTTTGGAAAATCGGTATGAGTTAAAATATCCTTCACTTCGCCAAAAGCTTCTCTCCGAATTCGTTTAACTGGCAAGTTAAACTTTTTGAGCTCTTTATCAACAAAATCATACATAACTTGTGGTCCACAGATGAAAAAAGTACTTGAGCTGACATCACAATATTTTTCAATTATCTCTTTAGTTATTAATCCCTTCTCACATCCTTCTAATGTAACAACATCACAACTTAAGACATGAACAACCTTAATTTTATCTGGATAATTTTTCTCTAATTCTTTAAACTCGTCGTAAAAAATTATGTCATCCTCTTCAGAACTACCATATAACAGCGTTAATTTTGCATTTAATGTCCCGTCGATTATTGCTTTAGCCATCGATCGGAATGGCGTAATGCCGGAACCTCCAGCAATTCCTACAATCTGGTTTAAATCTCTTAACCTATCAAAATAAAAGAATCCTTCTGGC
>Ga0255055_10000891_pt1 | contig 22822 bp, 18 predicted proteins | sample JV7_2_27_MG_FD_188633 | JGI IMG/M metagenome (GOLD analysis project Ga0255055, IMG submission 188633) | Seawater microbial communities from Jervis Inlet, British Columbia, Canada - JV7_2_27 | ecosystem: Environmental > Aquatic > Marine > Inlet | place: Canada: British Columbia | collected...
TGGGAAATCGCTTTGGAGCGCGGACCGAAGGTCCTGCGGCAAGTCCGTGGCATCAGACCAGGTCGCGACGGGACGCTGCCACAGCCGCGGCAGGATCTGGCGGGCGCGATACGCGGCCTCCCCGCGCCCGGCCACCCAGTCGTCGATGATGCGGGCTGCCTCTTGGGGCGCGACGTCTAGCAGATTCACTGCAGGATCTGCGCGTCGATGCCCACGCGGAAGGTGGCGCCCAGATCATTGCTGCCGCTGCCCGCGGCGAGCCCGATCTCGTAGCGCCCGATGAGCAGCCCCACTCCCAGGCCGAAGCGAACTGCCCGCTCGATGTATCCGGCTTCGCTCGTGATGGCGAACTCGATACGCACGGCCCGGTCCATCGTGAGGCCGCCGGCCAACGTGTGGTCCCAGTACCCGGAGCCGCCGTACGTCGCGCCGTAGCGGAACACTACGCGGGTGGCCGTGCCGACGAACGGAACCGAGTCCCCAGCCACGAACTCCGCTCCGAGATAGTAGTCCGTGGTTTCCTGCCGCGTGAAATTGATGGGAAAGAAGTGGGTGGCGGCGGCGAAATTGAGCCGCTCGTGCGCGGCGACGCGGATCCCGGCGTCCAATGTGAACCCGTGCTGGTCGAGGAAATCGAACTGGGCGTCCTGGTAGGCGAGAAGCAGGCCGGCCTGCAGGAAACCGAATCGCGCTCCCACGTTGGCGCCGAACAACTGCTCGTACACTGGAATCGTGCTGCCTGCACTGGCGGGCGAGGTCGTGGTGCGCACGAGGTCCCGCACCTGCATCCGGCCGTACAGCAGCCCGAGCTGCATCCGCGGGCCCAACGAGTAGCTCGCGCCGGCGAGCAACCCGGAGAGACCGACCACCTCCGACGTGCGAGCCATCTCCAGACCGAGGCTGAACCCGGTCGGATCGGGGCTGGGGGCGGGGTTCCAGAAGATCCCCGTGGTGCCCATTTCGAGCGCGGGAGGCTGACTCAGCGTGGTGGTGGTGACCCGCCACAGGTCGGCGGCCGGCGGTGCCTGGGCATGGAGCGGGGCCGCGAGCAGCGCGAGGGCAAGGGTGGCGGTGGCGCCGAAGGATCGCACGGGTGAAGCTTTGCGGGGTCTCGTGGGGGTGTCAAGGCGCAGCTTGCTGCCCCCACCGGGGGCCATTATGTTCAATCAACACCACGACTTGGGCAACCCGGCGGTTGCGCAGGCTGACGAATTGACGAACTCGAAAGCCATCACAGCTCTCATCGATATCCAACCCCAGGCGGGCAACTCTCCTGCCCGGCATCCCACGGCGGGCGCGGCCCGCGGCCGGGATGCAGAGGTGATCCGCCCCATTCCGTGCCACGTCGCCATCCTCTAGGCTGAGAGACGAATGACCGCCACTGCGATGCGCACGCACCGCTGCGGCGCACTCCGCGCGGACCACATCGGCGCGCGAGTACGGCTCGGCGGCTGGGTCCACCGGCGCCGCGATCTCGGGGGGTTCATCTTCCTCGACCTGCGCGACCGCGACGGGATCGTGCAGTGCACGTTCAGTCCGGACTGGACGGCGCCGGATGTGATGGAGCGCGTCGCCCAGGTGACCACTGAATCGGTGGTTCTGGTTGGTGGGGAGGTGGTGGATCGGGGTGGAGACCGCAATCCCGAGATGGCGACCGGCGATATCGAGGTTCACGCGGACCAGCTCGAGGTCGTGGGGCCGGCAAGGCTCGAGGCGCTGCCCATCCCGGTGTGGCGCACCAAGGGCGAGGATCTGCCGGGCGAGGAGCTGCGCCTGCTGCACCGGCACCTGGATCTGCGGCGGCCGGAGCTGCTGCGGAACTTCGCGCTGCGTCACCGGCTGCTGCAGTGCGCGCGAGCCACGCTCACCGAGCTCGAGTTCTACGAAGTCGAGACGCCCGTGCTCACGAAGCCCACTCCCGAGGGCGCGCGCGACTACCTGGTCCCATCGCGAGTTCACAAGGGGCAGTTCTACGCGCTGCCACAGTCACCACAGCTCTACAAGCAGCTGCTGATGATCTCGGGCTTCGACCGCTACTTCCAGCTCGCCAGGTGCTTCCGCGACGAGGACCTGCGGGCCGACCGGCAGCCGGAGTTCACGCAGATCGACATCGAGGCGTCATTCGTCTCGCCCGAGGACGTGTACCAGGTGCTGGAAACGCTGCACGTCGCGCTGTGGAACGAGGCGGGCCACTCCGTGACGGCCCCGTTCCCCAGACTGGCGTTCGCCGAAGCGATGGAGCGCTACGGCAGCGACAAGCCCGATCTGCGGTTCGGGCTCGAGCTCGGTGACCTGACCGGCCTTCTGGGTGGGCGTGGCTTCCGGGCCTTCGACCAGGCGGCGGAGGCCGGCGGGCGCGTGCGGGGACTGCGCATTCCCGGCGGGTCGGGTCTCTCGCGCAAGCAGGTGGATGCCCTCGCGGAGCTGGCAAAGGGCGCGGGCGCCGGAGGCCTTGCCACCCTGAAGCACCAGGACGGCAAGCTCACTGGACCGCTCGCCAAGCTGGAGGGAATGACCGCCGAGCTGGCCGGGCTGGAGGACGGGGCGCTGCTGCTCGCGACGGCGGGACCCGATCATGTGACGTCCAAGGCGCTGGACGCCGTGCGCCGCGGCGCGATTCGCGCTCTCGGGCTGGAGCCCAGCCGGCCACACGGGTTCTGCTGGATCGAGCAGTTCCCGCTGTTCGAGTGGGAGCCGGACGGCGAGCGCTGGCTCGTGGCGCACCACCCGTTCACCGCGCCGCATCCGGAGGACGTCGAGCTGCTGCGGGCTGGCGAGCGCAGTGGGGTGCGGGCGCTCCATTACGACCTGGTTTACAACGGCACCGAGCTGGGCAGCGGGTCCATTCGAATCACCGATCCGGAGATACAGTTGTTGGTGTTCGAAATGCTGGGCATCTCGCCGGAAGAAGCCGATCATCGCTTTGGCTTCCTGCTGCGGGCGCTTCAGGCTGGAGCGCCTCCGCACGGCGGGTTCGCGGTCGGTTTCGACCGCGTGGTGATGCTCCTCGCCGGCGCGGAGAGCCTGCGCGAGGTCATCGCGTTCCCCAAGACGACCGCCGCGCGGGCGCTGTTCGAGGATGCGCCCACCGTTCTGGATCAGGCTGAGCTGAGCGATCTCGCGCTCAGGGTGGACAACGCATGAGCAAGCAGGTCACGCACAGGATATCCACCGAGGGAGCCGATCCATTGTCGCTCTCCGGCGTGAATGACAGCAACTTGCTGGAGCTGGAGCAGGCCATGGGTGTCCGCGTGACGATGCGGGGTGAGCAGTTCAGCGTGGCGGGCGAACTCGAGGCCGTGGAGCAGGCGACGCGCGTTGCGAACGCGATGGTGGACCTGGCGCGCATGGGCGAGGTGGTGAGTCCCGAGGACGTGCGTCGGCTGGTGGCCGACGGGGGCAGCGACGCGCAAATGGCCAACGGCGACTACAAGATCCTGCTGCCCGGCGCGCGCCGCGTGGTTCAGCCCAAGTCGCAGGGCCAGCGCGAGTACGTGGCCGCGATGCGGGAAAACGAGATAGTGGTGAGCATAGGTCCGGCGGGCACGGGCAAGACGTACCTGGCCGTAGCAATGGGAGTGGAGGCCCTCACCCGCAAGCGGGTGCGCCGCCTGGTCCTGGCGCGGCCGGCGGTCGAGGCCGGCGAGCGGCTTGGGTTCCTCCCGGGCGACCTGCAGGCCAAGGTGGACCCGTACCTCAGGCCGCTGTACGACGCTCTCGAAGACATGATGCCGGAGGACCGGATGCAGCGGGCGCTGGAGACACGAACGATCGAGATCGCGCCGCTCGGGTACATGCGGGGTCGCACGCTGCAGGACGCGTTCGTGATCCTGGACGAAGCCCAGAACGTCAGCAACATGCAGATGAAGATGTTCCTCACCCGGTTGGGCCTGAACTCGCGCGCGGTGGTCGCGGGAGACAAGACGCAAGTGGACCTTCCCAACCGCGAGGAGTCCGGGCTGCTGCAGGTGGAGCGCATACTGCCGGGCATCGAGGGCGTGGCGTTCTGCTACCTGGAGGAAGACGACGTGGTGCGACACCGGTTGGTTCGGGAGATCATCCGCGCCTACAGCGAGGACGAGAACGCATGAGCCGGCGATCTCGACACTCGTTGAACCTGGAGCTGCCACCGAGTCGCATCCCCGGTGCGGTGGCGTTTCACGCCGCGCGATGGGGTCTGCTGCTCGGGCTGGCCATCCTCACCTACGTGCTGTTTCCCGTCGCTGCGGGCTTCGAGGGCCAGGTGCCGGACGTGGGCGACGTCTCGCAGCAGGAGGTCATCGCCCCGTTCGCGTTCGAGGTCCCGAAGTCGGCCGCGGAGGTGGAGCGGGAGGCGCTGCAGTACGAGGCTACCGCGCGGCCCATCTACGAGTACCGGGGTGACGTGCTCGACAGCGTGCTCGCCGCGACGGATTCGATGTTCGCGGCGCTCGATGCCGTGGCGGATCCCGACAGCTTCGTGGCCGTCGCCCAGGCGGCCGGTGTGGCGCTCACGACGGAAGAGGCGTTGTACCTCCAGGAAGGCGCTCGGCTGGCGCAGTTCCGCCGGGCGCTGCGCACCCTGTTCCGGCGGCAGCTGCCGCGCGGTGTAGCCGGATTAGGAACGCTGGAGGAGGAAGTCACGCCCGAGCTAGTGGTGCGGCGCGGCGACCGGGAGACGGTGGCGCAGCGTGACACCCTGATGACGTGGGAGCGCTTCATGGAGTCTCGCGAGGCGCTCCAGCCGGACGGGGACCCGACGCTCTCGAATCAGGTATTCGTCAAGCTCATCCACGGGTTGGCCAGACCCACGCTCGTCGCCAACACTGCGGAGTACCAACAGCGCCGGCGGGCACTGCGAGAGAGCGTCATTCTGGTGAAGGACCAGGTGCGCGCGAACGAGCGCATCATCCATGCCAACGAGGTGGTCACCCAGCAGTCGCAAGACCGCCTCGCGGCGCTCAGGGCGGTGCAGTTACAGCTCGGCGCCGGCGGGAGGAGCCTGTCCGGCAGCCTCGGGCAGATCCTCGCCAATGCGCTGGTTATCGGCGTGTTCTGGCTGCTGATCATGCTGTACCGCCCGGACACGTACAGGGCCATACGGCTCATGCTGGTGCTGGCGCTGCTGTTTGCCGTTGTGATCGTGGGCGCATCGGTGAACCTCAGGTTCATATCGGACGCCCCGGAGCTGATCCCGATTCCGTTCGCCGCCATGTTGATCACGGTGATCTTCCGCGGACGGGTGGCGATGGTGGCAGCGATCGTGCTGGCCGTGCTCATCGCCTCGCAGGCCGTTTACAACAACGTGGATGCGCTGCTTTTCGCGCTCGTGGGTGGTGTCGCCGCGGCGGTGTCGGTTCGCTCCATCCGGCGGCGCAACCAGTTCCTGACGGCGACGGTCGCCGTAGCTGGCGCGTATCTGCTGGCGGGGGTCGCGGTGGGGCTGCGGGCGGACTGGTCGTGGATCGACCTGGGACTCACCGGACTGTTCGGTGGCCTCAACGCGTTCGCGTCTGCCGCGCTCGCCTCGACACTGCTCCCGGTCGTGGAGTCGGTCACGGGGGTCACGACCAACCTGACGCTGCTCGAGCTGTCCGACCCGAACCGACCTCTCCTCAGGCGACTGGCCACGGAAACGCCGGGTACGTACGCCCACAGCATCGCTATGGCAAACCTGAGCGAGGCCGCATGCAACGCGATCGGCGCAAACGGCCTTCTGGCGCGCGTGGGTTGCTACTACCACGACGTGGGAAAGCTCAAGAAGCCGCAGTACTTCGTCGAGAACCAGAGCTCGGGAGCGAACCCGCACGACAAGCTCAAGCCGGAAGTGTCCGCGGGCATAATCAGGAACCACGTGCGAGACGGCATCGCGCTGGCCGAAGGGGCCAAGCTGCCTCCGGTGGTGAAGTCGTTCATACCGGAGCATCACGGCTCGATGGACATCACGTACTTCCTGGGGCGGGCGCGCGACCGTGAGCCCGACGCCGAGATCGATCCGGCGGACTACCGCTACCCGGGCCCGAAACCGCACTCGATCGAGACGGCCGTCGCGATGCTGGCCGACGGCGTAGAGGCAGCGGTGAGGGTGCTGGACGATCCGTCGCCCGAGAAGCTGAGCGACGCGATCGACTTCATCATCCGCCAGCGGATCGACGCGGGTCAACTCGATGAAGCACCCCTCACCCTCGAGCAGCTGGCGCAGACCCGCGATGAGTTCGTGCGCGTGCTCGGGGGCGCCCACCACAACCGCATCGACTACCCGGCGGCCAGTGGCGGCATCGGCGCGGACTGGGAAGCGTCGTCCACCCAGGCGTGATCTCCGGGTGGCGGACACCGGAGCAGCCGGCACCCCGGCGGCTGTGACGGTACGCCAGTGGGGGAATGCCGTGCTGGACGGTGAGGGCGTCCGAGCGGCGGCGATCAGCATCACATTTCTCTCGGGTCCCCGTATGCGCGGCCTCAACCGGAGGGCGCTGGGCCGCGACAGGGCGACCGACGTGATCGCGTTCCCTCTGCAGCATCTGGGAACTGTGGCGGGCGACATCTACGTCTGTCCCAGCGTGGCACGCCGGTCCGCTCTGGCCGCCGGCGTCTCTGAGCGCGAGGAGGTCCTGCGGCTGGTGGTCCACGGCATTCTTCACGTGCTCGGCCGCGAGCACCCGGAGGGGAAGGGCAGGACCGGCTCGACAATGTGGCGTTTGCAGGAGCGATACGTGCGTGAGATCTCGAGCGGGAGCGGTGGATGAGTGCGGCGGCGGCGACCTACGCGGCGCTGCTCGTTGCGCTGATGGCCGCTCTGTGGGCCGGGCTCCTGGTGCTGGCGGAGGAGGCACCGACCCTGGTGCGCGCTCTGGGCGACCCGCCCAGCGCTCCGGGGCAGGCCGTGCCCCTGTATCGAGCGATCGAGGTGAGCCGGCTGGCCCTGCTGATGGTGGCGGGCGTATCAGCATCCTACGGCGTGGTGTGGTGGCTGCGGCCCCCTCTGCAGGCGGCGCTGACGGTGGCCGTCACCGGTGCGCTGTTGTACGTGCTCGCCGACGCCCTGCCGCGCGGTGCGGGTGTGTTGCTGCCGCAGCTCGCCGCCGCCGCGGCCCCCGTAGCGCGCCGTAGCCTGGCGCCGTTCAAACCCCTGCTCGGGCTCGTGGCGGCGCTGGAACGCGGGCTGGCGCTCCTGTTCCCCCCCCAGGTGCCGCGCGACGAGCCGCTCGGGTCGGACGAGCGCGACATGCTCGCCGGCGTCGTCTCTCTGCGGGACGCGGACGTCGCTGAGGTCATGACGCCGAGGCTGGACGTGGTGGCGGTAGAAGCCGAGGCCGAGTGGGGAGAGATGGTGGAGCTGCTCAGACGCAGCGAGCATGCGCGGCTGCCGGTCTATCGGGAGGACCTCGACGACATCGTAGGGGTGCTCTATGCGAAGGATCTCACCCCGGCGGTGGCCGGCGTGGAGCCGCGACCGGAGCGGTGGCAGGACCTGGTTCGCCCTGCGGCGTTCGTGCCCGAGTCCAAGTCGCTGGTCGCGCAGCTGAGGGACTTCCAGCGCGGTCCCACGCACATGGCGATCGTGGTCGATGAATTCGGTGGCACGTCGGGTCTCCTCACGCTCGAGGACGTCCTGGAGGAAGTGGTTGGCGAGATCCACGGCGAGTACGACCGAGAGGAAGAACCTCCCGTCAGATCGGAAGGCGACGACCGCTTCTGGGTGGACGGCTCGGTGTCACTCGACACCCTCTCCGACGCGCTGCACACCGACATCGACCATGAGGAAGTTACCACGGTCGGAGGATTGATCTACTCCGAGCTGGGACGGGTTCCGCGCCCCGGTGAGGAGCTGCACGTGGGCGAGTTCCGCGTGGTGGTGGAGCAGGTCGTGCGGCGGCGCATCAGGCGCGTCTACTTCGAGCGCCGGCCCGAAGGTGCCGAGGCCGTCTCGGAGGAGGGCGCATGATCGGCTGGGTTCTGGTCGCGGCAGGTACGCTGCTGGCGAGCGCCGGCGTCCTGGGAGGCGTGAGCGCGGCAGCGGTACGGAGGGTGCACCTCTACCGTTGGGCGACGGGAGGGCTGCCCGGCGCCGGCGCGGCGGCCGTACTTCTCGCTGCGCCCGGACGAGTCCTCCGGGCCGCTCACGGGCTCACGACGGGCGGCGTGATCTTGAGCGGGCTCGGCGTTGCGGAGCTGGTGCGCGGGCTGCCACCCATCCTGGGAGTCGGAGCGGTAGTGCTGATTGCGCTGCCCATCCTGCTCGCTGTGGTCTACGCTCTGCCTCGCGCCTTGGGACGACGCTGGCCGCAGCGCATAGTGCGCAGAGCCGTCCCGTGGCTGCGCCGGCTTGCGGTGGTGATCGCGCCATTCTTTCCGCGCGCACTGCAGCCGCGAGCCCGTGCGGCTCTGGACGCGAGGCTGCGCGGCGGCGAAGCCGACGAGGATCTGGACCGCGATGAGCTGCCGGTACTGGCCGGCGTTCTGGCGTTCAGCGAGCGGCCGATGAGGGAGGTGATGACGCCCCGCACGGAGATCGTGGCGGTGCGCGAAGGTGCCTCGCTGGATGAGGTGGGTCGCCTGTTCTCCGAGTCAGGCTACTCGCGTATGCCGCTGTACCGGGAGTCGCTCGACAATATCGTAGGGATGATCTACGCGTTCGACCTCCTCAAGGTGACACCCGGAGCGGAGCTCCCGCTCAGGCCGGTCACGTCGGCGCCAGGATCGAAACCGTGCGCGGACCTCCTGTTCGAGATGCAGCGTGAGCGGCGCCAGTTCGCAGTCGCGCTGGACGAGTATGGGGGCACCGCGGGCATAGTTACCTTCGAGGACCTGCTGGAGGAGCTGGTGGGAGAGATCTTCGAGGAGTACGATTGGCGCACGTACTCAGATGGATCCACAGCGGACCTGGTTGAGGCAACCGGTGCGACTCCCACTGAGGAGATCGCGGCCCGGTTCGACGCGCCTCTGCCCGAGGATACCGAGACGATTGGAGGGCTGCTGGCCCGGGCTGCCGGCCGCATTCCCCAGACCGGCGAGCGCTACGTGCTCGGAGGGCTGGAGTTCGACATTCTGGCGGCAACGCCGGTTCGATTGGAACGGGTGCTGGTGCGGCGCGGGCCGGTGCCGAGCATCTCGTTGGAGCGGCCCGAGCGGAGCGAGACGGCATGACGCAGACGGGCGAACGCATCAAAGAGTACCTCACCGGAGAGTTTCCCAACCTGCAACCTCCGGAGGTGAAGAAGCGGGCGCGGCGGCTGCGGCGCCACTTCCTCACCGGGCTGGTGGTGCTGGCACCCGTCGGCGTGACCGTGCTGGTCCTCATGTGGATGTTCCGCACCATCGACAGCATCCTGGGCGATCCGCTGCGGGCGGCGATCGGCTTCGGCATCCCGGGGTTGGGCTTCCTGCTCCTGCTGCTGGCGGTGCTCCTCGTGGGGTGGGCGGTGCAACTCGCTGCGGGGCGCCAGCTGCTGCACTGGTGGAACGAGGCGCTGGCGCGCTTTCCGCTGACTGGACGCCTCTATACGGCCATGAGCCAGATCGTGCAAACCGTCGTCGGAGAGCAGCGCGCCCTCTTCCGGCGCGTGGTTCTGGTTCCGTACCCCACGGAAGACACCTGGGCGGTTGCCTTCGTGACCAACGAAGAGGCTCCGGTCATGACTGAGCTGGTGGGCCAGCCCTGTGTGAGCGTGTTCGTTCCCACCACGCCGAACCCCACCTCCGGCATGATGCTGGTCGTGCCCCGCGCCAGGACCAAGGAGGTGCCGATCACGATCGACGAGGCGATCAAGCTGATCATCTCGGCGGGCGCCGTGACCCCGCACGGCGACGTACCCACAACCAAGCGGCGCGGGCTCGACCTGGACTCTCTGCTCAGGGACTCCCACCGATGAGTGAGCAGGATCGTGTGAACCAGGAACTGATCGCGCTGGCCGAGACGGCCGACGCGGGCCGGTTCCTGTCGCGCGCGCGCGGCCTCCAGCCGGCCGACCTGTCCGATATCCTGGCGGCGCTGGATGAGGACGTGCGCCTCCGCTTGGTGCAGGCGCTGCCGCCGGATGTCGTGTCGGAGGCGCTGGCGGAGATGGAGGAGGAGGAGCACCCCGAGGAGGTGCTGGCGGCGCTGCGGCCGGACAAGGCCGCAGACATCGTGGAGGAGCTGGAGGACGACGACGCGGTCGATCTGATCGGCGATCTCCCGCCCGAGACGGCTGCCCGGATCCTGGCCCACGTCGCGGACCGGGCGGACATCGAACGGCTGCTGGTGTACGACGAGGAGACGGCCGGCGGGCGGATGACCGCTCAGTTGGTGGCGGTCCCGAAGAATGCGACGGCGGCGCAGGCGATAGAGGAGGTGCGGCGCCAGGCCGAGGAGATCGGAGAGTTCTACCAGATTCATTGCGTGGACGACGGAAACCGGCTGGTCGGGATCCTGCCGCTGCAGCGGATGGTCGTGGCGAGGCCGGATGCCAAGGTGGGCGCCATCATGGAGGTGCCGCCGGTGGTGGCCACGCCGGATATGGACCAAGAGGAGGTGGCCCGGCTCATGAGCCGGTACAACGTGCCGGTCGTGCCGGTCGTGAACCTGGACGGCAAGCTGCTGGGACGCGTCACGTTCGACGACGTGATCGACGTGGTCGAGGCGGAGCAGACCGAGGACCTGCTGAAGTTCGCCGGAGCTGCCGCCGACGAGCAGTTGGCCGGTACCTGGTACCACGCCGTGCGCAGCCGTCTGCCGTGGCTGTACCTCAACCTGTTCACGGCGTTCTTCGCCGGCGCGGTGGTGCTGGCGTTTGAGGAGACCATCGCCCAGATCGTGGCTCTCGCGGCCATCATGCCGATCGTGGCCGGGTTGGGAGGCAGCGCCGGCACGCAGACCCTCGCGGTGACGGTGCGGCGAATCGCGTTGGGGATGATCCCCACGCGGGCCGGTTTCGCTCTCGTCGGCAAGGAGATGTTGGTGGGCGCGATCAACGGGTTGGCCATCGGCGTGGTCGTGGGCCTGGTAACAGTTGCGACTGGACGCCCCTGGGCGATGGGCGCCGTGGTCACGGCGGCCATGTGGGGCAGCCTGTTCGTGGCGGCCACCGTGGGGGCGGCCGTTCCGCTGCTGTTGCAGCGCATTGGCGTTGATCCCGCGGTGGCGAGCTCCGGGTTCGTCACGGCGGTCACGGACATCGCGGGGTTCCTGCTGCTGCTGGGGCTGGCGGCGGCCCTCCTGCTACCGGGCTCCTGATGCCGGTTGCGGCGCGAAGCGGGCACCCGCGAACTTGCGAACGATGGTGACCGACGGCCTCGTCGAAGGCATCAGGCAAGGTGACATTCCGACCCTGGCGCGTGCCATCTCGCTGGTGGAGAACGGCCGGGACGGCTACGAGCGTCTCCTGTCTGCGCTCCACCCCCTGGTGGGGCGGGCGCAACGTGTCGGCATCACGGGACCACCGGGAGCCGGTAAGTCGACCCTGATCGAGCGACTGGTCCAGACCTACCGGGAGCGCGACGTCACAGTCGCCGTAGTGGCGGTGGATCCGACCAGCCCGCTCAGCGGGGGTGCGCTGCTGGGTGACCGCATCCGGATGGATTCGCTCACGCTCGATCCGGGCGTGTACATCCGGTCCATGGCCTCGCGCGGCGCGCACGGCGGCCTTGCGACCACGACACGAGAGGTGTGCGATGTGCTCGATGCGTTCGGGTTCGAGCGCATCATCATCGAAACCGTCGGTGTGGGGCAGTCAGAGCTGGCGATCGTCGGGAGCGCCGATACGACAGCGCTGGTGCTGGTTCCGGAGTCCGGCGATGGCGTGCAGGTGCTCAAGGCAGGGGTAATGGAGATTGCGGACCTCTACCTCGTCAACAAGGCGGACCGCCCCGGTGCGGACCGCCTGGTGCAGGAACTGGAGGTGATGCTGGGAATCAGGCGTGGCAACGCGTATCGTCATGTACCATCCCACCATGGCACCGCCACCACGGGAAGCGGGAAACGGGAAACAGGAAACGCAGGCGAGTGGTCCCCGCCGGTGCTCACATCGGTGGCGGTGAAGGGGGAAGGAGTCACCGAGCTGGTCGAGGCGTTCGACGCGCACCACGAGCGCCTGGAACAAACTGGTGAGCTGGAGCGGTTGCGACGGGAGGGGCTGGCGCGACACACTCGCGAGGTTGTGGATCGGGCGCTCAGTAACCTGGTCTGGCAGGAGGGGGACGGCGCGGGAATGCTCGCTGACAAGCTGGACGACTTGGTGAGCGGCCGCGTCAGTCCCTACAAGGTCGCGCACGACATCGTGGCACAACTGCAGGAGGCTCCCGAGTAATGGCGGATCGCGGCTCTCACGACAAATGGCGCGCGCGGTTCGACGAGGCGCCCAAGCGGCGCGACGTCGACTTCGTTTCGCAGAGCTCGGCCGAGGTCGAGCCCCTGTACACGCCCGACGACCTCGGCGCCTTCGACTACCAGCGGCAGCTGGCCGACCCTGGCGAATACCCGTTCACCCGTGGCATCCACCCCACGATGTACCGGGGCCGCCTGTGGACGATGCGCCAGTTCTCCGGCTTCGGCACGGCCGAGGACACCAACAAGCGCTACAAATTCCTGCTCGAGCGCGGCCAGACCGGGCTCTCGGTGGCGTTCGACTTCCCAACGCTGATGGGATACGATTCGGACCACGCGCGCAGCGAGGGAGAAGTCGGCAAGAGCGGCGTTGCGATCAGTTCGCTCGCCGACATGGAGACGCTGTTCGACGGGATCCCGATGGAGAAGGTCTCCACGTCGATGACGATCAACGGGCCGGCAGCGATGCTGTTCTGTTTCTACGTGGCCGCAGCCGAGCGTCAGGGCGCCGACATCTCCAAACTCCAGGGTACCGTTCAGAACGACATCCTGAAGGAGTACATGGCGCAGCACGCGTGGGTGTTCCCGGTCGAACCCGCGCTCAAACTCATCGTGGACATGTTCGAGTGGGCCACCGAGCACACGCCGCAGTGGAACACGATCTCGATAAGCGGCTACCACATCCGCGAAGCCGGCGCCACTGCCGTGCAGGAGCTCGCGTTCACGCTGGCAAACGGGTTCGAGTACGTGGAACACGGCCTGGCACGCGGACTGAACGTCGATGACTTCGCGCCGCGGTTGTCGTTCTTCTGGGACGTTCACAACGACTTCTTCGAAGAGATCGCCAAGATGCGCGCCGCGCGCCGCATTTGGGCGCGGCACATGCGCGAGCGCTACGGCGCGACGAATCCCCGCTCGTGGGTGATGCGGTTCCACTGTCAAACGGCCGGGGTGTCGCTCACCGCGCAGCAGCCGATGAACAACGTGGTACGCGTGGCATACCAGGGCATGGCGGCGGCGCTGGGCGGCACGCAGTCACTGCACACGAACTCGCTGGATGAGACGCTGGCGCTTCCCACCGAGGACGCGGTCAAGCTCGCTCTGCGCACACAACAGATCCTCGCGTACGAAACGGGGATCGCCAACGTGATCGACCCTCTGGCCGGATCGTACTACGTAGAGGCGCTGACGGACCGGATGGAGAGCGACGCCGAGGCTGTGTTCGATGAGATCGAGCGCATGAGCGGAGTCGTGAAGGGTATCGAGAACGGATGGTTCCAGCGCCACATCCACCAGAGCGCACTGCGCTATCAACACGAGGTCGAACAGAAGCGGCGCATCGTCGTCGGCGTGAACGAGTTCGAGGACAGCGACGAGGCCGAGCTCGAGATCCTCACCGTGAGCGAGGCCCCCGCCGAGTTCCAGCGGCGCAGGCTCTCCGAGCTGAAGAAGAGGCGCGACGAGGCCGAGGTCGAGCGCTGCCTCGCCGCGCTGCACGGCGCCGCCGAGGCGGACGACAACGTGATTCCCGCGATGCTCGATTGCGCCCGGGCGTACTGCACACTGTTCGAGATCCGACATGCGTTAGAGGAGGTCTATGGTGCATACCGCGAACCCGTCTTCTTCTAGGAGCGTCGCTGCACGCGGCGCCCCGGGCCGGCCGGTGACGGACGCCGGCCCTGCGGCGACGTTACAGCCCATCGTGGATTGGCTCGCCGAGTATGGCGCGACCGAGCACTGGGTCGTGTCGTGCTATCTGAAGCTCGAGCCGCGCGACCGGAGCCGTGGGAAGTACCTGATCAAGCTCAAGAACCGCATCAAGGACCGCGTGGCGTGGCTCGAAGCGCAGAGCGTGCCCCGCGCGGAGCGCGACACGGTCGAGCGCGATCTGGAGCGGATTCGGGAGCACCTGGAGCACCCCGGGAACGTTTCGACGGGTGCGGGGATCGCGCTGTTCGCGTGCGAGCCGCTGGATCTGTTCGAGGCGGTGCCGCTGCCGCGGGTATTCCGATCGCGGTTGTCGATCGACCACACGCCGCTGATTCGTGAGGCGGCGGCTCTAAACGACGAGTTCGGGCTTGTCCTGTGCGCGGTGTACGACCGGACGAGCGCGCGGTTCTTCACGGTCACCGCGTTCGGCGTGGAGGAACTCTCCAGCCTCAACGCGGGCGACACGACCCGCCCGGGACGATTCCGCGGGCTCGGCGCGGCGGGCGAGCACAAGTACCACCAGCGGATCCGCGAGGAGAAGCAGCGCCATTACGCGCAGATCGCGCAGCGTCTGTTCGACGCTTCGCGCGAGTACCCCGCTCGGGGTATCGTCTTGGCCGGCACGGGCGCCGACGCAGATGCGGTTGGGCCGCATCTCCACCCGTACCTGTCGCAGCTCCTGCTGGGTAGCGCCAAGCTGAATCCCAAGAAGGCCACCGAAGCCGAGGTGAGAGATGCCGTCCTCGGAGTGCGTCGCGACACGGAGCGCGTGTGGGAGGCGGAGCACGTCGCCTCTCTCAGAGAGGGGCTGGGAACCGGCTGGGCGGTGAACGGCGTCGAGGCGGTGCTGCAGGTTCTGTCTCAGGGGCAGGTGCGCACTTTGCTGGTCGATCCGACGGCGGCGGAGGCCGGGTTCCGCTGCCCGGCAACCGGGCATCTGACGACGACGGCCGCGGGCTGCAATGGCGAGGGTGATCCCGAGCCGGTGCCCGACGTGGTCGATGAGGCCATCGAGGAGGCGCTGCGGCAGGGGAGCCATGTCGATGTGGTCGAGGACGGCGACGCCCGCAAGCGGGTGGACGGACTGGCAGCGCTGCTCCGGTTCCGGAAGCAGTGATCCGGTGCCGGCTCGAGCGCTTGTTTCGATACTCTCGGCACCTTAGGTTCCGCGCACCATGGTGAAGAAAGCGGATCGGCCCATCCGCGTACTCGTCGGCAAGCCCGGACTGGATGGTCACGACCGGGGGGCCAAGGTCGTAGCAGCAGCCCTGCGCGACGCCGGCATGGAGGTGATCTACACTGGGCTGCACCAAACGCCCGAGATGATCGCCACAGCCGCCGTCCAGGAGGACGTGGACGTAGTCGGCCTTTCCATCCTGTCGGGCGCCCACATGACGCTCTTCCCCCGGGTTCGGGACCTTCTGTCGGAAGCGGGTCGCTCCGACGTTCTCGTCATCGGCGGTGGGATCATCCCCGAGGCGGACATCGAGAGGCTGGAGGGGAAGGGTATCGCAAAACTCTTCGGACCGGGCACCGCCTCCCAGGAGATCGTGGAGTACATCACATCCTGGGCGGAGAGTCGCGGCGAGTGACGAACAGCGGATCGCTGACCCACCAATCCCGGCTCCGCGAGCTCACGGACGAGTACCGTGAGCTGGCGTTCCGCCTCGAACAGGGCGGCGGACCCAAGAAGATCCAGAAACAGCACGACCAGGGGAAACTGACGGCGCGCGAGAGGATCGAGCGGCTGCTCGATCCGGACACGCCGTGGTTCGAGATCGGCCTGTTGGTGGCCTACGACCGGTACGACGGTCAGGCGCCCTCGGCGGGCGTCGTCACCGGGGTCGGCATGGTCTCGGGGCGCCACGTCGTGATAATCGCCAACGACGCCACGGTGAAGGCAGGATCGTGGTGGCCGGAGACGATCAAGAAGATGCTCAGGGCCCAGGAGGTCGCGATGCGCGAGCGCATCCCGATCATCTACCTGGTGGACTCGGCTGGCGTGAACCTGCCGTACCAGGAGGGCGTGTTCCCAGGACAGTACGGCGCGGCGCGGATCTTCTACTACAACTCTCTCATGCGGCGCTATCTCCACGTGCCGCAGATCAGTGCGGTGATGGGCCCCTGCATTGCGGGCGGCGCGTACCTGCCGGCGCTCTCCGATGTGATCTTCATGGTCGAGGGGTCCTCCTTCATGGGGCTCGGCGGCCCCAATCTCGTGAAGGGAGCCACCGGGCAGACCGTGGACGGCGAGATGCTGGGCGGAGCGGTGACACACACCTCGATCTCGGCAGTGGCCCACTACAGGGGGAAGGACGACGCCGAGTGCATCGAGCAGATGCGCGACTACGTCGCGCGGCTCCCCGACGCCGAACATGCGAGCGAGCGAGCACAGGTCGGGGCGGGAGCTCCCCCCAAACGCCCACCCGCGGAGCTGTACGACATCCTGCCGCCCGACCACCGCATGGCGTACGACATGCACGACGTGCTGCACTGCATTCTCGATGAGGGCAAGCTCGACGAGTTCCAGCCCGAGATCGGGCAGGAGATGATCTGCGGGCACGGCGCCATCGACGGCCACGGGGTGGCGGTGATCGCCAACCAGCGCGGGCTAATCAAGGGCAAGGACGGTGACGCTCCGCGCGTGGGCGGCATCGTGTACACCGAGAGCGCCGAGAAGGTGGCCTACTTCATCGAGACGGCGAGCCGCGAGCGCATTCCGCTGCTGTTCGTGCAGGACGTGAGCGGGTTCATGGTGGGGCCGGAGGCCGAGCACTCCGGAATCATCCGCGCCGGGGCGCTGTTCGTGGAGGCGATGGCCGCCGCCGTGGTGCCCAAGCTGGTCCTCACCGTGAACCACGCTTCGGGGGCCGGCTACTACGCCATGGCCGGCCAGGGTTTCGATCCCGACTTCATCCTCTCGCTGCCCACCGGCCGCATGGGCGTCATGGAGGGCGAGTCGGCGGTGAATGCCGTGTTCGGAGATCGGGTGGACGATCCCGAGTCGGCCGCCGCGATCGAGAAGATGCGTGCCGACTACGAGCACAACCTCGATGCCAAGTACGCAGCCGCACGCGGCTTCGTGGACGCGATCGTCGCACCGGAGGAGGTCCGCCGGATGCTTGCGTTCGCCCTGGGGGCCACCCGTTATTATCGCGGCCCTCACCTCGGAGCGTTCGTACTGCCCCCTCTGGATTATGTGAGCTCGTGAAATCAACTAAGCTGTGGCGTCGGCTGACGTGGGTTCCCGTGGCCGTCGCGATGGGGGGGTGTGCCGGAGGCTCGGCCCCCCGGGCAGCGGCCGAGCCTGAGCTGGCTGTCGCGGCACCGGCCGATGTGACCGATGTGGAGTCTGCGCCGGATGCTGCCGCGGAACCGATGCTGCCTCCCCGCTACGCCATGCTCGCCGGGCTCATGCCTGTACGCTCCCTGGGAGTCGATTCGTTCCGGCTCGCGTACCCGGCCTTCGACGGCCGCAACGTGCTCATCGCGATTCTCGACAGCGGGCTCGACCCGGCGCTGCCGGGCCTCCGCTCCACCACCACGGGGCTGCGCAAGGTCCTCGATCTGCGGGACTTCTCGGGAGAGGGGCGCGTGCCGCTCGAGCCGATCGAGCCGGGGGCGGATGGAGTGGTCGAAGTCCAGGGACACACACTGGGCGGATTCGGGCGCGTTGCGCGAGTGGCGGCGGGTCCGTTCTACGGTGGGGTCTTCCGCGAGATCGATCTGGGAGCGGCGCCGGCCGCCGACGTGAATGGAAATGGCCGCGTGGGTGACGAGTTCCCGGTGTTGGTGGGGCGTGCGAGTGACGGATGGGTGGTGGTTACGGACACCGACGGCGACGGAATGCTCGACGACGAACGTGCGGTTCGGGACTACCTGGTCGGGGCGGAGACGTTCACGTACCGCAGCGGACGCGCCGCGCGCGGACCGATGACGATGGCCGTGAACTTCTCGGAGCATGACGGAAGACCGCGCCTGGATCTGTTCATGGACAACTCGGGCCACGGCTCCCACGTGGCCGGGATCGCCGCCGGCCACGACATGTTCGGTATCGAGGGGTTCGATGGGGTCGCGCCGGGGGCACAGTTGCTGGGGCTCAAGATCTCCAACAACACCAGGGGCGGGATATCCGTGACGGGCAGCATGGTCCGCGCCATGAACTACGCGGCGGACTTCGCCAGGCGGCGAGCGCTCCCGCTCGTGCTGAACATGAGCTTCGGCGTGGGCAACGAACTCGAGGGCTCGGCAGCGATCGACTCGATCATCAATGAGTTCGCGCTGAAGCACCCGGACGCTCTGTTCGTGATCAGCGCCGGCAACGACGGCCCCGGAATCTCCAGCCTCGGGTTCCCGGGGTCGGCAGATTACGCGATCTCCGTCTGCGCGCTCTTCCCGGGTGTGTTTGCACGTCCGCCGCAGCCCGGTGTTCCGCCTGAAGAGGACGTGATGGGCTGGTGGAGCGCGCGCGGTGGGGAGGTCGGAAAGCCCGACGTGTGCGCGCCCGGTGTCGCGTTCTCCACCGTCCCGTCGTGGCAGACGGGCGAGGAGGTCTCCGGGGGAACGAGCATGGCGGCCCCGCAGATTGCCGGCGTCGCAGCCCTGCTCCTGTCCGGCGCGCGGCAGAACGGCGGCACGCTGCGCGCCATCGACCTGAAGCGGGCACTCAGGAGCAGCGCCCGCCCGATGGCCGGGGCTACGGTCCTCGATCAGGGCGCCGGCGTACCCAGCGCGAGAGCCGCATATCAATGGCTCCAGGCGGCACACCAGGCGGGCGTGTACCATGTGCGATCGGTTCCGGACGGCGCCAACACGTCGACCGGTTCGGCGGCGTACCGGCGCGGAGGCCTCGGGGCGCCCGGTGACACGATACAGCGGTTCGTCGTCACGTCGGTGGGCGGGCAGCCGGCGGCTCGCCTGCTGCTCACATCGGACGCTCCCTGGATTCGTGCGCCGAGAGTGATCGAGCCCGCCGGCGGGCCGGTGACGATCATTCTCAGTTACGACGCCTCACAGGTCACCGACCCCGGGATGTATGTGGGAACCGTTTGGGCCCGTCCCGCAAGCGACACCTTGGCCGGCGCTTCGTTCGGACTCACGAACACGGTCATCGTCCCGTACTCGCTGCGGCAACCTCTGGAGGTGACCGGCATGCTCACCCCGGGCGCCGTGGGCCGCTATTTCGTCGATGTGCCCGAAGGGAGCGGCGGACTCGCCGTCGAGTTCCGACTCCCCCGCCTCGGTCAGCAGGCCACGCTGTACCTGTTCGAGCCCAACGGACAGCCGTATCGGGGCGGCAGCTCCGCCACGGTGGGTGGGGGCGAGGCCGTTGCCGGCATCGTGGTGCCGGGCGAGGATCTTCAGGTGGGCGTGTATGAGGCGGTGGTGGTTGCCCCGCCGCTCGACGCGGTGAACTACGAGTTCGGGGCGAGGCTGCCCACGGTGACGATCGCCTCGGTGGGCACGGGACCGTCGGCCTCGTTCCGCTCCACGGCGGGACGCCCGGTGGCCACCAAGGTGGCGGCCGAGATCATCGGGGCCGCTCGGCGCGAGCTGATCGAGGGGGGCGGGAACGCGCGGCACGTAGTCCGCACCACGGTTCCAGCGTGGGCCGACGAGCTGATCGTGGACGTGACCCTGACCCCCGAGTTGTGGAACCAGCTCACCGACTTCGGCGTCACCGTGTTCGACGCGTCCGGTCGTCGACTGAGCGACGGCCCGCTCGACTACGCCTTCGGCCGCCTCGGTGTCGCGCTCGATTCCCTCATCGTGGGCACCGATCTCGAGATCGAGCTCTATCCCGCGTTTGCCCACCTGGAACCGGGAGCCTGGAGCGCTGAGGTGCAGATCACGTACCTCGGGATGGAGCGGATTCCGCTGCCCGCTCTTGGTGACAGCCTGGCCGGGAACGTGGAGGTCATCCCGAACGGGATGACCGGTCTGCAGTTCAGCCCGGTGCCGCCGGAGTTTGAGTTGCCGGAGGGGTTCGAACCCTACGTGGAGTTCGTCGCCGAGACCGCCGAAGGTCCCGCAGCAATGCGGCGGGCTCCGGTGCGGCGCTGACGGCCGGCCAGGAGGCAACACCCGTGGCCCGAACGATCCGCATCGCTTCCGGACAGGGTTTCTGGGGAGACTGGCTCGAGGCCCCGCGGCGCCAGGTGGAGGGCGGCCCCATCGACTACCTCATGATGGACTACCTCGCCGAGGTGACGATGTCCATCATGCAGAAGCAGCGCGCCCGGGATCCCGCGGTTGGATACGCCAAGGACTTCGTTCCCTTGTTGGAGCGCCTCCTTCCGGCGCTCGTGGAGAAGGGCATCAAGGTCATCTCGAATGCAGGCGGGGTGAACCCGTGTGCCTGCGCCGAGGCGGTGGTGGAGGCGGTCGAGCGCCAGAATCTCGGCGGCCGGGTGAAGATCGGTGTGGTGACGGGCGACGACATCCTCGACCGGCTCGAGGAGCTGGAGTCACACGGTCATCCCCTCTCCAACATGGACACCGGAGAGCCGTTGGCGAGCGTGCGCGACCGGGTGCAGAGCGCCAACGTGTACATCGGTGCGTGGCCGGTGGTGGAGGCGCTGGAGCGCGGTGCTGACGTGGTGATCACCGGCCGGGTGACCGATACAGGTCTCACGCTGGCCCCGATGCTGCACGAGTTCGGATGGGCGCCGGACGACTGGGATCGGCTTGCGGCTGGTACCATAGCGGGGCACATCAATGAGTGCGGAGCGCAGTGCACTGGAGGGAACTGCCTGGTGGATTGGCAGCACATCCCCAACATGGCGGATCCCGGCTACCCGATCATCGACGCCGCGCCGGACGGCAGCTTCCACGTGACGAAGCATCCGGGGACCGGCGGCCGCGTGACTGTGGCGAGCGTGACGGAGCAACTGCTGTACGAGATGGGCGACCCCACGAACTACATCACGCCCGACGGGATAGTGGACTTCACCACCATCCAGCTCGAGCAGGCCGGTGAGGACAACGTGAAAGTCTCCGGCGTGAGGGGCCGGCCGGCCACCGATTCGCTGAAGGTCTCGATCTCGTACCTGTACGGCTTCAAGGCGGTCGGGACCCTGGTATATGCCTGGCCGAACGCCTACGAGAAGGCGCAGGCCGCGGACCGCATCCTGCGGGAGCGCCTCGAGCGGCTGGGGCTCGAGTTCGAAGAGATCCTCACCGAGTACGTCGGGGTGAACGCGACGCACGGCCCGCTTGCCGGCGAGCCCGACCCCGACATCGCCGAGGTGCAGCTGCGAATCGGGGTGCGCGCGCGGGAGGCTGCGCCCGTGAGGCGCTTCACGCGGGAGATCGCTCCCCTCATCCTGAACGGGCCACCCAGCGTGACCGGGTTCGCGGGCGGGCGCCCCAAGATCGAAGAGATCGTGGCTTTCTGGCCGGCGCTGATTCCCAAGTCGGAGGTGCAGCCCGAGGTGGAGATCTTCGAGGCATGAGCGCGAGGAAGGTGAAACTGCTGCGGCTCGCGCACGCGCGCAGCGGCGACAAGGGCGACACGGCCAACATCGGCCTCATCGCGCTCAAGCCCGAGTACTACCCGATTCTCGAGGAGGCGGTGACCGCCGAGCGGGTTGCAAAGCACTTCGAAGGCATGACAAAGGGACGGGTGGAGCGCTTCGAGGTTCCCAACCTCCACGCGCTCAACTTCCTGCTGCACGGGGCGCTCGGCGGGGGCGGCACGCTCTCGCTCAAGACCGATGCGCAGGGCAAGGTCTTCTCGACGGCGCTGCTTCGGATGGAGATCCCGGTGCCGGGAGGGCTCGATGTCGACTGATCGCGTGCTGGCGGAGCTGCGGGACGGGGTGCTGGGGTTGACGCTCAATCGTCCGGACAAGCGCAATGCGTTGGACACGCCGATGGTGGACGCGCTGCTGGCCGGGCTGGAGCGGGCCGACCTGGACGCAGCTGTGCGTGTCGTGGCCGTGCGCGGGGCCGGAAAGGACTTCTGCGCTGGGGCCGATCTCGCGGAGCTACTGCAGTCGGCGGGCAAGTCAGCCGCCGACAATGAGGCCGGAGCGATGCACCTGGGCGAGGTCTTCATCCGGATGCGCCGGCTCCCGAAGCCGGTCGTGGCGGTGGTGCACGGCCGCGCGCTGGCCGGCGGCTGTGGGCTCGCAACCGCCTGCGACCTGGTGGTAGCTCACGCCGATGCGGTATTCGGCTACCCGGAGGTCCGGCGCGGGTTCGTGCCGGCGATGGTGATGGCGATGCTGACGCGCGCGGTGGGCGAGAAAGTGGCGTTCGATCTGGTGGCCACCGGACGGATGCTCGCCGCGGAGGAAGCGCGGCACGCGGGACTGGTGGCGCGCGTGTTTACCGCAGGGAGTTTCGAACAGGATACTGCCGCGCTGCTCGGAGAACTGGCGGGCGCCAGCGCATCGGCTCTCGCTCTCATCAAGCAGCAACTCTACGAGATAGACGGCCGCAGCTTCGAGGAGGCGATCGCGCTGGGAGCGCAGGTGAACGCGGTGGCCCGAAGCACGCCGGATTTCAAGGCCGCCGTGGCGCAGTTTCTGGAAAAGTGACCCGCGACAACGGAGCCAGCCATGTCGAGGCGATTGGCATTGACCGTGATGGCGGTCGCGATGGTCGCCGCGTGTGGCGGCAACACGACCGAGCCGGGACCTCAGGGCTCCTTCCAGGCCAGCGTGACCGGCGACCTCACCCTCAGCCTGAGCGGCACGGCGGTCTTCGGCCTTCAGGAGGGGGGCGGCTTCGTCATCGCGATGGAGCAGGGGAACGTCGGGGGCAGCAGCGCCGAGCTCGTCATGATCGGGCGCGACAGCCCCGATCGGCCGGCGCCCGGCACAT
>Ga0255055_10000892_pt1 | contig 22781 bp, 49 predicted proteins | sample JV7_2_27_MG_FD_188633 | JGI IMG/M metagenome (GOLD analysis project Ga0255055, IMG submission 188633) | Seawater microbial communities from Jervis Inlet, British Columbia, Canada - JV7_2_27 | ecosystem: Environmental > Aquatic > Marine > Inlet | place: Canada: British Columbia | collected...
CAAAAACCAAGTCTTGTAAACAATATTTATCAGAACTCCAATCTAAACAATTTCCAACTGTTGTGCATTCTTGATAAATATTTGTTCCAATTGCTCTTTTTTCTCCTAAAATACAAGGGTCTGCTGGGCATCTACAACCTCCTACTCCTTCTCCAACTTCTCCTGTTGCATCTACAAAACATTGCTGTCCTGTTGGGCAAGTTCCTTCTGTTCCCCAATCATTACAAGTTGCTTGTCCTATTTGTTGAGTTGAATCGCATTTTTGATATTTTATGTAATCCTCACATTTATATTGATGACAATTTGGATAATATGAATCACAAATTCCTCCACGAATCCTACCTTCATATATACAATTACTACACCCAGAATCTTCACAATCCTGTTCTGCTGTATTTACATGATTCCTACGGAAAGTTTGTACAAAAGGTTTGCACATCAATTGTCCAGTTCCACAAGCAGTTCCATCATTTACTGCTGGAAGACAAGAACAATCATAAGATTTAACTCTAATAAATTTAGTTGTTACATCAGAACCATCATCATTTTTTGGTTCAAAAGTTACTGTTCCTCCTCTATTTAACTTGTATTCATCTGTATACTGGAATCCTTGACTTTTTACTGTGTTTTTTGTTCCAGTGCAAAATGGGAAATTAGGATCTGGACAGAAGTTGAAGTCTGCTTCATATATTGTTGAAGATGATTTTCTGCAAGTTTGACCATGACATATTCCACTACCTACTGAACATTCTCCAACAGAATTAATGACATTACATTTATTTATTTTAGATAAACATTCTGCTTCTGTGTTAAAATTAATAGAACATCCAAGACGCCTACTTCTAGTCCAAACATCTATACCTATTCCCTTATCTACATCCATAACTCCGCTAACAATACATTCATCTGCTTCACAAGTGAATCTTGGGAAATCTAAGACTTCTGTGTAAATTGAATTTGGATCATCTGGATTTTCTATAAATTGACATCCAGGAGTTGTAACTATTATTTGAGGAGCTGGTTTTGTTATTAAATAATAAACTCCTGTTCCTATTCCACTTAAAATTATTAATCCTATAATTATTCCAGTTATAATTCCTAATGCTGACTTTTTATTTTTCATTATCCTTTATAAGTATTGATATTATTTAAATGTTTGTTTTTGAATTTTTGTTCAGTTTTTGTTTTTATCCAAATATGCTTTGTCCTACTTGGACTCCTCCAGTAATAACTATTAACCCTAAAATTACAATAACTATCCACTTAAAGATGTCCCAAAGGACGAAGAAATACCAGTATTTTCTTCCTATCTTACTCACCTTTTTCAAAGCACTTGTTAATAATGTTAATAAAAATAAAGCTATTCCAATTATTATTATGGTTATGCCTATGAAAATATTCCAGAATCTTGAAAGTCCAAGATTTATGTTTAATTGTTCTCTTAATTCATGAGGCAGAAGAATATAGATTAATCCAATAATTATTAATAATATAAGAATTGAAATTCCTGCGATTAGTTTTTTTGTTTTTGATACCATTTTCAATCTGGAAATTCTGTTTGTAACCTTTTCTTTTTTCTATGTCTGTAAAATAAATATTCAACTGTTATCCATAATAAAAATAGGATTCCCAATGATATGGCTGTTATGAATATGATGTCTTCTTTTAAGGTTATTACTTCCACTAATTTTATGAAGAGGTTGTTGAAGAAGTGGAATAAAAGGAAGAAGACGAAAGACCCAAAAAGTAGAGTTAATGCACTTCCTAAATACCCAAATATCCAAGTTGCTTGTAAACTAGCAGAACTATTAGAATAAATCCAGGAATGGTACGACATCCAGCCCGTTGCTAAAACAGGAGAGACTACTAAAAAACCAACCATAAAAAATACTAACAATGCTAACTTTTTGTCTTTAATAAATCTAGAACATAAATAAGCATCTACTCCTAATAATAGAAAAAAGACAAAAAGTAAAACTCCATTCTCGGCTAGACTTGGAATTGCAGATCCAAAAATTATATCCCCTCCAACTGTTATTTGCTGGGCTAATGGTTGTCCTGATGGAACTCCTACAACATTAAAATTTGGGTTTGTTGTTTGTAAAATCCCATATGCTCCAAAGATTAATATTCCTATAACAAATACACGCAGAATGTTTTTGCTCCACCTCATAAAATTTCTTTCTCTTTCAAATCCTAACGCTTTTGATATTTGAGCTAAAGTACCATCTTCTGGATTAAAAATATAACTTACTGTAAAAATCCTAAACCAAGAAGGATTTGGCTGTGTTGCTGGATGTTCTCCCTTTTTTATTGACATTAAACTTGCTATTGGAAAAATAATTACAAATAAACTAACTACTAAAAAGAAAAGATAAATTAAGAAAGTTCCTAAGTAATCAGAGATATTTATTAAACCTGATTCAAGAGATTCTGAGAATCCATGAAAACTAAACCCAATTGTTAGTGGCATAATTAATCCAAAAAATACTAAGATAAATATATATAAGATTATCTCTTGAACTTCTCTTCTTATGTAGTCGTTTAGTGCCATTTCAAATCTCCTTAATTATCCCCCAAAGTAATTTTGGAGCTTTTTTAAAAATTTCTAATTTATTTAAATCTACAAAATCTTCTCTAAAATAAGCTAAGTAAACAAATAATCCAATATAAATTAATGTTAAGATTACAATTAATACAAAGATTTGTTTTATTAGTCCCATACCCCTTTTTAAGTAATCTATTTATTTAAACTTTGTGTTTTGAATTTTTGTTCAGATTAACATTCTGTAATTTCTTTTAATTCATCTAATGTTTTTTTTCCTGAATAATATCTGTTATTTATTTTCCAGCTAGGCACTCCTTTTAATTTTGAACATTCATCTAAGTTTTCTTTTTCTGTGCATTCTAGTATTGTGAAAAAATCAATGTAATCTCCTAAAATTTCTTTTTGGCTATAACAATGTCCACATGTTTTTGAAACATAAAGAACTGAATTATCTGCAATACATTTTATTTCTTGTTTTATTTTTTCTGTGTTTGTATCTTCACTAGAGATTTTTTCTATTAATCCAAAGATTAAGATTAAAAGAAGTATGAAAGTTCCAATTATCTGAATCCATTGAATTATTTTCTTTGTTTTTTTTAATTCTTTTAATTCTTCCTCTAATTGTTTTTTTGTTTTCATTTTTTACTCCCTGTTAAAACCCAATTTAAACCTGTTAAAAATCCATATAACCAAGCAATCGACTTTTCTTGTTTTGTTTGTCTAACTTTACTAATTTGGCTTTTAGTTTCAATCATTTCTTGTTCTATGTTATCTTTATTTTTCATTTTTAACTCCTTTATAAATTAAATAAATTCCATATGGAAATTCAAGAATCATAGCAAACATTATTTCCATTTTTATAGTTTCATTCCTCCTCCTCCAAACAACTATCTCCAACATAAACTCCATATTCAACCATATTTTCCCTACAATATTCATTAGCATATTTTATTGCTTTAATCAAAGTTTTGAATCTTTTTAATAAGGTTTTTCTATTTGGTTCAAAAAAATTATCCACACTAAAATGTTCATGAACTTCAAATTGTTTTAATTTGAATTCTTTATTCTTCAATATAATTACTTGATTATTTGCTGACATTTTTTTGGTTTTGATTAATTGGATTTAATATTAGCGTTATCAGAAGTGCCGTTAGGCATTTGGGAAAACTTCGAAGAGTTTTCCTTTTAACCGATATTATGTCGCTTTTCTCATCAGAGAAAAGTTGCGAAGCAAAGTTTAAATTTTCACGATTTGAATTTTTGTTCAAAAACAAAAGATTTATATATGTCCTTATCTTATGGTTTAGTATGGCAAAGAAAAGTTTTAATCCTTTTAAAATGTGGGGTGCTTGGGTTGGTGGAGTTATTGGGGCATATTTAATGGGATTTCTTGTTGAATTTTTTTCTACATTAAACACAGGAGACTTTGAAACAATATTTGAAAATTCACTTGCTTGGTTTAATGTAGTTGTCTCTGGAGCTGTTATTCCATTAGTCATTGGTGGGGTTTTTCTTGGATTCTTAATCGGATGGGGAATACACTTATTAGTAAGGGCATTTAAGTAAAACTTTTCTTTGTGGTTTTGTTTTTGAACTTGTATCATTTTTTAGCTTGGGAGTGAAAATTTAAATTCGACATAATATGACAGGAAACAGAAGTTTTCCTCAGAGGAAAATTTGGAAAAATCCCCGAGATTTTTCTGTTTCTTGATATTCACGGAAGTTTTAAATTTTTGCGTTCTGCCTCCGTTAATTCTTCTTCAAATATCTCCCAAGCTTGATTTCTTGAAATAATTTTTCCATCAATTTTTATTCCAAAACCACCTTCTAAATCTCTACATAAATATAATTCAACTTTCTTTCTTTGTCTTAATGCCTTATAAATTATTTCATCTAATGTTTTCATTTTCTCACTTATAGCAAAAATTTAAAATTTGGGCGTCAGCCCGTGAATTAGCGTTAAGGAAAGTTTTTTCCGAAGGAAAAAATTTGGGTGAGCCGTAGGCGAACTCTTTAACGCATATTATGTCGCTTTTCTCATCAGAGAAAAGTTGCGAAGCAAAGTTTAAATTTTCACGATTGCTATTTTTTGAATTATTGTTCAAAAACGAAAGATTTATATATGTGTGTTTCCTCATAGATTTATGGTAATGAAAGATTGGAAGAAACTCAGAACAACTGGAGAAATTCCTGCTTGGCATAATAATAAAACAAATGAAGATATATGGATTGTTAAATCCATTAGTGATGCTAAAGGCAGAAAATTTGATTATGAATTTCGGAGTGATATAAGTTCTCCAAGGACTATAAAATCTTTCAAAACCAAATCTCAAGCTCTTGCTTTCGCAAGAAACTATATGAGGAAACACTAATTCTCTTTCATTTTGTTTTTGAACTTGTATCATTGTAACGCTTGGGAGTGAAAATTTAAATTCGACATAATTAGGGTTAAGGAAAGTTTTTTCCGAAGGAAAAAATTTGGGGAAAATCATTTTTGATTTTCCTCCTTAACGCATATTAAATCCTTCGTAGGAAAACTTCCGTTAGGAAGTTTAGTTTGGCTTTTTGCCGATTGTATTCTCCCAACTGCAATATCATAATATTGTTTATCTATTTCGTAACCAATAAAATTTCTTCCTGTTTGAATACAAGCGACTGCTGTTGTGCCTGAACCGATGAAAGGGTCTAAAATTACATCTCCCTTATAAGATAAAAGTTCAATACAAAGTTTTGGCAAGTCTAAATGAAAATTGGCTTTTGTTAGTCCTTTTGTTTCTGTTGCTATATTCCAAATTCCACGACAACCATCAATAAAAGACTGCTTGGCTATCGTAGATTCTCCTTTTGATAATTTCTTCCAAGATGACTTATATAAAATTAAAACTCCTTCAAAAGGAGAATTGATATATGGAGCAGAAGCACTTAACCAACTACCCCAAGCAGTTCTTTTAGCAAGAGTTCTATCTGTCCATATAGCAACAGAATGATGATTAAATCCAAGTTTTAAAGCGATTGTGTTTAATTCCATAAGAGGAGCAGTCCTAAATGCAGATGTTCCTAAACTTAAATAATGATTTAAACACAATCTCCCATCTTGCTTTAAAACTCTAAAAATCTCTTTAAGCCAATTTTCACACCAATTATAATATTCTTGCCAATCTTTGTTATCATCATATTCATTATAGTCTACCCCAATATTATAAGGGGGAGATGTAACAACTAAATCTACACTTTCATCTGGCAGTTGCTTCATTCCTTCTAAGCAGTCCATATTGTAAATTTTATTGGTTTCCATTTTCATAGCATTGGGAGGCAAAAAGCCAAATTGGATTTAATGTTAGGGTTTGGAGAAGTTATCTCCATAGGAGATAATTTGGGTGAAGAAATCTTTGATTTCTGAACCTCTAAACCCATATTAAATCCCTTTTCCGTAGGAAAAGTTGCCGTTAGGCAAAGTTTTGGATTTTCCCGATTAGTTTTTGAATATTTGTTCAAAATAGAAACATTTATATATATGCTTTTCTTTTGTAGAGTTATGGCAAGACATTGGTTACGAGGATTATGGATTGGGGCAATTGTTGGGTTAATACTATTTTTAGTATCTTTTTTTATATTTATGGTTTTAGGGGTATCTGAAATTAATAGAACTACGGATGGTAAGGGACTATGTGATTTCGGAGAACAAAATTGTAGGAAATTTTTATGTTCATCTCCTGGAGGAGGTGTTCCTTGTACTTTTACAGAATATGTCCTAAACCCATTCCAATATCTATACCTTCCAATAATTCTTATCCTTGCCATAATCGGCTCTCTAATTGGTCTTGCCTTTAAGAAAAAGAAAAGGTAATCTTCTTCTCTATTTCTATTTTGAACGATTTGTTGTTGTATCATTTTAAGCTTTGGAGGGAAAATCCAAAATTGGATTTAATATTAGCGTTAAGGAAAGTTCCTGAAAGGAATTTGGGGAAAATCATTTTTGATTTTCCTCCTTAACGCATATTAAACTCTCCGTTAGGACAGATTGCGAAGCAATCTGAGTTTGGGTTTCCCCGATTTCTGATAAACGATTATTTATTTCTAAACAAAATTTATCGTTAAGTTCAAAACCAATAAATTGTCTATTAAGATTTTTAGATGCTAAAAGAGTGTTGCCACTTCCAGCGAAACAATCCAACACAACATCTCTTTCATTTGAAAATCCAAAAATTAAATGTTCTAAAAGTTTTATTGGTTTTTGAGCACCATGCACTTTAATTTTATCGTGAGAAAATTTAAGGATTGAAGGATAGTGTGTGATTTGATTATTCTTATTATGGTTGTAACTTTCCCTATTCATATAAACAATCAATTCGTGCTGTTTTCTGATTGGTCTTCCCATTCCAATTCTCCCTTTATCCCAAACAAGTAATTGGATATTTAACCAATCGTAGAAAACTGCAAAAAGAATTGGGTAAAATTTGTCATCACAGAAAATAAACAATCTTCCATTTGGCTTTAATACTCTCTCAAATTCAATCTTTAAACTCTTAAAAAAATGTTCTTGAATTGAGAGGTCTGCTAAATTCTTAACTTTTTTTCTGCCAAATGCTGTTATGACTGGAGTTGAATAGGGAGGGTCTATGATAATTAAATCTACTGATTGATTTTCTAATTTCTTCAATCCTTCAAGTGCATCTGTTTGATAAATTTTGTTTAGTTCCATTTTGTATTTAACGACTGCGAGGGGAAACCCAAATTGAGTTTAATATAAGGTTTAACCAACTTTATTTGGTTAAACATCCTTATTTGGTATGTTATACGTTGTTTTTTCATTTTAATCTCCAAAAGTTATCACATATTTTATATCTTCTGCTCCTAAATTAATCCCATCTTTTTCAGACATATATCTCCACATATTTTCTGAAGGGTCAAATCTTCTGTCTTGATCATAAAAAGTAAATTCTACATAATCTAAGGCATTTTTGTTATCTAAAGTTTTTACATAAAATTCTGCTAAATATGATTCATCACGAAGGTTTTTTCCAAAATATATTGATCTGTCCACTTTTCCTATAAATCTGTTTGGAGTTAATGTGCTGAAAGGTGTGCATCTTGTTCCATTTGTAAATTCGCATCTTTCTGTTCTTTCACAAGTTGTTCCTTGACATTGTCCGCAAACATAATAAGTTTGAGGTGTCCAAGTATAAGTTTTTGTATTCACATTATAAGCAGTGTAATTTTTCCAAATTCCTTTATCGCAAAATATTGTTTCTCCTCCTTTTTGATATACCTCTATTATTCCAGGACTCCAAGATATTGCTGTTGATAATTTATGCCAATTGTCTTTTGCTGTTATATTAAATCTAATTAAATTTTCTTGGTAATTTAGATTTCCAGTATGGGTTATTTCTAAGCTTCCTATTTTTTTTAAAGGAATAGTCATTCTAGAAGAATTTGACATTAATTCTTGAACTGAAAATAATTTATGTGCTTTTACTAAATAATAATCCTCGCTATAACAATATATTTCAGTTATTTGTCTTGGTACTTGTATTTCAGTTAAACTATCTTTTGATAAATTTCCTTTTCCTATGAATGTTTTATTTGAATAGACTTCATAATTTACATTTATTAATTCTTCTGATTTTTCATCTTTTGCCTGTAAATATAATTTTATTGGAAATTCTTTTATTTCTACTTGTGGCTTGAATATTTTTCCTTTTTGAACTGCAATTATCAATACAACAATTACTGCGACTATAATTAAAAATAAGAAAATTCCTGCAATTATGATTCCTGTTTGTTGTTTTTTATATTTCATCTTTTTCCATATTAATCAACAATTTATTTAAATCTTTTTTTATTTTGGTTCTTGTTTTTTTTATTTGATTTAGGTTTTTTAATATTGTTTTGTTTTTAAAGAGGTTTTTCATGTTAATAACGTCCTTCCTTTAATGATTTAATTGCTTCTTTTGAAGCCTTATCTGTTTTTTTTAAATATTTTCTAATTTTACTTTCTGGAAATAATCCTAAGTAAATCAAAGTCCAACTTACCCCATGTCTAAATCCCTTAATATAATCTTTACTTTTTTCTTTCATTTAACTTTCCTAATTATAGTCTTATGATTTAATTTAAAACTTTTATTGCAAAAAAAACATTTTCTTGAACCTCTTGGTATGCGTCCTCTAGATACTATTTGCTGTTGCTGATTACATTTCGGACATTGAGTTAAAAAAACATTTTCTTTCATATTGTCAAATTTGTTGAATTTAGTTCTAAGATAATTTTATCTGCAATTTCTTTAGTTATGTTGTTTATTATATCTTGTGGGATTTCCATTTTGTTTTCATTTATTATTGTGAAATTGTTATTAATTGGTGTTGTGACATCTGGAGAATCTACATTAATTGTGTGATCGTTATTTATTGTAAAGTTGTTATCTGGAGAAAAATCTTTTAAAGAGAAAACAGTATTTGACCAAACTAATAATGAAATTAAAATTCCAATTGTAATCCATATCATTATATAGGTTGATTTTTTCATTACTTTTGCTCCGTATTTTTTTGCTTCTGGTTCTTTATTTGATTCTTTTATGAATTGTTTTTTTTCTTTTCTTGTTGGTTCTTGTTCTTCTGTAATATCTTCTTCATATGGATTTGATGGTTTTTTATATGGGCTTGATGGTTCTTTTTTAATTATTGGTTCTTGTTCTTTTTTTGTGTATTCTATTTCTTGGATTTCATCTACTCCATCAATCTTTTCAATATCTTCAACTCCTGTGTTTGTTAGTTTTTTTTCTGTCATGTTAATAATCCTCTGATAATGTATCTATCTTTTTATGTATCCATTTAACCCCATAAGTAATTTCTCCCTCGTTTAACTCTTCCTTCAACAATCTAATAAACTCTTTTTTCCATTCTTCAAATAAAATTAAAACTTTGTCTGCCCATTCTCTATCACTTTGCTTTTCTATTTCTGGAAGTTCTGAATAAGTAGTTTTAGATTGTCTTGCCCATCTATCAAAATTTTCTTGTTTTAAATTTCTTAAAAAATATATTGTCCAATGTCTCCACTGCTCATGTTCTAAATCTGCAAGTTTTTCTCTTAAATTAGATTTTTTATTTTCAGCACAATCATTACAAATAAATCCCTCTTGGGATAAAAAATGTTCTGCTTTCATAAAATCTATGGGTTCATCAGATTCATATCCACATTTTTTACATTTAAATTCTTTATCCTGTTCTAACGTGATACTTTTGTCTTTTTTATCCTGTTCTAACGTGATACTTTTGTCTTTTTTATCTTGTTCTAACGTGATAGATTTTTGTTTTTCCATTTCAATAATAATAACCTTCCCTAACTATTAATTTAAATTTAGTTTTTGATTCTTCAAAATATTTTCTTAATGTTTTATAATCATCTTCATATTCAAAACTAACTTCTAATACATCATTATCTTCAAGAGTTATATTTGCCACTATAAATTGATTGAAAAAACTACTATACTTAATTTGTACACAACCATCAATAAATTTATAATGTTTTGGTAGTTTTACATCTTTTAATAAAGAGAAAATTCTCTTTATCTTTTCTTTATTTTTTTGTTTTATATTTTCTTCTTGTATTATCATATAAATTTGGCAAGGATACCCAACCTTTTAATGTTGGGAGGAATTGCCGTCCTCCAGTTTTAATTTATCTAAAGATTTAAATAACTTTTTACATACACTAAAGGCAATTGTATTCTTCTTCAAATTTTTGAATACTTTTGCTTTCCTATCTAATTCAAAACTTTCTAATAACCATAATATCTCTTCCTTTGTTAGATTTACTTTTGCCATTTTCTTTTAGATACCCTACCATTTAGGGTGTGGGAGTATATCATTTTGTTTATCTTGTTTTTTTGTTTTTTATAAAAATAATTAATAAATAAAAATAAAATAAAAAGTTTAATTATTTATTCAGAGTTTTTTTCTTCTGATTCTTTTTCCATTAGTTTTCTTACTTTCAAAAGAGCTTTAGATTCAGCATCTATTTCAGTTTTCTTTTTGTTGTTTTCTTCAATCAATTTATTTACATCTGAAATTTCCATTTTATTTGTTTTTTTTCTTTTTCTTCTTTCCGCCTCTTGCCATTTTTGCTTCGCAGACATTTCCTTCTCCATCAACATAATATAGAAAACCTTTTTTCCTTGTTATTACATTTTTTGCAATTATTTTTCCCATCTTAATTTAACCTCCTTTCAATCCTCATTTTTACATTTTTCTATTTCTTCTTCAAGAAAATAGTATTTTTTATGATTTACTTCTCTTGGATCTTCTTGGCAAGAAAATATTTGTAGTGAGTTTAGTTTAGTATAACTCATATTCCTATTTTCACATTCTCTGATTGCTATTTCTTCTAAACATTCATTTGTTTCATTAGATGGTGTACTTCTAATAACTTGCCAAACAATTATTGTTGCTGATAGAATTAATAAAACTATTAATACTGTTGTTATTATTGTTGAACCTGTTGATGATTCTTCATCTTCGTAATCTTCATCTTTTTGTTGTTTTTTGGACTTCATTTTTTCCTCCTTTCAATTTATTTTTTTATTTTTCCTCTTTATTTCTCCTAATTTTGCTTTTAGCCAATTATTTAAAATCCAACTAGAACTTCTTTGTTGTCTTTTTGCATAAAATTCTAATTCTTTAACTAGTTCATTATCAAGATAAAAAGTACATCCTCTTTTTTGTAATTTCTTTTTTTCCATATTATATTATAATATATTAGAATATATACTATTTAAATGTTTCGTATCAAAATCATAAGAAAATAAGAAAGATAGTTCTTACAAGAAATTAAAAAAAAAAGAAAAAAAGAAAAAATTAAAGAGTAGATTTATGCAGTTCCAAGACAATAGACTGTATCACCACTTATATCAGCAGTTGTGATTCTAGTAGCAGAACTTTCATCTGTTTCGTGACCAAAAGCAACACCTGTATTTTTAGTTTCTCTGTAATAACCACTTACAAATGCTTTTACAATAGCTCTTCCACCATTACCAGTTGCACCAATACATCCCACACTTGATTCAAATGTTATAGGGCTTGTTTCAATATAGTCGTTTTCGTCTATAATTAGAAGATTATTTCCGTCTTCGTTTTCACTTGGTACAAAAACATAATCCCATGCACTTTTTCTTCCACTAACAGCAGTAGGTAAAGGACTTTTACTAATACTTATTGAAGGAGCATCACCGAATCCAAATAGTTTTACTCCACCAGACATATCAATATTTGATATATTTGTATCCTCTATTACATCCCAGTAGAATCCTCCTAATGCTAACCATGTATCAGTGTTTTCGTTCTTAAATCTCATTTTTAAAAATGAGTCAGAACCACCTGCACCAATAGATAAGTTTGATATAGAAGAACTAACATTAGTTAAAGTGCTATCATAGATTATAGTCTCCGCAGTTGTAGAAAGAGTATAAGCATCAATAACAATGTGTTCTACTTCGTCATCTACCATAGTTACACTTGGTGTACTAGTCTGTATAGTTGAGTTAAATGCCCAACAAGTAACTTCTGTTCCAATAGTAGTTTTTCCTGTTGATTCAGCAGAAGTTGATGAAGTTGTTCCGTCTATTATGAAAGTACCATCATCACCCTGACAATAGAAAGGAACTGCGATTTTAGTATTCACATTATTATGCGACAAATCTCTTACATAAACTCCGATACTTGCAACATCTCCAGATTTACCAGCTTGAGCAGCCGCAGTAGCTTGTTGAACTGCTGTTTGAGTAGCACCTTCGCCTCTAGTTGAAAAATAGATAGCACCTGCACCAACAAATCCTAAGATTATTACGGCAATAAGAACCCATGCAACAGTCTGAGTTTTTATAGATTTTTTAGATTTCATTTATTTTTACCTCCTTTCATTAGTAATTATTATAAAACTATATGATTTCTGACTATAAAAAGAGGGTTGTAAAAACACTACCTTTATAAACTTTGGATGCTTATTTGAAATATTGTTTTGAAAATGAAAAAAGAAGTTGAATTTATGTGGATTATTAAATTATTAAATTGCCAATATATAAAGGGAGGAATTTTTAGAAAACAAATTGGTGGATGTAAAGCAGATTTTGAAAGAGTTGTTGGTATTCCTGAAAAAAATAAAGAGTTTAGAAAATGGTTAAATCTCCTTATTGATAAAGAAATTTTAGAATTTTTTGAAAAAAGGAAAAACGTTGGTGGTTTTATTGATACCTTTGTGATTGTTTATAAGAAATTAGAAAAAAAACTAATGAAAAATCCTATTTATGATCCAACTATAAGATATATGGAAAGGAACAAATTCTTGTTCAGAACTGTTAAGTGATTCTATCTATAAATGCTTATTAAGTATAAAATTAAACTTGCTACTCCGTGAAAAGGGATTGCTTGTAATGCTACTAATCCTGTTCTTTGAAATTGTGTTGCATTGTCTGGGAATGTTGAAACTAAACTTCCATCTAAAAATCCTGTTGTTATCATAAGTAAATTAACAATGAAGATTAAAACTAATCCCCATATTATTGCTTTCATAAAATCTGCTGCTTTTGATGATTGAAATCCTTTGCTTCCTTGAATTCTAAATGCTTTATAAAAAATTACAAATGGAAATGCGATTGCCCAAGTCCAGCCTAAGAGCCTGAAAGCTACTTTAAAAATATCCCAATAATAAACAATATGTCTGACTATTCCTTGAGTTGGTTTTGTGCTTCCTATTAATTCTTCTGGATTTTCTTTTAAGATTTGAACATCATTATAAATATTTGTATCTGCATTTGTTAGTGTTGTGGCTAACATCACAAAAGGTATTGTTGGATTATTTTGTTTAATTGCTTGACCTACTGATCCAAATATTGCTGGAATTAAAACAATGGCTAAGATAAATAAATAATAATGTTTTAGAAAAAATCTAAGCAAAATTCCTCCACCTACACGAAATGGTGTTAATAATTTTAATATTCCTATTGCCATATTTCCTATAAGTATTTAGATTATTTAAGATTTTTGTTTTCTCTCTTTTTTGATTATGTAAAAACATCTGTCGCAAACCCTCATTTTGTTTATGTATTTTATTCTTCCTTTAATTATTCCTCTGCAATGTTTATTGTTTTTTTTATTTTCGCATATCATTTTTTAATTTCTCTAACTCTATTTTGTTTATGTTATGTTTGATAAGAAGTTTTTCTATTTTTGATACTTGCAGGACATTTGTTCTTCCTAATTCTCTTATTTCTTTCTTTAGATCAAGTACAAAATCAATTATGTTTGTTTGGTTGGTTTGCATTTTCAATCTCCCTCTCCCTAATAATTGTTAGGATTTTAGCTATTGAGCGTCTTATGTTTTTTTTGAATGATGTTTTTGAACCTGATTTTGTTGCTCCTTTAATTCCTACATCTTTATTTTTAATTTTTTCTCTTCCAGATAGAGATGATGCTCTCATTAAATTAAGTTCTAATTCTTTTTTTATTTTTAATAAATCTTCATGGTTTAGCTTCCGTAATTCTTTCGATTTCACTTTCTATTTCCTCCTTTGAATATTTTATTTTGCAATTTCCACAATAATATGTTGTTCCTTTTCCATTTCCTGAAACCCATTCATTCATTCTTGTCATACATTTTGGACATAATTTTGATTTAAATTCATGACTTTTTCTGCATTCTTCTGCTTCTTCATAGCTATCACATTCAAATCCACAGGTTGGACAGGGGTGCATTTGGAATTGCATTTTAATTTTTCCCCCTAAATATTACTAACATAGAATCTTGTTGTCCTGGTTTATTTTCAACATATTCTCCTTTAGTATTTATCCCTTTAAATTTAACTCTCCCTTTCAAAAATCTAATTTCTGCGTTTGGATATATTATTTTATGGAATATTTTTGTAGATGTTGAAACTGGTAAAAGCATAACACATAATTTTCCCTTTTTTGATTCTTCAAATGCTTTTATTATAAATGCTTCTTTTAATTTTCTTTCATATGGAGGGTTAATAAAATTTGAAGTTCCCCAGTCAACTTTTAAACCATCAAAATCTGCATTTAAAGGGCAAGGGTCAAAATTAAAATTAAACTCACTATCCAATTCATTAAATAATTCTAGAGGAGTTTCCCAATCATCATGTATTTTTTTCCTATTTTTCATTTTATCACTTCAAACTCTTTTTTATCCTCCCTTTTATTTTATTTAATTCCACTTGATTGTATAATGTAAAGATAACTATATTTCCAACTAATCCAATTAGGTAAAAAGGGCTTTTTGTATAGCTAAAAGATAAGATACTTATTCCTGCAAGGAATCCTAATATTGTGTTTATTATTATTTTTTTCATGTTATTACCTCTGGCTCAGGATACAAGTTCCTGTTTCCTTTTTTGTCGAACATTAATCTTTTTTTTATTAAATCAACATATTCTTTCTTTATTTCTATACCTATTGAATCTCTATCATTATCTCTTGCTACTTTTAGAGTTGTTCCTGAACCTGCGAAGATGTCCATGATTATTGCTGGATGAAAACCTGCATTGCAACCACAATTTGTCCAACCAATCATTTCTGCTTCATATGTTGTTGCAACTTTTTTTGTCCTCGCTTTAAATCCAATTTCCTTTCTTAATTTCTTATCTTTATCTGTATCTTCTGTCCAAGATTTATTTAATAATTTAGCATATTCTTTTGTTGGTTTTGTTATCCTCTCTCTTGCCTTACCACATTTATTACAAATTTGTTGTGGAGTTGTTTTTATAGGTCTTTCAACTAATGCTTCAGGAAAAACTGCAAAGTGAGCTTCTTTATATCCTCTTGTAGTTATGTCCCAGAAATCAGATGGGTTTTTTCCAATTCCTAGTTTTGGTTTCCAAAACTTCGAAACCCCCCCTAAATTATCAGGGCGAACAAATCTATCAGGTCTTTCTTCTTGTATAATATCATCAGGGTTTTTTCCTTTTGGATTTATTAAAGTTCCTGCTTCTCTATTTCTACTTAAAGATGGTTTTATTAATTCATTTTCACCATAAGTTTTTTGGTTATATTTATTTCTTTCAATTGGGGAAGTTTTATGAGGAACTCTAACAGCATCCAAATCAAAATAATATTTTTCTGGTTTTATATTTGGTAAATTATAAGTAAAGGAAGTTTTATCTATTTCTCTTTGATTTAATTTCTTAACTTCTTGGAAAATCTCTTCTGCTTGTTTTCTTTTTGTTTCTAAACATAAACTTGCAGATGCTTGTTGTTTTTTTACAATGAAATAAGGATAACATTGTTCAATTATAGCTCTTGCTTCAGTTCCCATAGCACACCATCTCCATTGTTTTTTATATCCTTCTTTTGTTTCTTCTCTAATAACCACACTCCCAACCTTTGTAATTCTTTTTATTTCGTCAATTAAATTTTTATCTGTGTTTGATACTTGTAACATTAATCCATAGGTAGGATTTTTTCTTTTTTCATTAGATTTTTGGTGGGTTCTTTTATGAATACTGATTGTTCCTTCTCCATCAATTATCCCTGCTAACCATCTTGCATCGTCTTTTATAATATAATTCTTATAGGATTTTTGGTTTGATTTACAGAAAAAAAATAAGAATTCCCAGCTATTTGCAAAACGATTTTTAACGCTTGTAGGCATGTGATTTCTTTTAAACCAAATTATCACATTTCTTAAGACCCACCCCCTATTAATCATTTCTATCATAAATCTTTCAGGGATTCCACATAAACATCTTGGCGTAAATTTAAATTTATTTCTATAAGAATAATTAAATCCTTTAGATTTTTCTAATTCAGGATTTTTTCTAAATAAATCTGCCTGTATTCCTTTATTATTTTCTGAATATTGATTGCCTCCACCTCCTCCAAAATAAGTATCACCCAAATTCACCCAACAAGTCCCATCCTTCTTTAAAACTCTTTTAACTTCATCAAAAATATCTGCAAGATGTTTTATATATAAATTAAAATCAGGTTCTAAACCTAATTGTCCTTTCCAAGCTGAACATTTTGAGCAGAAACCAGAAGTAACAGTCCAATCTGCTTTTCCTCTTATTCCTCTTGACATATCCTTTTCCCATTCTTTTTTTGTAGTTCCAGAATGTTTTTTATCTTTATGTTCTGTCCATTCATGCTCACAACTTTTATCTTCATCCCAAATACTCTCTGTTCCTTCGCCATAATCTCTCAAGCCCCAATATGGAGGGCTTGTAATCTGCATATCCACACTTTCATCAGGCATTTTTTTTAATGCTTTCATGACATCCATGTTATATATTTTAATCATCTCAATCTCCAAAAACTTTGAAAAATAATTCTATTAAATTATTTAATTTATCTCTTTGTTTATTAGTTATGTCTTTAATTCTTTCTCCAATGTAGTAAGATCCAAATTCTTTTCCATCACCATATTTTTCAATTAAACTTCTTAGATTTTCAATTTGGAAATTATTTAGATATTGGTTTAGTTTTTCTTCTAATTTTTGTTTTTCTTCATCATCTTTGTCAAAAAGCAGATAAGAAGATCCATTTAAATAATTATAACAAGTTATGAATAATTTTCCTAAAGTTATTGAATCAACTCCTGATTTTATTTTATCTTTTCTTAGTTTTTCTATATCTTCATCTTCAATTGTATCTTTTTCTTCAAAAGTTGATTTTATTTTTTCAATTTCTGCTTCTGTGAAGTTTGTTTCTTTGTATTCTAATGTTAGATAGCCTTGTTGGTCTAGGTTTTGCATTTTTAAATTTCTAATAATTCTGGATTTAATTTAATCATTCCTTCAGTTCTGTGAATAAGCCCTAAAGTATTTAACCTTGAAATGGAATTATTGAATCCTCCACTATTTGGAGAATATTGTGTTTGTGTATTCATAGCCAATTCTTCTTTTCCAAATGTTTCTTCTGGATTATCTAGTAAAACTTGATAGATTTCTTTTTCACATTTATTTAATTTAGAGATTATAGCTTCTTTTGAAAAATCAAATTCTCCTGCTAATTCTGGTTTTAGTTCTGATGCTCGTAAATTATTTCCAGAACCTTGAATTAAACCTAATTGTTTTAATCTGCTAATTGCATTATTAAAACCACCAGATTTATGAAAATATCCTGTGAAAACCCCTATTTGTGGTTTACTAAAACTTCTTTCTGAATATTGATATAACAAAGAATATAGTTTTTTTTCGCATAAACCTAGAACATATTCTCCATCCATATTAACATCAGTGGTAAGTAACTTTTCTCTTATTAATGGTTTCACCTTTGGTGTGTTAATATGGGGTTGGAAATTAATAGGGGGATTAGATTTAATGCTTTCAAAACTTAATTTGGGAACTTCTTTATCTAAAATTCTTCCAATATCTGTCAGTTTTTTCCTACACATAGTGTCAGATTTTTCCAACACATGCAATTTATTTTTAAATTCAACTTCTGCATTTCTAAATCCTTGTTGTTTTGCTCTTTCTAAACCCTTTTCATCTACTTTTAAAAGGGGTTTCGATTGATTATGTTTCAAAATCCTAATTTCTCTATTTAACTCTAATACTTTTGTTTTGTAATCTTTCAAATCCTTAGCTTCTTTTTCAGCAACTTCTGGCAGTTCTTTTAGCTTAGATAATATCTTTGCTATTTTTTCTGTTGGTGCTATAATCTTTTTTTTCAAATCCATCCCAACCTTTGGATGTGTTGTTTTTACTTCTCCTATTTTTGCTTTTGTAACCTTTCTTGATATTGCTGTTCCAAACACATAAAATTCTCCTGGCTCTAAATCTCTAAGAGAAAGCATATCTTGTTTACTTGTAAATCCTAAAATCTCACTTGCTCTTTTCATATCAATATCTAATCCAGTTCTTCCAACCATATAATTATTTAATTCAGCTACAACATCTTTATGTAATTTTGAAATTCTTTGTGTACAAGCTACTAATGAGTATCCTCTTTTTCTTCCCCTTGTTGCTACATCAATTACTGCTGAGCAAGAATCCTGCTTTTCTTGTTGTCCTGCTAACATATGGGCTTCATCTAAAAAAACAAAACATGGCTTCCAGAATGCTCTTGGCAAATCCATAAGGGACTCTAAAAATGTTTTAACATACCTTATTCTTTCATTTCTTTTTAAATCTGAAATATCTATTATTGTAGAGACTTCTAATTCCATTATTTTTTTTGGCAATAAATGTGTTGAATTAGTATTTAACTCAACATCTCCATCATTTCCAATTAATAAAAAATCATATTCTTCTCTTAATGTTCTAAATTCTCCCTCAACATCTAAAACAATTGACATTACTTTATTGCTTGATTCTTCAAGTATTTTTCTAACAGTGTAAGATTTTCCTCCACCAGAATTTGCACAAATTAAAGCCCTGCTATCTACGAATGTAGGAAGATTAATTTCAAGTTTTTTATCTGTGAATATGTTTATTTGCATTTTTTAACAACCTCTGGAATATAATAATATCCTTGTTTATCTTTTTTGTAAAAATTTCTTTTTCTATCAATATATTTATCACTGACAATTTCTAAATGATTTCCATGAGGGCTTTCTACGACAATAGTCATAGGATATTTTCCATGCCCACAACAACAAGCAACTGTTTTCCAACTCCTTCCAACTCTTTCTTCTGTTCCAAAATCTTTTCCAATAAGCCATCCTATATTTTCAATTAAGTTTATCATACACTTATCAATTCTATTATGAACTCCTTTTAGTTTTTTACACATTTTAAAACAACCTCCTTATTTTTCTTTTGAATTTTTTAACTATATATTCTATAAAACAAGAAATACTGCAAAACTCATCATCTTGATAACCTAAACTAGTTAGAATTCTAAGTATGATTTTTGGATTCCAATCAAATTTGTTTTTGCAATATGCACATTTAGATAGGTTAGTCATTTTGAAGTTGATTTATTTGTAAATTTATTTCCATATTCTTTTTCTTTATCAGGGCTTCTTCCATGTTTTGCTGTAAAACAATAATAGCAAATGTTTTCTCTTGTTATTATTTTAAAGTTTTTCTTGCATATGTCACATTTGAATTTCATTTTTTCTTTTGTTTATTTATGAATATCCCATTTAGCTAATCCAACTAATTCCAGAGGAACTAAAGCCCAAACAATCTCTGCCTTACACTTTTCACATTTAGCTTTTCTACTATGATTAATGATTACTTCTAAGCCACTTTCTGTGGTAATCCATTGAGTTCTTTCTGCTCCCTTGTATGGTTTTTTCATTTTCTATTTCAATTCCCCCCTAAGTTTTTTAATACATCTTTTACAAAGTAACGCCGAATATATTTTTGATTCAAAAAATCTATTTTCTACTTCAAAATAACTATATTCTGATTTTCTTTCAAAACAATTTTCACATAAGTCTATTTTCTTAATTTCTCTTGTCATTTTTTCTTTTGTTTAGATTTTGGTTTATGTTTAGGACAAAATTGATGATAAGAAATTACTGGTTTAACCTTTATTTTACAAACAATACATCTATGTTCTTTTCTTAATTGATGTCTTCTTTCTTTATTTTTTAAAAAAGTAGCTTTTAATCTTAATATTTTCCCACATTCTCTTGAACAAGCAAACTTCCTATACTTACCTTTATTAGTATAATAATTATTAAAATTTCTTCCACAATTTTCACATATCACTATATTTTCTTTTTTCATTTTTTCTTTTGTTTTTTCTTTATTTTAGATCTTTTCTTTGATTTTTTCTGGCTTCTTTTTGATTTCTTTTTTCTGTGTTTTTTATGTGGTTTTGTTTTTTTTGCTTCTTTCATTTGCTGATATTGTTTTGGAGTTAATTCATTGTTTCTGTATTTTTTATTTTGCATTTTTGTTGAATTTTTTATTTAGTTTTACCCTAAGAGAATAAATCCTCCTATAAACATTCCTGAAGCAATTAACAAAAACATTGCGAATAATAATCTAAAAAAAGTATCTTTTCTAACTATTGGAGCTAAGATAATCCCTCCTAAAAAATTAGATACAAAACCTAATATAAATAATATCCATTCCATTTTCCTTGAATTATTTCACAACCTCTTTAATATTTTGTAATTCTTTATAATATATTTTTTTAAAATCACCTTCAAGAGTATCACCACACATAAACCAATCATAAGCATGTAAGATATTCATTATTGATTCAAGTAATTTTTCCATTTTCTTTGTATTGTATTTATCTCTTTTAATAACATCAATTAATGCTGATATTCTCATATCCTGATAATCAAAATGTCCTCCACTCATTTTTTTATCCTCCAAAATTTAAAGTTTCCTTTTTCATCTTTTTCTACTTTGTCTTTAAATAATAATTCACTCATTAAAACTTCTGCTTTGTAGATGTGAATTCCAACTAAGTTTCTAATTTGATTTAATGTAAACCATTCATCTTTTTTCTCCAATAATATTTTTAAAATTTCTTGTTTTTTTATTTCATTATTGAATACCATTATCTAACTAATTATAGTAACTATTTAAATGTTTCTATAAAACACTTATAGTAAAGTTTATAAAGTTGGATTTGTTGATGAGGTTGTAGAATATGAGAATTTTAAAACAAATCATTGAGAAAAAGATAGAATTGCATAATGAATTTATTCTTAATAGACAATACCTTAGAGGAATTTGGCAATTTTATTGTTGTTTTAATTTAGCTCTTGCTTTGCTTAGTTCTTCTGGATTTAAGTATGATGAAAGATTATTAAAAAAAAGAAATGTTTTATGGAAAAGATGGCTTTCTAAAGAAGGATTATTTGATGAAAAAAAATTTAAAAAGATACAAAAATATATGCAAGAAGATATGAGAATAATAATTATGGCTTTAAATAAAATTGAAAGTTTGACTGCTGAAAATCCTTATGAGCAGGGAAATATTGATAAACCTTATGCTATAGGAATACTTAGTTATGAAATGCCTGAATAATTAAAATGGAAGAAAAAAAAGAAATAAAAGAAGCTGAAAAATTGAAATCATTAAGTCCTTTAGTTGTACAAGTCACTCTCAGAAAATTAGGAATGTTTAGTTCAAGTTATATGGGAAATGATATTTATTTTTTAATGGAGGCAATTAATTTATTGATAAGTGATATTGGAGAAGATTATATTGAAAATGAATTTAAAAAAGAAGGTAAAGATTGGTTTGTTATGAAAAAGAAAATAGAAAATTTAAATAAGTTAATAGTTAAAGTTAAGGTTTTTTATGATCCAATCCAGAACAAAAAATTTGATAAAAAAGGAGATGTTAATAAAGTTCAAGCTATGTTTAAAAAATTTTATGTAAAATCAGCAAGTAAAGTAAGTTTGATGCAGAGAGATTTATTTGATTTATTTGTTTTCTTAGTTAAGCAGACAACTATTCAGAGAAATCAAATTCCTAATGAGGCGTTTAAAATACTAGAACACACAGGATTCCGTAAGGTGGATATGACAAAAAGACCTGCTAGTTCAACAACTTCTGTTACTTAAAATGGAGAAAAAACAGATTAAAATAATTGGTTATAAGATATGTCCTGAATGGTTGAAATTAGTTTACCGAAAATCTGTTAACTTTATTTGTCAGGAATGTGGGAAACATGAAAATATTGTTGGTGTTTTAGTTCCTCACAAATTAATTAGAGATTGTAGAGATGGGCTTTATACTATTGTCCCTTTTAATCATCAAGAAAATAATGTAAAAATTGTTTGTGTTGATTGTCATAAACTTTATCATGCAAATGAATTTAGGAAGGTAAAATGCAATTGAAAACTGAGGTGAATACTTATTTATCCCTTTTTGAAGGTAAACGTATTCCAAATTTCCAAGCATTAATTCTCGCAAAAAGTGGTTATGGAAAATCTCATTGTACAGAAGGAATTGTAGAAAAATTATGGAAGAATGGATATTTAGTAATTGTTTTAAGTGACCCAAAAAATGAGATGGAGTTTTGTTATCAAATGTTTGAACCAAGAGAATCATATCACTTAAATATACTTCGTAAGATTGGGAAAAAGCCAGAAGCTAAACCAATTAAAATTTATCATCCTCATTCATTTAATATTCCTCATATTCTACATCCTAATATGATTCTTTATACTTTTAGTTTAAAACAATTAGGTAGGAAAGAATTTGGATTACTAGCTGAAACTAATTGGGATTCTGAAGCTATTGAACTTTTACTTCAAGCATCAGCAAATATAACTAAAGAAGATGGTATTTATGGATTACTTCATTA
>Ga0255055_10000893_pt1 | contig 22752 bp, 20 predicted proteins | sample JV7_2_27_MG_FD_188633 | JGI IMG/M metagenome (GOLD analysis project Ga0255055, IMG submission 188633) | Seawater microbial communities from Jervis Inlet, British Columbia, Canada - JV7_2_27 | ecosystem: Environmental > Aquatic > Marine > Inlet | place: Canada: British Columbia | collected...
GCCTGCTCGCGTCCGGGCTCGATCCCGAGAAGTGCGTGCTGTTCGTGCAGTCGCACGTCCTCGAGCACACCGAGCTCGCGTGGGTGTTCATGTCGGTTACGCCGCTCGGAGAGCTCGAGCGGATGACCCAATTTAAGGACAAATCGCAGCGGCAGGAAAGCGTGCTGGCCGGGCTGCTCAACTATCCGGTGCTGCAGGCCGCAGACGTGTTGCTGTACAAGGCCGGTGTCGTGCCCGTGGGTGAGGACCAGGTTCAGCACATCGAGCTGATGCGGGAGATCGCCCGCAAGTGGAACTCGCGCTATGGCAGGGGTTTCTTCCCCGAGCCGGACGCGCTCGTGGGCCCGGCACGGCGCATCCTGGGACTCGACGGACAGGCAAAGATGTCCAAGAGCTTGGGCAACACGATCGGGATCCTCGACGAGGAGGACGACATCTGGCAGCTGTTGCGCCCTGCCGTGACCGATCCAGCGCGGGTGAGGAAGACCGACCCCGGGAATCCGGAGGTATGCAACCTGTACAGCATGCACCGGCAGTTCTCGCCGCCGGCCACGGTCGAGGAAGTGGCCCAGAAGTGCCGCAGCGCCGGCTGGGGCTGCCTCGAGTGCAAGCGTGTGCTGGCCGACAACATCGCGGAGGAGTTCGCGCCGATACGCGAGCGCGCGGCGGAGCTCCAGAGCCACCCGGAGCGCGTGCGTGACATTCTCGAGGCGGGAGCGGACCGCGCCCGCGCAGTCGCGCGCGAAACGATGCGCGAAGTGCGGGAGCGGATGGGCTTCCTCCCGGCGGCCGCGGAGACGACATCGACAACGTGATCACGATCTGGCCCGAGCTGGTCCGCGAGCTGCGTCTCGACCTGTTGTGGTCGCTCGTGATGGCGATGGTGCTCGGCGCCGCGGTCGGCCTGGAGCGGGAGCTCCACGGCAAGGCGGCGGGCCTCAGGACCAACGTCCTCATCTGTGTCGGCGCCACCCTCTACACGCAGCTCTCCATCTACCTGGCTGGACCTGGAGGAGACCCCGGGCGCATCGCCGCGCAGATCGTGACCGGCGTGGGGTTCATCGGTGCGGGGACGATCCTCCACGCACGGGGGAGCATCAGTGGGCTCACCAGCGCGGCCACCATCTGGTTCGTGGCCGCGATCGGTATAGCGGTGGGAGCGGGAGCGACTCTCGAGGCAACGGGGGCGACCCTGCTCGTGCTGCTCGTGCTGGGGCTGTTGAGACCGCTCGAGAAGTACGTCAATCGCTACGGCGGAGTGAGCCGCGTGACGGTGGACGTCGAGCCGCGCCCCGAAGCTGTCTCGGAGATCGAGCGCATCGTGGTGCAGTCCGGTCTGGAGGTCAAGGAGATCCGCTCCGAGCAGCACGGCGATCGCATGACCGTGCACATATCGATGCGCGGGCCCGCGCGGCTGCACGACAAGGTCCGGCTCGAGCTGATGCGGGCATCGGGGGCCTACACGGTATCCGTCGAGGAGTGAGACGGGCGGTAGTCGACCTGTCTTCCCCGCGACCGGTATGGCGGGTCCCGGTGCGGACGGTGAGCGCCATTCGGCGGGCGCTGGGGCGTGGTTGGCGGGTGGTGAGCGTGGCCGCACCCGCCGTGAGCGACGGTGACGGAGCGGTGGGCTCGGACGAAGCGGTCGAGGCGGTGCGAGGGGCGGAGCTCTACTTCGGCTGGGGCGTACCGAAGGCCGTAGCCGAGGCCGCGCACCCCGCGCTGCGCTGGGCCCACTCGGCCGCCGTGGGAGTGGGCGCGAGCCTCACGCCCGGGCTACTCGCAGGCGGTACACTTCTTACCAACTCGCGCGGCGTCCACGCGGAGCCGATGGCCGACTGGGTGCTGGGTGCGGTCGCATTCTGCACGCGGGGCTTCCACTGGGCCGCGGCCGGCAAGTACGAGGGCCGCTGGGTGCGCGATTCGTTCACAGACGGCACGGTGCCGGTGAGGGAGTTGGCACAGACGCGCGTCGGGATAGTGGGCTTGGGGGGGATCGGCAGCGCGGTCGCCCGGCGCCTCGCGGCCGTCGGAATGCGGGTTCGGGGCATCAGGCGGCACCCGGGACGCAGGCGTCCGGCCGGCGTCGAGTGGGTGGGAGGACCTCGGGACGCCGTGCGCCTCGCGCGCCAGAGCGACGTCCTGGTGATCGCCGCGCCCCGGACCCGCGAGACTGGCGGGCTGGTGGACGAGAGGGTACTGACGGCGCTTCCTGAGGGCGCCTTCGTAGTGAACTGCTCGCGTGGAGCGCTGCTGGACGAGGGAGCGCTCCTGGTGCAGCTTGAACGGGGACATCTGGCGGGATGCGTGCTGGACGTCTTCGCCGCCGAGCCCTTGCCGGCGGACCACCCGTTTTGGAGCAATCCGCGGGTGTTCTTCACGCCACACGTGAGCGCGGTCTCCCCGCAGTTCTGGGAGCGTGAGACCGCGTTGATACTGGACAACATCGGCCGCTACCTGACGGGGCGGCGTCTCAAGAACCTGGTGGATCCCGAGATCGGGTACTAGCGCATGGAGAACATCATCAAGGCGGCGGTCGAACGCGGCGCGTCAGACATCCACATCAAGGCCGGCGACGTCTTCCGGGCCCGTATCGACGGCAAGCTGGTGCCGCTGACCAAGCAGCGTCTCACGCCGGAGCAGACCAAGGCCATCGCGATCAAGCTCATCCCGGTGGAGGCCGACCGGAAGCGAATCGACCAGATTCGGGACTACGACTGCTCCTGGGGCGCTGCCGGCATCGGGCGCTTCCGGGTCAACATCCTGCGGCAGCGCTCCTCCTTCATGGTCGTGATGCGGGTCATCCCGTTCGAGGTCCCGACGTTCGAGAAGCTGGGGCTGCCGGCGTCGCTGGCGGAGATCGCCGAGCAGGAGCGCGGCATGGTGCTCGTCACGGGAGTCACGGGGAGCGGCAAGAGCTCCACGATGGCGGCGCTCATCAATCACATCAACTCGAAGCTGAACAAGCACGTCGTCACGTTGGAAAACCCGATCGAGTTCCTGCACCGCGACGCGAACTCATCGGTGACCCAGCGTGAGATCGGCCCGGACACCGAGAGTTTCCGGATGGGGCTGCGCGCGGCGATGCGACAGGACCCCGACGTCATCCAGATCGGCGAGATGCGCGATTCCGAGACCGTCGACACGGCGATGAAGGCCGCCGAGACTGGGCACCTGCTGATCTCGACGCTGCACACTCCGGATGCGACGACGACGGTGGCGCGCATCGTCGCCATGTTCCCGCCGGAGGAGCAGGAGATCGCGCGCGTGCGGCTCGCCGACTCGCTCCAAGCTGTGGTGTCGCAGCGACTGTTGCCGCGGGCGGACGGGCACGGACGGTGTGCGGCCGTCGAGGTCATGGTGTGCACCGCGGCGATCCGCGACCTGATCTGCGACCGCAGCCGCGTGGGCGAGATCAAGGACTACATCGAGGAAGGCCGCGACCAGTACGGAATGCAGAGCTTCGATCAGCATCTGATGGACCTGGTGGCAGAAGGGGTCGTGACGTTCGAGACTGCCAAGGGAGCCGCAAGCAACCCGGCCGACTTCGAGCTCAAGCAAAAGACGCTGCGGCGCCTCTCCCGCAAGGCTACCACCATCGAGACCGAAGGCGTCGATCCGGAGGAGGGGAAATCGGGCGGAAAGAGCGGGAAGAGCAGCAAGAACAAGAAGGACGAAGACCTTCCCGAAGGCTTCACCGACGGGTTCGACATGAACTCCGGATGAGCGAGCGGCCGCGGGGGCTGCTGGTCCCCATCACCACACCTTTCGATCCATCCACCGGCGACGTAGCGCCGGTTCACCTGCGCGATCACGCCCGCACCATGCTGGGCGCAGGCGCAGCGGGCATCGTGGCTGCCGGCTCCACCGGTGAGGCCTCGCTCCTCTCGGAGGAGGAGTACCGGCAGGTGCTGGAGTGGCTGCGCGACGTAGTGCCGGACGATCGCTGGCTGGTGGCGGGCGCCGGACGGGAGTCCACGCGCGCCACTGTCGCAGCCTGCCGCGCCGCCGCCGAGGGCGGTGCCAACGCGGTGCTGGTGCGGGCGCCGGCCTACTATGCGCCCGTGATCACGCCAGCCGGGTTGTTGGGCCACTTTCGGGAAGTGGCCGACCAATCTCCGGTTCCGCTGCTGCTCTACAACTTCCCCAAGTACACGCACGTCGCGCTCAGCGAAGCGCTGGTTGCTGGGTTGGCGTCGCACGAGAACGTGTGGGGGATCAAGGACTCGTCGGGCGACCTCAAGAACTTCGCAGCGTATCGCGATGCCGCACCCAACTGGACGCTGTTCATCGGCTCCGGCGCTCTCTACTACGCGGCCCTCGAGCTCGGGGGTGCCGGGGCCATCGCCGCCGCGGCGTGCTTTGCCCCCGACGCCACCGCCCAGATCGGAACGGCATTCGAGGCGCGCGACCGCGCGGGGGCGGGCGCGGCGCAGGAGCGGGTAGCGCCGCTACACGAGGGCATCGTGTCCCGCTGCGGCGTGCCGGGCGTCAAGCTCGCGATGGACATTGTCGGTCTCCCGGGCGGTCCGGTGAGGCCGCCGCTCACCGGTCTCGGGTCCAAGGAGCGCGAGCGCATCACCAAGCTGCTCCGGCGGGCCGATCTCCTCTAGCACGCGGATGCCTTCGGCCTGGGTCGGAGGGCTGTTCCACCGGATCGCCGTGCCGCGCCTGCCGGGTACGGCGGCGCTGGGACCGGTCGAGGATGCCATAGCGGAGCGGCTCGAGGCCATTGGCTTCGAGGTGGAGCGTGCGGCGTTTCAGGCGTCTCCGCGAGCCCTGGTGGCCGGCTCCATCGCGGGGGCGGCTCTGGGGTGGGTAGCTCTCGGTATCGCCCCTCTGCTGGTGATCTCCGTTCCCGGGTGGCCCGTGGCCGTCATCGGAGTCGCGGCGCTGGCCTTCGTTGCCCTCCTGGCACAGGGGGTTGCCACAGGTCACCTGTCGTTCGCGGGCGGTGAGGTGCCCGCCGTCAACCTGGTCGCGACGCGCGGCGTGCCGGCTCTGTGGCTCCTCGCCCACTCCGACAGCAAGTCCCAGCGGCTCTCGCTGCGGGGCCGAGTGCTGGCCACCGCGGCGCTCGGGCTCGGCACGGTCGGACTCGCCCTGCTGCTCGGCTGGAGACTGGTGGGGCCCCTCCCGTGGTGGGCGGTGCTGCCGGCGGTGGCGCTCGCTGTCGTGGGTGGGGCGGTGCTCTCCCTCGGCGCTCCCCGGAATGGGTCTCCGGGTGCGGTGGACAACGCGACCGGGGTGGTGGCGGCCCTCGTGGCAGCCGAGAATCTGGCGGGGCGCGCGGACGTCGGGGTCCTCGTGACCGGAGCCGAGGAGTTCGGGATGGCCGGGGCCCGGGCCTGGGTGGAAGGGGGCGCACCCGGCGGTGTCTTCGTCAACTTCGACGGGGTGGACGGTCGCGGTTCCTATCGGCTCACCGCGCACCGGGCTCGCGGCGCAGCGGCGGTCTGTCTCACCGACGGCGATGTGCGCAGCGCGTTGACCGACGCCTTCGCCGCCGCGGGCGCCCGCATCGCGCCCGGCAAGCTACCGATCGGCACCTTCGTGGACGGAATGGTGCTGGGCCGCGCCGGAATGCCCGGCGTGACGGTGAGCCGCGGTGATTGGCACACACTTGGAGTGGTGCACACGGCGCGCGATTCGGCGGACCGGGTGGACCTGACGGCCGCCGTCGAGGCCGGAGAGGCCACTGCCGTTGCCGTGCGGCGACTGCTCGGTTGACGGGGTCTCGCCTCCCGAATAGCTTGCTTCAAAGGATGCCCCGCCGGGACCCCGCGGGGCCTTTTTTGTGTCCGTCAACCAGCGCGGAGAATCATGTTCGGTCCTGATCGCCGGTGTGTGGTTGTGGTGGGTGTCCAGTGGGGGGACGAGGGCAAGGGCAAGATCGTGGACGTGCTCTCTCGAGACGCCGACCTGGTAATCCGTTATCAAGGTGGGGCGAACGCCGGGCATACGGTCGTCCTGGGCGACCACCAGTTCATACTGCACCAGATTCCAGCGGGTATTCTCAACGACGGCACGGCCTGCGCCATCGGCAACGGCGTGGTGCTGGATCCCGAGACGCTGATCGAGGAGATCCGCGAGCTCGAGGAGCAGGGAATAGAGGTCGCGGGACGGCTCTCGATCTCCGATCGCGCGCACCTCGTGCGTCCGTACCACAAGGTGGTGGAGCGCGCCCTGGAGCAGCGCCAGAAGATCGGCACCACCGGCAGGGGTATCGGACCGGCTTACGAGGACAAGTCGGGCCGGCGCGGCGTTCGGGCGGGTGACCTGCGCGATCTGGAGGCCTGCGCCCCGCGCGTGCGCGAGCGCGTCGCCCTGGCAAACGACCAGCTGCAGATGATGGGCGCCCCGGAGCGCGTGGACGCCGACGAGCAGGTGGCGCTGCTCGAGCGCCTGGCGCCAATCCTGGTGCCGCTCGTAACCGACACCGGCAGAGTCGCGGCCGGCGCGCTGCGCGCGGGCAGCAACGTGTTGCTCGAGGGCGCACAGGGCGCACTGCTCGACGTGGACCATGGCACCTACCCGTTCGTGACCTCCTCCAATACGACGGCGGGTGGAGCCTCGATCGGCGCCGGCATCGGTCCCACCACGATCGACTCGGTGCTGGGCGTGATAAAGGCGTACACGACGCGCGTGGGCAACGGTCCTCTGCCATCCGAGGCCGGCCCGGAGGAGTCGGAGCAACTCCGCGTCCTGGGAGGGGAGTTCGGCGCCACGACCGGGCGGCCGCGGCGTTGCGGCTGGTTCGACGCGGTCGTGGGGCGCTACGCCAAGCGGGTGAATGGACTCACCGACCTGGCGCTCACCAAGCTCGACGTGCTCGACACCATAGCCGAGATTCCCGTCTGCGTGGGTTACCGCGTGGACGGCGAGGAGCTCGACGACGTCCCCGCCGACCTGAACACGCTGGGCCGGGTCGAGCCGATCTACGAGACCGTGCCAGGTTGGAGCCGTCCGACCGGAGACGCCCGCACCATGGAGGATCTCCCGGCCGCGGCCCGGGCATACTTGGAGCGGATAGAGACTCTGCTGGAGACGCCCGTTCGGTTCGTGAGCGTGGGGACCCGGCGGGATCAGATCATCGAGTCCCGCTGACGCGGGCGCAGCGACCACCCCCGATCGAACCAGTGGGAATGAAGGAGACCCCTAGGGCCGAAACCCTAGGGGCCCTGCCTGCCGCACACTGTGCGCCCTAGAACCAAGTGCGTGGTCAGGCTCCTTCAAGGACGGTCTGCCCTTGCCCTCCGGTCAAGCGGGAGACCGGGCGGGCAGGAAAGAATCTTGCGCCGCGGCGTGAGTCGGGCGTTGTGAGGAGGTAACTTGTTGTTACAGAGGGGCTTAGAGCATTCCAACGATGCGTGCGCGGAGTGACTTGGCCACGCCGCGCCGCCTCCAACTGGTGCGGTCGGAGCTGTAGTAGCTGTAGTAGCGGTCCCGGCCCCGCGTCACGCCGTTGAGCACGGCTCCCGCGATCCTCGCCCTGACCTGGCGCAGTTGCTCCACGGCCCGCTGCGCGGCCGACTCCTCGGTCTCCCCGCTGCGCAAAACCAGGATGGTGGCGTCCGACACGCTGGCCACGACCGCCGCGTCGGTGACCGGGAGCGAAGGCGGAGTGTCCATGATGATGTACTCGTAGTCGCGCCTCAGCTCCGAGACCAGCCTCCGCATCGAGTCCGAGCCCAGGAGCTCGGCGGGATTGGGGGCCGACTGCCCGGCAGGCAGCACGTCCAGGTTGGGGATCACATCGGGCCGGATCGCCTCGCGCTGGCCGGCCTCCCCGATCAGCACGTCGGTGAGTCCCGGCTCCTGGATCAGTCCGAAGGCGTAGTGTACCTGGGATCGTCGCAGGTCCCCGTCGATCAGCAGCGTCTTGGAGCCACCCTGTGCCAGCACGAGCGCGAGGTTGGCGGCCGTGGTGGACTTGCCCTCTCCCGGTCCGGGGCTCGTGAGCGTGATGAACTGCACCGGCCGCTCGGCGCCCACGAACGTCACGTTCGTGCGCAGCGCCCGGAACGCCTCCACGGCCGGATCATCCGGGCTGAGCTGGCTGAGAATCACGACCTGCCCGCTGCGGCCGTTCGCCCTAGTGAGCTTCGACTCCAGCGGGATCCGTCCCAGGACCGGTGTCCCGACCGACCGCTCGATGTCCGCCACGCTCTTGATGGTCTGGTCCAGGTACTCCAGAAAGAACGCTGCTCCGAGCCCGAGCAGCAGCCCCACCAGCAATCCGAGCAGGATCTTCTGCCTCAGGTTGGTGCCGATCGTGAACGCCGGAGAGGCGCCGTCCAGGATCGCGACATAGGGAGTGATCGTCATCTCCTGCATCCGCGCCTGCTGGAACTGTGCGAGCAGATAGCGGTAGGTGTCCTCCAGGATGCTGGCCTCGAGCTGTAACTGCGCGATCTGCGTTTCCTTGCCCGGGTAGGACATCAGTTCGCGGCGCAGCGCGGCGACCTCGCGCCGGACGGCCGCGTCGCGCCCCTGGAGTCCCTCGAGCGCGGCGTTCACAGCTGCGCGCAGCGAGCGGTGGCTCGACTGGATCCGCTGGTCGATCGCCTGCACCTGCGGGTTGCCCTCACGCAGTCCGAGCGCTCCGGCGGTGGCGCTGCGCCGGTCTTCGTAGAGCTCGAGCAGGCGGCGGATCTGGAATGACAGCACCTCGTTGGTCTGGGTTCCCTCGACCGCCGCCAGCCGGTTCAGCGCTTCGACTCCGAACGTGTCGGCAGCGCCGACTGCGTCCCGCAGCGTGGCAATCCGCACCTGAATACGCTGTCGCTCCTGCTCGGACACGCTGATGCTCCGTACGAGGCTCTGCTCTTCGGCCGTCAGGTCCGTGATGCGCTCCGTCTCCTTGTAGCGCTGCACCTCGCCACGCTTTTGCTGGGCGGATTCCTCGGCGCGGGTCAACTGTTCGGCTATGTACTGCCTGCGCCGCGCCGCGCTCACCCGTGCGCGGTCGGCCCCGTCCTCCCGCAGCTCCAGGGCTGCCTGGTTGAGCACGAGGGGCACGAGAGTCTTATCGGTGCCGGTGAACGTGATGTCGACGGCGTTGGTGCCGCTGCGCACCTGGTATCCAAGCCCGGCCCGCACCCACGCTGCGGCCTGATCGGGCGGGATGATCGAGAACTGCACTGTGCGTGGGCCGGCCTCGGGCGGGAGCACCTCGAACGAGAAGCCCGGTCCGGCGACACGCTCGTAGTAGGACCCGGTGGCGATCACCGTGCCGTCGGGGTAGCGCAGCTCGAAGCCCTCATCCGGCGCGTGCTGCACGATCTCGTAGCTACCCAGCGGCGCTTCCGACCCCATCATGATTCCGACCAGCACGTGCTCGCGGTGGACCTCGGGATCGCCGATTTCCAGTCGGAGCTGGAGTTGATCAGCCACGCGCATGGCCAGCGCCTGGGTCGTCAGGACGAGGGCTTCGGAGAGGATCGGATCGGTGCGCAGCGCCAGCTCGTCGAAGTCGAGGTCGTTGGTGCGCGCGAAAATCTGCTTGGGCGAGGTGACCTGAACCGTGAGCTGGGACTGATAGCGCGCAACGGCCCCGCGGCCCGAGAGCCACGCGCCTCCACTCACCAGGAGGGTGACGAGGACCACGATTCTCCAATGCCTGATGACCACCGCCCAGAGATCCCGGAGGTGGATCTCTCGCGGTGGTGCAGCGGCCCGTTGTCCGGGCGCCTGGCCGTTGCCCGCACTTTCGACCATCACACGTCCTCGGGCGCTAAGCTAAATGACTCCTTGAAATTGCACAAGTGACCGCCTTGCATAATCTTACACCACTTCCTGCTGTGAGTCTGCGATGTTGCGCACACTTTGGTCAGAGAAGGCATGAGCGGCGCTCGCGTGGTGGTCGTGGCCCAGGCCTTCAAGGAGACTCTCACGCCGGACGAGGTGGCCCGGGCGCTCGAGGTCGCAGTGCGGGGAGCCGGGCTGGATCCGGTCGTGGTGTGCGGCAGCGATGGTGGAGACGGCCTGCTGGACGCTCTGCAGGGGTTGCTGTGCCGCCGCACCGACCACGCGGCTTCGGACCCCCTGGGCCGGCCGATTCGAGTGCAGGTGGGATGGCTCGACGGCGAGGCGGCCGTGATCGAATCTCGTCTGGTGTGTGGCCTGGGTCTGCTGGCGACCTCCGAACGTGATCCTCTACAGGCGACGACCCGAGGTCTGGGCCTGTTGATCGCGGAGGTCGCGGCGGCGGGCGCGCAGACCGTGTACGTGGGCCTGGGCGGGAGCGCCACGATGGACGGCGGTGTGGGGATGGCCCGCGCCTGGGGGTTCGTCCCGCGTGACGTGTCGGGGAGGGAGCTGGACGAGGGTGGAGGCGCGCTCCCGGAGCTGGAGCGGATCGACGTCGGGGAGCGGCCCGCGGTGCGGCTGGTGGGACTGTGCGACGTGCGAAGTCCGCTGACCGGCCCGCGGGGCGCGCGGCTTTACGCCCGCCAGAAGGGAGCTGCTCCCGACGCGGAGGACACGCTTGCAGCCGGGCTGGAACGGCTGGTGCGGGTGACGGCCGGCTCAGAGCTGGCGGGGCGCCCCGGCGCCGGTGCGGCCGGGGGCGTGGGGTTCGGGCTGCTCCACTTCGGCATGGGCGAGCTGGAGGCGGGGGCTGCGTGGGTGCTCGGGCGGGTGGGCTTCGACGAGCTGCTCGAAGGGGCAGCCATGGTGGTGACCGGGGAGGGAGCCTTCGACGGCACCTCGCTGGAGGGCAAGCTCACCGGTGAGGTCATGAGCAGAGCTCGAGCCGCCGCTGTGCCCGCCGTGCTCCTGGCGCCCCAGGCCAGTGACGTTCCCGAGGGAGTGGTGGTGGAGACCGGAGGAGGTCGGTGGTCGGCCGCGGATCTCGCCGCGCGGGCGAGCGGCGGGATCGCGCGCGCGCTTCGCTTGCTGGCGCAGTAGCCCAAGTCTATACTTCGCAGTTCCTTACCCGACGTGCAGCCAGTCTTGAGCGCTTCGATGCGATGACGGATACCAAGTTGATGGACAAGCTAGTGTCCCTGGCCAAGCGCAGGGGCTTCGTCTTCCAGTCGTCCGAGATCTACGGCGGGCTCGGCTCGGTGTGGGACTACGGACCGCTCGGTGTCGAGCTGAAGAAGAACCTCAAGGAGCGCTGGTGGCGCTCGATGGTGCACGAGCGCGGCGACATCGAGGGATTGGACGCCGCGATCCTGATGCACCCGCGAGTGTGGGAAGCCTCGGGGCATGTCGAGGGTTTCACCGATCCCCTGGTCGACTGCCGCACCTGCAAGGCGCGCTTCCGTGCGGACCAGTTGGATCAGTTTCAATGCCCGCAGAAGCCCAGCAAGCACCCCGGTGAGGCGGACAAGTGCGACCTCACCGAGCCCCGCATGTTCAACCTCATGTTCAAGACGTTCATGGGGCCGGTGGAGGAGGACGCCTCCGTCGTGTACCTGCGGCCGGAGACCGCGCAGGGGATCTATGTCAACTATCTGAACGTCATGCAGGCGGCCCGCCAGAAGATCCCGTTCGGGATCGCGCAGGTGGGCAAGGCGTTCCGCAACGAGATCACTCCGGGGAACTTCATCTTCCGCACGCGCGAGTTCGAGCAGATGGAGATGCAATTCTTCGTGCGGCCGGACGAGGACGAGCGCTGGTTCGACGAGTGGAAGGAGGCGCGCATGCAGTGGCACCGGGGCCTCGGCATCCGCGCCGAGAAGCTGCGGTTCCACGAGCACGCGCCGGACGAGCTGGCGCACTACGCAAAGAAGGCGTTCGACATCGAGTACGAGTTCCCGTTCGGCTGGCAGGAGTTCGAGGGAATCCACAACCGCACCGACTTCGATCTCAACCGGCACCAGGAATTCTCCGGCAAGAAGCTCGAGTACATGGACCCGGCCACCCGCGAGCGTTTCGTCCCGTACATCATCGAGACTTCCCTGGGCGCCGACCGACTGGCCCTCGTGGTGCTGGTTGACGCGTATCGCGAGGAGGAGATCGAGGGCGAGCAGCGCGTGGTACTCGGTCTGGCTCCGGCGCTCGCTCCCATCAAGGCCGGCATCTACCCGCTCGTGAAGAAGGACGGGATGCCGGAGGTGGCGCACCGCATCAACGACGACCTGCGGCGCCGGTTCCCGGTGTTCTACGACGACGGGGGATCGATCGGCCGCCGCTACCGGCGCCAGGACGAAGCGGGCACGCCGTTCGGCGTGACGGTGGACGGGCAGACGCTCGAAGACCAGACGGTGACCGTGCGGGACCGGGATACCCTGGTGCAGGACCGCGTACAAGCCGATCGGCTGGTGGCGTACCTGGAGGAGCGGCTGGCGCCGTGAATCTGGACACGCTGCAGGACCGCAGCGAGGCGCTGTACGAGGAACTGAGTCGCGAGTACTACCTGACCGGTTCTGGTCTCAAGGCCGACCCCGAGTTCCAGTCCATCTACGACCGATACGCCGACCTCGTGACCGACGAGGCGCTCGCGACCGCCCGTGCGAGCGACTCCGCGCCGCTGTTCGAGTGGGCGGTGGATCTGCGCCTGGGCCGGCTCGTGGCGCGGTTCGAGGAACGGCAACTGATGTGGGAGCAGGAGGCGACGGTTCAGGTCAACGGCGCCACGGTCCCATACCTGCGCGTTCCCATCGAGCTCGCCAACTCACCCGATCGCGAGCACCGGATTGCGCTGGACGAGGCGCGGGTCGAAGCCGGAGCGGCCGGTCTGGACGGAGTGCGCGCGGAGCGGTTTGCAGCGGAGCGCGCAGCGCTCGACGCCCTTGGGATGGGCGACTACGTGGACACGGTCGGTGCCCTCGGCGGCATCGACCTCGATGCTCTTGGCGCTCAAGCGGCACGTTTCCTCGAGCAGAGCGCGCCCATGTACGACGACAGCCTGGCTCGGCTCGCAAAGCGTCGCATCGGTGTGCCGCTCGGTGATCTGGTGCGGGCGGACTCTCCCTGGCTGTTCCGCGCGGACCAGTTCGATGGAGCGTTCCCGCCCGACCGGCTGGTGGAGGCCGCCAGCGGGCAGATGGGCGAAATGGGGCTCGACGCCACGCGGGGCGGGAGCGTACGGTTCGACACGGAGGAACGCGACGGCAAGCAGCCGCGAGCCTTCTGTGCGCCGGTGCGGGTCCCCGAAGAGGTCTACGTGGTGCTGCGTCCGCGAGGCGGACACACCGACTACCGCACGTTCTGGCACGAGCTGGGGCACGCCATGCACTTCGCTTCGGCGGATCCGGGCCTGCCGTTCGCTGCCCGCTGTGCGGGCGACAATTCGGTGACTGAGGGTTTCGCCATGCTCTGGGATCACGTGACCCTCGACACCGGTTGGCTGAAGCGGTATGGCGGTCTCGGTGCGGAGGATGCGCGCGATCTCGCCTTCGAGCTGGCCGTCGCCGAGCTTTTCCTGCTGCGCCGCTACGCGGCGAAGATGGTCTACGAGCTCGAATTCCACCGCGATGACCCGGCGGACATGGGTCTACGCTACGTCGAGCTCCTGAGCGATGCGACCCGGTTTCGCTACCTGGAGGGCGACCACCTGCTCGATGTGGACCCCGGCTTCTACGTGGCGCGCTATCTGCGCGCTTGGCAGCTGGAAGCCAGTATCGCGAACACGCTAGTTGAGCGGTTCGACGATGACTGGTACCGCAACCCACGCGCGGGATCGGTGGTGCAGGAGCTGATGGGACGGGGACAAGGCGATCCCGCCGATCATCTCGCGACCGAGTTCACGGGCGGACCCCTCACGTTCGACCAGATCACACCCCGTCTCGAGAGCGTCCTCTCGTGAAGCGCGAAGTATTCTCATCGCGCTGGGTGATGATGCTCGCCATGCTCGGCATGGCGGTGGGCACCGGGAACATCTGGCGCTTCCCTCGCATCGCCGCGCAGAACGGCGGCGGCGAATTCATCGTGGCCTGGCTCGCGTTCCTGTTCCTCTGGTCCATTCCACTCATCCTGGTGGAGTTCGGCATGGGTCGGAAGACGCGCACAGGTCCCGTGGGCGCGTTCATCCAGATGATGGGACCGCGGTGGGCGTGGATGGGAGCGTTCATCGCCTTCGTGGCCATCGCGATCATGTTCTACTACTCGGTGGTCGCGGGGTGGACGATCCGCTACGTCGTGGCGTCGATCCTCGGGGAGATCCCGCGGCAGGAACCGGGTGCGTTCTGGGCGAGCTTCACGGACTCGTGGTGGCCGGTGCTCACGCACGGCATCGCGATCGGGACCGGGACGCTGGTCGTGGCCCGTGGGGTGACTGCGATCGAGCGCGTGGCGAAGGTGCTGATGCCGACGCTGATCGTGCTCGTAGTGCTGCTCGCGATCCGTGCCGTGACGCTGCCCGGCTCTTCGGCGGGCCTCTCTTACCTGTTCACGGTGGACTGGGGAGCTCTGGGGGACGCGCGCATCTGGATCGCGGCGCTGACGCAGAACGCGTGGGACACCGGCGCCGGGTGGGGTCTGGTGCTGGCCTACGCCGCGTATCTCCGCACTCAGGAGGACACCGCCCTCAACGCGTTCATCCTGCCCGCCGCGAACAACACCGTGTCGCTGCTCGCGGGCATCATGGTGCTGTGTACGGTCTTCGCCGTGGTGCCGCAGCTCGTCGCCAACCTCGCCTCCGATCCCGGTGCGCTGAGCGCCTACCCCGCGCTGTCCGACGCGGTGCTGGGGGGCGAGCAGCTGTCCGCGGACCTCATCCAGCGCACCATATTCAGCACCGGCAACGAGGGGCTCACGTTCATCTGGATGCCGCAGCTGTTCGCCCGTGTGCCGTTCGGCCAGTTCTTCATGATCCTGTTCTTCCTGGCGCTCACTTTTGCAGCCTTCACCAGCCTCATTGCCATGCTCGAGCTGGCCACGCGCGTGCTGCGCGATGCCGGGATGCAGCGGGCGCAGGCCATCCAGGTGGTTGGAGTGGTGGGCTTCCTCTGCGGCCTGCCGTCGGCGCTCTCGCTCAGGTTCCTGCACAATCAGGACTTCGTGTGGGGCGTGGCGCTGATGGTATCCGGTCTGTTCTTCGCAATCGCCATCATCGTGTACGGGGCAAGGCGCTTCCGGGAGCAGCAGCTCAACCACGAACACTCCGACATCCGTGTGGGGCGGTGGTGGGAGATCGTGATCACCGTGCTGGTACCGCTCGAGGCCCTGGTGCTCTTGGCGTGGTGGGTTTACCAGGTGCGCGGTGAGGACCTTGCGGGCTGGCTCGACCCGCTGCGAGAGGCCAACGTGGGCACGCTGTTCTTCCAGTGGGCGGTGGTGCTGGCTTGCCTCCTGCTCGCCAACCGCTGGTTGGCGCGCCACACGCATGGAGTCGAGGCGCCGCCGGCGGAGTGAAGTCATGCGTCTGGATCACTTCCGAGACATGGTAGGCCGGATGGCCGCGGAGGTCCCGGCCGACTACCTGGACGGGGTCGCCGCCATCGAAGTGAGCCCCAAGTCCCTCCCGGACCCCGTGCGTGCCGGCGTCTACACGATGGGAGAGTGCATCCCCTTCGATATCGGCTCGGACGAGGTCGTGTCCCGCGTAGTGCTCTACCACGGTTCCTTTCTCGAGCTGTCCCGTGAGCGGCCGGATTTCGAGTGGCGCGATGAGACCTGGGAGACGCTGCTGCACGAGCTGCGCCATCACCTGGAGTGGAAGGCGCGCACCGATGAGCTGGGGGCGTACGATTGGGCCACGGAGCAGAACTTCGCGCGCCTGGACCAGCAGCCCTTCGATCCGCTGTTCTATCGCTCTGGCGAAGCGGTGACCGAGGACGTGTACCGAGTGGACGACGACGTCTTCATCGACAGGGTGGTACGCGAGCTTCCACCCGTCGTAGAGCTCGACTGGCACGGGGCGCGCTACGAGGCGTCGGTGCCCGAGGGACCGCTTCCGCTGTACCTCGCCGTCGATGGGCTGGCGCACCCGCCGTCGGGTGACGTATTCGTAGTGTTCCGGCGCAAGCCGTCGCTGTGGGACCTGGTGCGTCCCACGCCCGCAGTCACCAAGGTGCGCGCGCATGCCGAACCCATCTCCTGAGCGGTCTGTCTTGGTTCTGACCACGGACCTGTTCTTCCGGGCCAAACTGGAAGGGCTGGTGAAGCAGGCCGGGTGTTACCCGGTTCGAGAGGGTGACGCGGCGCTGGCGGTCGTCGAGCTCGGCGGTCCTGCGGCGCTGGAGCGCGTGCGCGAGCTCGTGGCGGCGGGGACCACCGTGGTGGCGTTCGGCTCGCACGTTCGGGCAGGGGATCTCAGGGCGGCCCGCGACACCGGCGCACAGGCCGTGCCCAACTCGAAGATCGAGGACGCGCTGCGCACCGCGCTGGAGCCGAAGTAGGGCGAAGTGGCCGCGCGGTGAGGCTGCTATCTTACTGGTCACGGATCACTGTTGGCTGCCACCAGTGCGAGAGAGAGCACAGATGACACACGAAACCACCACATCGCTGGCCCCGGGCGAAGTGCTGCGGCGCGCCAAGGAGTTCTTTCCGGAGCGTGTCCCTGCCAGCGCGGCATTCCTCGAGGAAGAAGGACCCCACTTCGCGGTGTTCAGAGGCCAGGGCGGTGAAGAGCTGACGGTGGCGGTCTTCGAGTCGGCCGACGGTACTCGGGTACGGGCTTCCACGCTGCTGTTCGACCAGTCGATCGGCCGGTTCTTCTCGACACTGCAGCCGGCCGGCGGAGGTGTGCAGTGAGTCCCGATGTGCTTACCCTCCGGGTCTCGGTTCCAGACGTCTGGGATCTGGTCACGGTGGCGGCGGCGCCGGACTGGACGGTGCAGCGGCTCAAGAGCGAAGCGTTGGCGGCGGCCCTCGGCGGCAGCCCCGACGCGGCTCGCTACGAGACGAAGTTCCGCGGCGGCCTCGTCCTGGATGACGGTGCGACGCTCGGGTCGCTGCAGGTGCCGAACGGCGCGTCGCTCATCGTGCTTCCCGCGCGCCGCAGGCCGGTGCGCTAGCCGCCAAACGCCGCCCCGCCCCTTGACTATCCCCGTCCCCAAGACAAGCCTTCCCGCCTATGGCCATTCGGCTCTCGCCCACGGAGCTGCTCGCAGTACTGCAGCCCTGGGCTGACGTCGCACAACCCATCCACCGCCGCCTTGCGCAGCTTGCGGAGGCGGAGCCCGGACAGGAGGTGCTCTGGGTCGGGTGCGGCTCAGGACGCTCCGTGCTGTGGTGGGCGGAACGGTTCGGAACGCACGTCGAGGGTGCCGATCCCGATCAGCAGGCGATCGAGGCGGCCGAGAAGACGGCGCGCGTGGCAGGGCTTCAGAAGATCGCGACGTTCCAGACCGCCGATCCCTGCGATCTCCCCCACGAGGACCACGTCTTCGACGTGGTGATCGCCAACATGCTCGCGCTGCACGGGTGCAACGGCGCGGCAGTGATGAAGGAGGCCGGCAGGGTGGCGCGTCCCATGAGCACCGTGATGGCGCTCGTGCCGACGTGGCTCAGCACGCCGGATCCCGGGGATGCGCGCCAGTTGGAGGAGTTGGAGCTCGAGCCGCATCTCCTCGTGGAGTGGAAGAGCTTCTTCCGCGGTGGTGGCGTGGTCGAGTTGAGCGTGGAGGAAGCGGCTCAGGACGGCGGGTGGATCTCCTACGGCTGGCTCGGCTTGGTGGTCAGAGGTTGGCGGGCCGCCAGGTGGAAGGGCGTTCGCGCAGTGCTGAGTCCCGAATTCCGTACGCTCCGGTCGCTGGCGGAGACGCGCGTCTTCGGTCTCTCGATCATCAAGGGAACGCGTTGGCCACACACATGATCCCCACGGCCTGTTCGGTCGCGCTCCCACTTCCCAGCACCAATCCATACACCTACGCCGTACCGCGCTCACTGGCGGACCGCGTGGTTCGCGGCGCGCGGGTCGTGGTGCCGGTGCGCTCGCGCGAGATGGTGGGGATCGTCGTAGACGTCGGGGAGAGCGACGTCGAGAATCCGAAGCCGGTGCTGCTCGCGCCCGATCCGTCACCGATCGTCCCCGCTTCGCTGCTTGAGCTCGCTGACTGGTTGGCGCGCTACTACGCGGCCTCCCTCGGGCTCGCATTGAAGGCCATGCTCCCGGCGGCGCTGTGGGGCGCCTCGCGCCTCGTCGCGGAAGTGCGCGACGCCGGCGCCGCCCCCGGGGGTGCGAGCCGGGTGGTGTTGGACGCCCTGGAGCGTGCGGGTGGGCGGGCCCCGGCCAGCGCGCTGGCGCGCAGGCTCAAGCGCCCCGTGTGGGATGCGCTGCAGAGGCTGGAGCGGGCCGGCGCCGTGACATTGGAGACGGAGCCGCCCGACCTCGGGCCACCGGCCAGGACGGAGCGCGTAGTCGTACTGACGACGTTTCTGCCGACCCTGCTCGAACGGGAGCAGACTTTCGGGCGCGCCGCACGCCAGCGCGCAGCCTACGAGGCGCTCGATGAACTCGGCGGTGAGGCACCGATGCGGCACCTCACCGCACAGCTGGGATTCTCGGCGGCCGTTCTGAAGGGTTTGGTCGAGCGCGGCGCGGTGCGCGTGGAGGAGCGTGAGCACATGCGGGATCCCTTCGGCGATCTCGTAGCGCCGCCGCCGCTCGAGCCAACGGAGGATCAGCACAGTGCGATCGCCGCGATCCGTGAGTTGCCGGCCGGTGGTGCGCTCACCCTGTTCGGGGTGACTGGAAGCGGGAAGACGCTCGTCTACCTGGAGGCGCTGCGTCCCGACGTAGAGGCGGGGCGGGGCGTGATAGTGCTCGTACCGGAGATAGCACTGACACCGCAGACGATCGCCAGGGTGCGCGGAGTGTTCGGCGACACCGTTGCCGTGCTGCACTCCGGACTCTCGGACGGCGAGCGAGTGGACGCGTGGCGTGCCCTCGCCAGCGGCAAGCGCCGCGTAGCGGTAGGTGCGCGGTCGGCCGTCTTCGCGCCGCTGCCCGATCTGGCCGCCGTGATCGTGGACGAGGAGCACGAAGCCAGCTACAAGCAGGGAGAGTTGCCTCGTTATCACGCACGCGACGTGGCGCTGAAGCGCGCGCGCATCGAGGGCGCGCGCGTGGTGTTGGGGAGCGCCACGCCATCGCTGGAAACGTGGGTGGCGAGGGAGCGCGTCCCGGTCGTGACCCTTCCGGTGCGAGTCACCGCGAAGCCGCTGCCGGACGTCACCCTGGTGGACATGCGGTCGGAGCCGCGCGTCAAGCAAGCGGGCGCCGTGCCATGGTCCGCCGCGCTCGATGAGGCGGTTGCAGAGGCGCTCGTGCAGGGAGACCAGGTGCTGTTGCTGCTCAACCGCCGCGGCTTCGCGCATTTCCTTCAGTGCCACGGTTGCGGCGTCGTGCGGGAGTGTCCTGCCTGCAGCATCTCGCTCACGGTGCACCAGCACCCTCCACGGCTGCGCTGCCACTACTGCGGGCACGATGAGCCGGTCCCCTCCCAATGCCCCGAGTGCGGTGCGGGGGCGCACCGCTCCCGCGGCGTCGGCACGCAGCTCCTCGAGCAGTGGCTCACGGAGCGCTACCCCGACGCGCGGCTCGCGCGGATGGATGCCGATACGACGTCGCGCAAGTGGTCGCACCAGCGAATCCTCGACGCTGTCGGCCGTCGTGAGGTGGAGATCCTGTTCGGCACGCAGATGATTGCCAAGGGACTCGACTTTCCCGGGGTGACCCTGGTGGGTGTGGTGGATGCGGACACCGGACTCCACCTCCCCGACTTCCGGGCTGCCGAGAGGACGTTCCAGCTGATCGCCCAGGTGGCGGGACGCGCGGGGCGCGGGCCCAAGGGGGGGAAGGTGCTGGTTCAGACGCACACGCCGCAGCACTATGCGCTGACCGCGGCGGCGGGCCACGACTTCGAGAGCTTCGCCGCGCGGGAGCTCGACATGCGGCGCTCGCCGCCGTACCCGCCCCACGTGGGCCTCGTAAACGTCGTGGTCAGTGGGCTGGCTGAAAGCGCCGTGGCCGCGGCCGCGGTCGAGGTGGCGGAGTGGCTGCGGGGGCTCATCGCCGCCCGGACCGAAGGCGAAGCCGAGCTGATCGGCCCGGCTCCGGCGCCGCTCGCCCGTATCAAGCGTCGCTGGCGCTGGCACATGCTGCTGCGGTCGGAGGACCGCAGCTGGCTCGGCAGGCTGGCGCGCTATGCGGCCGGCCAAGCCCCACACACAGGCCGCGGGCCCGTCCGGGTAGTGTTCGATCGGGACCCGCTCTCGCTCCTCTGAAACGATTCCGTCGGGCGGTTGCTTGAAAGCCGCGTAACCGCCCGGTATCTTGCGCTCTCTCACATGACCGGCGAGAGGCGCGCGTGCAAAGTTCGCAGCCAGATCCGAGCAAGATCCCGACGCCCCCACCGGCGACGCGCGGCGCGCTCTCGCCGGGGCTCGGGCTCGGCTGGACGCGCGTGGCGCAGGCAGTGGCGGAGGAGGTCTCGCCGCACTCGATCGACGGGATCTGGCTCTTCGCACCCGTGAGGCTCGAGTGGCGCGAGTGGGGAACGGCCGTGATCACGTGTCGGCTCGATTCCGAGCGGCGGCGCATCTACACGGCGCGCTACTGGCTTACGATTCGTGGGCGGGAGCGGGGGCAGGGCAGGGTGCTCGTAGAGCAGGTCGGCGAGAGTCCCGCGGTAGTCCTGCACGAGGTGATCGCCGGAGTGCAGGAGCGTGCGGGAGAGACCGAGCCGCCGATGGAGATCTCTCCCGAGCTGTGGTATCCGCCGCAGCCGGCGGACCAGTCCGAACAGACGTCACCTGAGGACGAGCGCGAGCTGGCCGAGCCGGCCGCACCGCACGAATCACCCAACGCCGAGGCCCAGGCACCGTGATTGACTCCCGCGCATTCGTGCCCACCAGAGCCTTCCTCACGAAGGGTGTGGGACGGCACAAGGAGAAGCTCACGAGCTTCGAGGAAGCGCTGCGCGAGGCGCACGTGGCGCAGTACAACCTGGTGCGCGTGAGCTCCATCTGGCCGCCGCACTGTCAACTCGTGCAGCGGGAGGATGGGGTGAAGAGCCTCTACCCCGGGCAGGTCGTGTTCGCGGTCGTGGCGGAGGCTCAGACCAACGAGCCCTCGCGCCTGGCGACCGCGGCCATCGGCCTCGCCATCCCCGCCGACGCCAGCCACCACGGCTACGTGTCGGAGCACCACGCGTTCGGGCAGCGGCGCGAGCCGGCCGGCGACTACGCGGAGGATCTCGCGGCCAGCATGCTCGCTACCGTGCTCGGTGTGCCGTTCGATCCGGATCAGGCGTGGGACGAGCGCAAAGAGCAGTGGCGGCTCTCGGGTGAGATCGTGGACTCGATGAACATGAGCTGCAGTGCCGAGGCGCAGGACGACGGCCGCTGGGCGACGGTCGTGAGCGCGTTGGTGTTCTGCGGATGAACGAGTTCCGCGACCGCGGCGGTGCGGGCCTGCCCGCGTCGCTGGCCGGTCTGCCGTGGGCGCCGGGCGAATCTTTTCTGGGTCTCCCGCTCGAGGACGTCACCTTCGAGGACAGTCCGGTCGTCGTTCTGCCCGTGCCGTACGAGGCCACCGTCTCGTACATGGGCGGAACCCGTTTCGGGCCACGCGGGCTGCTTCACGCGTCGCGCTACCTCGAGACGTACGACCATGAGCTCGACTTCGAGCCGTACACCGTCGGCATCTACACGCTGCCGGAGCTGATTCTACCGGCTACGGGTCCCGAGGCGGCGCTCGCCGAGCTGCGCAGCGCCATGGACGGGCTGCTCGACGCGGGGAAGTTCGTGATCATGGTGGGTGGGGAGCACAGCGTGTCGGGTCCGCCCATTCTGGCGCACGCCGACCGGATGGACCGACCGCTTTCCGTGCTTCAGCTCGATGCGCACACCGACTTGCGCACCGAGTACGAGGGCACGCCGTACTCTCACGCCTGCGTGATGCACAGGGTGCACGAGCGGGCCGGAGTCGTGCCGGTGGGCATCCGCTCCCTCACGCCCGAGGAGCGTGTGCTGGCGCGGGAGAAGGGCATCCCGATCGTGTTCGGCTGGGAGCTCGGCAGCGAGGGCTGGATCGACCGCGTGTTGTCCGCCCTGGGCGACGACGTCTACATAACGCTCGACGTGGACTACTTCGACCCCGCCATAATGCCGGCCACCGGGACTCCGGAGCCGGGGGGTGGCTCGTGGTACCCGACGCTCGAGCTCTTGGAGCGCGTGTTCAGGGAGAAGAACGTCGTCGGATGCGACGTGGTGGAGTTGGCGCCGATCCCGGGCCTGGTGCACCCCGACGTGCTCGCTGCCAAGCTCGTCTACAAACTCATCGCGTTCCACGCCCGGGAACGCGCCGGCTGATCCCGCCGTTACCCCGTGAGCCATGGGAACTGAATCCGTCGGCGTCCTGGTCGCCTTCCTGGCAGGGGTACTGAGCTTCCTCTCCCCGTGCGTGCTGCCGCTCGTGCCGAGCTACATCTCGTTCATCACGGGCCTGTCGCTCGAGGAACTGGGCGAGCGTCGCTGGGCGGCGTTGCAGCACGCGTTGCTGTTCGTGAGCGGGTTCACAGTCATTTTCCTGCTGCTCGGCGCGTCGGCCACTCAGCTCGGCCGCTTCCTCAACTACAACCAGGTGTGGCTGGAGCGGGCCGGTGGGCTGCTGATCATCTTCTTCGGGCTGTATCTGCTCGGCGCGATCCGCTGGGGACCGCTCGCGCTGGAGCGGCGCGTGCACATGCAGAACAAGCCGGTGGGCTACCTGGGGACTTTTCTGGTCGGCATCGCGTTCGGCGCCGGCTGGACACCGTGCATCGGTCCCATCCTGGGCTCGATCCTGATGTACACCGGTGTGAAGGCCACGCTGATGCAGGGTCTCCTGCTGCTGCTGGCCTACTCGCTGGG
>Ga0255055_10000894_pt1 | contig 22728 bp, 17 predicted proteins | sample JV7_2_27_MG_FD_188633 | JGI IMG/M metagenome (GOLD analysis project Ga0255055, IMG submission 188633) | Seawater microbial communities from Jervis Inlet, British Columbia, Canada - JV7_2_27 | ecosystem: Environmental > Aquatic > Marine > Inlet | place: Canada: British Columbia | collected...
ACAACGGGGTGGCGAGGGCCTACCCGCTTGCGATTCTCATTCACCATGAGATCGTGAACGACGTGGTTGGGGACCTACCAGTGGCGTTGACCTTTTGCCCCTTGTGCAACTCGACCATCGCCTTTGATCGGCGATTGGCAGACGGAACGGTGCTCGACTTTGGAACGACCGGCAACCTGAGGAACTCTGACCTTGTTATGTACGATCGACAGACTCGATCCTGGTGGCAGCAGTTTACCGGCGAGGGCATCGTCGGCGAACTGACTGGTACAGTGCTTGAGGTCTTGCCCTCCCAGATCATCGGCTGGAGTGAATTCAAGGAGCGCCATCCGGACGGCGAAGTTCTTTCCAGAAACACAGGACATGTTCGGAACTACGGCCGCAACCCTTACGCAGGCTACGATTCGATCGGAAGCAACCCGTTCTTGTTCGAGGGCGACTTAGATGGACGTTTGCCAGCGGTCGAGCGCGTGGTTGCGATTGAGATCGGCGGCACCGATGTTGCCTATCCGTTCACGCTTCTTGGTGAGCTCCAGGTCCTGAATGACTCTGTACAGGGAACTCCACTAACTGTATTCTGGCAGACGGGAACAGCATCTACGTTTGGGAACGCCGGTCAGGATACGGGCTCCACGGCAGTCTACAACCGTGAACTAGACGGTCAGGTCTTGAGCTTCCAGGCTGCACTGGATGGCTTCCGCGATGAACAGACTGGAAGCCTGTGGAACATCTTCGGGGAAGCCGTGGATGGGCCACTAGCTGGAAGTCAGCTCGACCAGGTAGTTTCTGCTGAGCACTTCTGGTTTGCCTGGTCGGTTTTCAAGCCGGATACGATTATCTGGCAGCCGCCTGCGGCCTAAGTCACTCTAGACTGTAACTGCGAAACAAAAAGCGGGTCGACCCATTGGTCGGCCCGCTTTCATTTCAGGGTCTGTGGAGTAGCAAAAGGCGTGGAGCCGAAGCCTGGATCCGGGTGCTCCTGGTGGCGTTCAGAGTAGTTCGGTCGGAATAATAGCCAAACGTAATCAAGAAGAGAGCCATGAGTAATCGATCGAGATCAGCTATTGGGTTAAATTTGTGCGTGAGGACGGTGCATGTCTCTCTTTTCACCTAGAACATACCAATCTGCCTATCGTCCGTACCGAACGGATGAGGATTCGTTGGCCTTGAAGGTTTTCACCTCCGTCGAGAAGGTGACGAAGGGAGTACTTTTCGGGTGCCGCATGTGCGGCAACTGCATTCTCAGGGAGACTGCTTTCGTATGCCCGATGACCTGTCCTAAAGGCATGCGAAATGGCCTTTGCGGGGGAGCCACTCCCGAAGCCTGTGAGGTGGATCCTTCCAGACCTTGCACCTGGTACGTCATTTACGAGCGTGCCGAGCGCATGGGGCGTGAAGATGCGCTGCTTGAAATCAATGCACCTATGGATGGTGACAAAGTAGGGCGCGCCACCTGGTTGGAGGTCGCCAAGACTTGGCGCGCGCATAATCGAGGACCTTCAGCGATTGATTTTGTCGCCAACCGCAAGAAGTTTTCAGATGAATGGAATCAATTCTTCTGCAATCTCCGGCAACCGGATTGGTGGCAGGGAGATTCGGAATTCCATGCTGCGCAGTACGAAGAACCGATCTCGAATTTCGAGAAGAGTCTACGAAGCGGGATATTTACGACGGTAACCGAAATTGCTCCTCCGCTGGGTGCTACAACTGCCATTATCGAGAAGAAGGTTAGTTGGATAAAGGGCTATGTTTCAGCCGCGAACTTTACCGACAATGCCTCAGCCTCCGCACGGATGAGCAGCGTCGCATGCAGCCGGATTTGTATGGATCTTGGGATCGAACCCATCGTGCAGATGCAAGCTCGCGATCGAACTCGCGTCGTCATCGAGTCCGATGCCATGGGGATGGCCGGCCTTGGAATGAAGAATCTGCTGGTGGTGACCGGAGACCATCATCGTTTCGGGCCATCTCCTCGATCAACTCCGACGCAGTTTGACATGGATAGTGTGCAGGTGCTCTGGATGCTGCGCCGCATGCGAGACGAGGGCGTGTATCTCGATGGACGGTCAATCAAGAACCGTCCGGAGTGGTTCCTGGGCGCCGCAGCCTCGCCTTACGGAGCGATCCCGAGGTATGAAGCGCTCCGCTTCGAAAAGAAGATCAATGCCGGTGCACAATTCATCCAAACCCAACCGATTTTTGACTATGATCGTTATTTGGAGTGGCTGGAAGCGCTGGACAAACGAAACCTGCTGGGCAAAGCCTACATCCTGGCCGGACTAGTTCCACTCAAGAGCGCAAAGGCCGCGCATTTCATGGATGAAAACGTACCCGGTGTCGTCATCCCGCCGGAGATCATCAAGCGGATGGATGACGCTGGCGATAAGGAAGGGCAACAGGAAGTTGGCGCCGAAATCGCGCTTGAACTCATTGAGAAAATAACAGGGACTTCAGGAATCAGTGGACTGCATATTATGGCAGTCCATTGGGAGCAGATTGTCCCGCGATTAGTCGAGGAATCGGCACTTCCGCGCCCTATTGAATTTGGGAAAAATGAGGGTGTTCTTCAGGCGGAGTGAGGCGCTTCCCGCTGCATTGCTTCCGCCATCGCACGGACGTGGGCGGGTGTGCTGCCGCAACACCCCCCTATAATCTGAGCACCTTCCTTGATAGCCTGTAATGCGTACTCCGCCATGTGCTCGGGAGTTGCATCGTAGGTCGTGACTCCATCCACCAGATGAGGTACACCGGCATTGGACTTCGCAGTCAGGACCAGGTCTGGCTGAGAACCATGCATTGCTCGAATAACGCCGTGTATTTCTTCTGGACCGTTTCCGCAATTCCCGCCTAGTGCAATCACGTCCATTTCCATAAGCGCTTCAGCGGCAGTCTCCGGGGAAACTCCCATCATGGTATGGCCGGCCGTATCAAAGGTCATCGTTGCTACTACCGGCAAATCGGGTGCGACGTTTCTACATCCCTGGACCGCGGCCCGCACTTCTTCGATGTCGTACATCGTCTCGACCCAAAAGACGTCGACTCCACCTTGAACTAGTGCGCCCGCTTGTTCCTCGAATGCCGCCAGGGCAGCTTCGTGGGTAAGTTCGCCGAGCGGTTCCATCATGACACCGGTAGGTCCAATCGATCCTCCAACCACAACAGGATCGGGAGCAGTATCCGCTGCAGCACGAGCGAGCTGTGCAGCGATCAGGTTGATCTGTTCTGCTTGGTCGTCGAGGCTGTACCGTCCCAGCAGTATCCGGTTGGCTCCAAAAGAGTTCGTTAGAACGATCTGAGCGCCAGCATCGATGTAATCTTGATGGACTTGCTGTACTCGATCAGGGTGCTCAAGATTCCAGCGTTCTGGCGGATCGCCGTGCTGGAGACCAAGCTCGAATAGCAGCGTTCCCATAGCGCCATCGGCAAGGACTGGATTCCCGGACCCAAGCAGATCTTCTAGACTAGTTTGCATAGTTTCTGAGCCTGTGCTCTAAAGATACTGTGCTGGTGCCTTCAAATCAAGTGGAGCGTGGATTCTCAGAGTTCGTCAAACAGCGAATCCAAGTCCTCGTCGGGGACGTCAAACACACCACCACGTGGGGGTAGCGCCTCCTTCGTCATCCATTCGGGAATGCGATCATCCTCCGGACCGAAGCCTGCTGCCTTGTTGAAGGAGCGTTCGGATCTCAATGTCTCCCGACCCAGGATCTGCAAAGGATCCTCTTCCAGATCCCATCCGTAAAGAGCCGAGAGCAAATCACCTATTGCACCTGGTGCACTTGCGAATCCGAAGGTTCCAAAGAGGCACACTCCAAGAGAGTCGTATGCGGCCATGTTAATTTGTGAATCTAGGGAGAGCTTCGCTTGGGGTTTCGGATCCAAATGATCCACCTTCGCCCGAATGGTCAGTCCTGCGGTGTGATCCGCGCCTTGGGGCGAGGTGGCGTAAGTCACGCCGGTACCTTTAATCGCTCTCGGATCATAGGCGGACATTGCCTGTCCTTTGGTGGCAGGAACGCGTTCAACGCCCAGTCGACGTGCGGTGGCCACCGCTCCGTGACCTAGCGCTCTGCCGAGTTCGGTTCCCTCCCGAATCTCCTGTACCAGTTCACGCGCTCGATCCGAGTCGCCATACTCCATCAGGCCGGCTTCCGCCGCTACGCCCAGGGCAGCACCAACCTCAATCGTGTCCAGCCCCAAATCATTAAGTTCATGATTCAAATCTGCTATGGCATCTAGATTGTCGAGGCCAAGATTTGAGCCTACCAGACCGATGGTCTCGTACTCTACCGGGGACACGACCTTGTTGCCTTCCGAATCGGCGAAGACATTGGAGCATTGGATCGTGCAACCCGCCATGCAGGCGTGAGTCTTCCTGCTCTGCCCTCCGCGCTCAACGAGCAGATCTCGCATCGACTCCCCACTGATAAGTTCTGCACTTTCAAAAGAGCCAGTGGTGAAGCTTCTCGTAGGCATCCCCCCGATATGGTTGCATAAGTTCACCATGCCCGCGGTGCCAAATTCTGAATAGGCTTCGGTCCGGGGATGATCCATCAACTCCTTCATGTAGTAGGCCTTCGCTTCTCTGAAGAGCCTTTGATTCTCGATGCGAGGGGGTGCACCAGAAGAACTATCGATGACGATCGCCTTCAACGCCTTAGACCCCATAACGGCACCCAGTCCTCCTCGGGCGGCAATGCGTGAGGGCTCCCGGTCTTTATCCAGATTCTGGATCCCAGCCGATCGAAGCCCCATTTCTCCGCCCTTGCCGATGAGCGCTAGTCCGACATGAGATCCGTACCGCTCCAACAGCGTTTGCGCTGTGTCGTAAACGCCAAGTCCAATCAAGTCATCAGCCGGTTCAAACCGACCACCCGCTGAGTTCAACAGAAGAACAAACCATCCTTCATCTTGCGGCTGATCTTCAAGGACCAGGGCTCTCATGCCCAGGTGCGACAACATCAAGCCGGTCGAGCCGCCGGCATTGCTCTCCTTGACTCCACCGGTGAGCGGGCTTTTTGCTCCAATCGATATACGATCGCACGACGATATTTTGTGCCCAACGAGCAACCCCGGGGCGAAGATTAATTTATTGGACGGCCCTAGTGGCTCACAGTCGGCCGGCACTTCATCAAGCAGGATCCGGGCTATCAATCCGCGACCGCCCATTCTTTGCCAGCTCTCGGGCATGGGCTCTCTATCGACTTTATGAGATCGGACATTGGCTCGCCAAACCTTCATCTAGAGCACCTCTTCTCAGGCTAGCGGTATCGACAACATCGGTGTATCACATGTGGCACCGTAGCGCTGTTTCCTGCCACATTATCACAGCGATGGTATGAGGATCGCAACCAAGATCTTAGACCCCAATTACCCAACGAACCGTCAGTCGTGTCAATTTCTATGCAGTCCCAGCTTTGGGGACAAATGGCACCTTTTAGAGGATCATCTACATGAATCACATGCTTTAAAATTATTTCGGTTTCAATTCCCCGAAAAACCACGTGCAGAGGAGAGGCTATGTCAGATGAGCTGTACAAAAAATTATCCCAATCGGTGATAGACGGTGAGAAAGAAACCGCAATTGCCCTCGCAGAGCAAGCACTTGAGCAAGGGGTCGATCCGCTGTCCTGTATCAACCAGGGACTGACGGTGGGCATCCAGACAGTCGGTCAATTGTTCAACGACGGCGAGTATTTTCTCCCTCAGCTAATCATCGGTGCCGAAGCCATGAAAGGAGCCATGGCCGTTCTTGAACCAGCACTGGTCGGTGATCAGAAACGTGAGGTGGTTGGCAGAGTCGTAGTTGGAACGGTCGAGGGTGATCTTCACGAGATTGGCAAAACATTGGTTGGAACCATGCTTGCTGCCAACGGCTTTGATGTGACAGATATCGGAGTCAATAACAGCTCAGAAGAGTTCATTGGTGCGATTAGGGAGGCGGATGCCGACATCGTTGGTGCTTCAGCGCTACTGACGACGACCATGGTCAATCAAAAGAAGCTAATAGATGACTTGGCTGAGGCAGGGCTCAGAGAGAAGGTGAAGGTAATGGTTGGCGGAGCGCCAGTCACCGAGCGCTATGCACAAGAGATCGGAGCTGACGGCTTCGCCGAGGATGCCATCTCCGCAGTGGATATGGCCTACAGACTCATGGACGCTCCGGCGTAGCATGATCTTCTCTCCCCTATGCATTCTTCCGAGTGAAGTAAGAATTCGTGGGTTCTCACACATTTAGCTACGAAATAACTAGCAACTTCGCGCTGGTTGGATCGAACGGAGTCAGGAGACGGATGTAATGATCGAATTGAAGGAAAGAAGAGCGACCATTCAACCTTTGAAATCGAAACTCAAGATCAGCATTCTCGATGACGAGGAGATTAATAAGATAAATCAGGCAGCGCTGGACATCATCGCGGATATTGGGATCAAGATGCCGTCTGAAAAGGCGCTGAAGATATTTTCCGATGCAAACGCCGATGTAGATTTTGACAAAAAGATCGTCAAAATTCCGAGCGATTTGGTGATGAGTTCGCTAAAGCAGGCGCCCCCGCGCTATAAGTTGTGCGGCAGAAGGCCGGAGCTTGACGCGGATATCGGAGGCGAAAACGGTACCTATTTTTATTGCAGCGGTGAGGCTCCCAAAGTAGTGGATTTGAATACAGGAGAGCGACGGCTCTCGGTAAAGAGTGATATCGAGAATATGGCGAAGGTCGCCGATTATCTTCCGATTACGTCATTGATCTGGCCTACAGTAAGCGCTTCAGATAAGGGGATGACTGCGCCGATCCATGGGGTTGAGGCCTGCTTCAACAACACCGAAAAGCATATCCAGTCCGAATCTTTGATGGATGAGGTCTCAGCCAAATACGCGATTGAGATGGCCGCGGTAGTTGCGGGGGGAATGGACGAACTACGCGAAAGGCCATCCTTCTCGCTTTTGTTGTGCGGCATCGCGCCTCTTGGGCACCATGATGGTGGTATTGAATCAGCTTTGGTTTTTGCGGAAGCCGGCCTACCGGTGGGGATTATGTCCATGCCCACCATGGGGTTGACTGCTCCTCCTTACCAGGCCGGTGCCCTGGCAGCCGGTTTGGCAGAGGCGCTGTGCGCATGTGTACTGATTCAAATTGCCTACCCAGGAACTCCTAACTTCATATCCATTATCCCCGCTATCGTGAATCCACGAACGGGGAATTACTTCATGGGTTCGTCCTACGCTCAGATCACGAGCGCGGCCGCGGTTCAGCTAGCCCACTCCAACGGCCTGCCAATAACGGCGTGCAAGTCCTTCGGAGGAAGCTCGTATGGTCTCAATAGCTGGCAGCTTGGACAGGAGAACATATACGGTCACATGCTAGCCGTAATGGCTGGTGCCGATATGTCATTTGGGCCAAGTGGCATGATGGAGGGAGTAAGTCTGCTGGACATGAGAAGGATCATGTTCGATCGGGAAATCCTGCAGGCAATTGACATCGTGTCCGACGGCATCACGGTGAACGAGGAATCCCTTGCCTTCGATATGGTGCGTGAGGTGGGCTCAGACGGAATGTACTTGGCGCAGAAACGCACAGCCGAAGAGCTTCCGAAGCTCTGGCCGCCCTCAATCCTTTTTGAGAAGCCAGAACTCCCGGAGGAACGCTATAAGGATCCAGTTAAGGTGGCGCACGAATCCATAGAATGGATCTTGGAGAACCACGAGCCAGCACCTTTGCCCAAGAAGGTAAAGAAGGAACTGCGAAAAATCGTAGATGCCGCCGACACGGATGCCAATTTCCAGCGTTGAATAAAGAGCACCAAATCCTCAGAAAGTCCAGGACGAATTGAATACCAATCAGCGACCACTTACCGGAGTTCGGGTAATTGGCCTTGAACAATATATGAGTGCGCCTTATTGCACTCTGCTCTTGGCCGATGCCGGCGCAGAAGTCATCAAGATCGAGCGCCCCGATCGGGGCGACCCTCGGCGTGCGATTCCTCCTTTCGCCGAGAATGAGCAGGGTCAAAGGGTTGCCGGAGGATTCATTAGCTACAACCGCAACAAGAAAAGTGTGGAACTCAATTTGCGTGAAGAAGCAGGCCGCAAAATTTACAGGGAATTGGTGGAAGTGTCAGACGTGGTAGTAGAAAACCTTCGCCCCGGTGCTGTGGAGAAGCTGGGTCTGGGATACGAACAAATCAAGCAAATCAATCCGCGCCTGATCTATGCTGCCATTTCCGGTTTTGGGCGATTGAAAGGCCACACCGGACCCTACGCTCAACGACCCGCTTTTGACATCGTGGCGGAGGCCATGAGCGGAATGATGAACCTGGTCGGGTTCGCAGACAAACCTCCAACCTGGACCATCCTGGGTATGGCTGACATCTATTCGGGATTAGCCACCGCTTATGGGATCATGCTGGCCCTATTCAATCGGGAGCATACGGGAGAGGGTCAGTTCGTTGATAGCTCCATGCTGGACAATATGCTGGCCCTCAACGAACGTATGGTGACCCTTTACTCCTTCACCGGTGAATCACTCGTTCGGGGCCAAACCAAGTATCTCTATCCGCGGGGCGCTTTTCGATGCCAGGATGGCTACCTGGCGCTGAATGTGCCCGATAACGGGCAGTGGGCTCGCTTGTGTCAAGCGATGGGACGCGAGGACTTAATCAAGGATCCTCGGACCGCCGAAGGTACCGTACGTGCCTCAAATGCCGAATTCATTCACTCGATCATCGAGGAGTGGCTGGCCGACAAATCCCGCGCTCAAGCAGTCCAGCTGCTGCAAGATCATGGAATGCCTTCTGGTGCTGTGTACGACGTGGAAGATGTCTTCAACGATCCTCATTTTGAGGCTCGTCAGATGCTGGTATCGGTCGATGATGCTGTTGCGGGTCCACGCCAGTATGCCCGCAGCCCCATCCATCTCTCTTCGAATCCCGATATCCCAACCAGGCCAGCGCCGCACCTGGGAGAGCACACTTCGGAGATCCTCAAGGATTTGCTTAGGTACGATGAGACAGCCATCGAGGAGTTACGTAATAGCGGAGTAATAGGGATCCCAAAGGACCTATAGCCAGTAAATTGGCTCTTTCGTGCTATTCCTCAGGCAAGGATGAGTATTTGCGGCGCAGCTCCTTCTTATCGATCTTTCCAACGCTAGTCTTGGGTAACTGATCCACGAAGACAAAACGCTCCGGTACAGCCCACTTGGTAATCTGTCCTTCTGACACAAAGCTTGCCAGGTGAGATTGAAGGGCGTCCGCGTTCAGCTCTTCCTGAGACCCTTCCTTTGATGCAATGATAGCTAACGGCCGTTCGCCCCACTTCTTGTCTGGAATACCGATCACGCCTGCTTCGAGGACGTCTTCATGCAGACTCAGGATGTTTTCGAGCTCAAGCGAAACAATCCATTCGCCTCCACTCTTGATGATGTCCTTCATTCGATCCACAATCTGGATGTAACCATTCTGGTCGACGTTGGCTACATCACCCGTGTGCATCCAACCCCCTGACCACAATTGCTCGCTGCCTTCCGGATCCTTGTAATAGCCTTCGGTAAGCCAGGGAGAGCGCAAGACAATCTCACCCGTGTGTTCTCCGTCCTGCGGCACATCCTCGCCGTCTGATCCAACCACCCGGTATTTGACCAATGGCATCGGAAAACCGGTTTTTACCCGAACGTCCATCTGATCTTCCTCGGACCAATCCTTCTCCATATGCGTCCGCAATGAAGCGAGTGTGAGAAATGGACAAGATTCTGACAAGCCATATCCAGCGGTGATTTCAACTCCCAGCTTTTGTGCGGCGTTGGCCAACCCATTCGTTAGGCGAGCCCCACCAACAATGACCTTCCAACCGGTTAGATCCTGACCGCTCGATTCTGCTACCTCGAGAACGTTCTGCAAGATCGTCGGAACACAGTGGCTGAAGGAAACGCGCTCCTGTTTCATCAAGCTCAGGATCCGATCATAGTCGTAGCGTCCGGGGTATACCTGTTTCAAGCCGTAGACCGTGGCAACATAGGGCACACCCCAAGCGTGAACGTGAAACATCGGCGTGAGGGGCATATATACGTCATGCTTGCTAAGGCCACCGTCATTCCCGAACATGGCAATAGATCCCCATGCAGCGAAGGTATGAAGGACCAGCTGGCGATGGGAGAAGTAAACGCCCTTTGGCTGTCCAGTAGTCCCGGTTGTGTAGGACAGCGTCGCCTGCGTATCCTCGCTGAATTCTGGAAGCTCGGGGAGGGGAGGGCTAAGTTCCAGGAGTTGTTCATACGTGTAGTCCGCGCTTGGATTTCCGGCAGAAGCGAAATCTTCGGTTATAACGATGAATGTCTTGATATTTGGAAGCTGATCGCGGATACGCTCCACACGTTGGATGAAATCCTCATGGAAGATGAGGATCTCGTCCTCGGCATGCTGGATGGTCTGCAGGACATGCTCTTGAGCGAGGTTGGGGTTGATCGTATGGAGTATCGCTCCTGAACCTGGAATGCCGAAATACATTTCGAGATACCGATGGCTGTCCCATTCAATTACACCGACCTTTGTTCCTTGATAGACGCCCAGATGCTTCAATCCCGCGGCTAGCTTCAGCACTCGCTGATACATATCTTCATAGCGATAACGGAAGCGCTCGCCATAGACGATTTCTTGTTCAGGTACCCAGGAGACGCCGTGCTCGAGCAGATGTTTGAGCAAAAGCTGGAAGTCGTAGGTTGCCACTCTTCACTTCCTCTCAGTTAGATCGCCACTCGTGAGACGACCTTTTCTCGCGATAGTTTGTAAACTCCGTCAACATAGTTCCTTTGGTCTGGATAATCGTTGCTTCCGTAATTGTCTTTGAAGTAGTGGATGCGTTAAAGTGCCCTAAGTGTATACAATGAAACCTAAACACTCGACCGCTGTAGTATCTTGGAAGGATTGGAAAAATCAAACATGAAAACTGTTCTTCGAAGTTCAGCCAACGAAGTCTCGATCGGTGATGAAAGTCCATTCATTATCATAGGCGAGCGAATCAACCCAACTGGCAACAAGCGGCTCTCTAAAGCTCTAGCCGAAGGGGACCTTGATTACGTCCGTGAGCTGGCCCAAAAACAGATCACAGCTGGTGCAGATGTGCTTGACGTAAACGTCGGTGTACCTTCGCTGGATGAGTTAACTCTATTGCCTCAGATCGTTGAAGTGGTGTCCTCCGAGGTCGATGTGCCTATATGTATAGACACTCCCAATTCAGAGGCACTGGCCGCCGCACTATCCAAAATTGACGGAAAAGCGCTTGTCAATTCAGTGAATGGCGAAAAGTCTTCGCTCGAGAAGGTGTTGCCGCTGGTGAAGGATCACGGTGCAGCGGTTATTGGATTGACGATGGACGGTGAGGGGATCCCTTCGACAATCGACGGACGGGTCAAGGTGGCCGGAACGATCTTAGAGCAAGCTGCTAAACTCGGTATCAGTGAAGAGGATGTTGTGATCGATCCTCTTGTTCTGACGGTCGGCGCAGATCACAATGCGGCTGCGACCACGCTCGAGGCGATTAAGAGCATACATGGGGAATTCGGAGTCAACATCAATCTAGGTGCAAGCAACGTTTCCTTCGGTCTTCCAGAACGCGAGATTGTCAATCAGGCATTTATCGCTTTGGCCATGGGGGCGGGAGCCACATGTGCGATAACTAATGCTGCGAAGATGACACGAACTATTCGAGCAACTGATCTACTCTTAGCGAAGGATGAGTTTGGAGCACGCTACATCCAGTACTTCCGATCTCAACAGACGGATTAATCACAAAGGTATGACGACCATTGATGATTGGGAGCTGGCGCTTGATGTCGATCAGGTCTTGCGCGGTCAGGGAGCGGACCCACAGATCATACGCGAGCGTTCACCAAATCTCGTTGAGATAGCTGAGCGCGCCGTCGCTGAAGGCTCCTCGTTGCTAAATCCTCAATTGATATACAGTCGCCTGGAATTGGAATCCGTGCTTCACGAACGGCTTCTGCTCTCTGGCGGAGGTGAGCTGCGCAGCAAATTGCTGGCTCAGCATTTATCTCCTGCCCAGGAGGTTGTGCTGATAGTTTGCACGGTTGGTGAGGAGCTAGACTCGTGGATCGCGGAGGCTTTCAAGAGTGACGCACTATTTGCGCTCTCGCTCGATGGATTGGGAAATGCAGCCGTGGAAGACTTGGCAAATCGAGCCTGTCGGTATTTCGAAAAAGTGGCGCTCGATATGCAGATGGAAACCAGCATCCCTTTGAGTCCCGGCATGCAAGACTGGCCTGTAGATCACGGCCAGGACCAAATATTCGGTCTGGTGTCTGCCGAGCGCATTGGCGTGAGTATCAATAAATCGCGACTGATGTCGCCCAGCAAATCGCTCTCAATGGCTATTGGAATCGGTAGGCAGCTGGTGAGCGGAGGCAGGCAATGTGATTATTGTGTGCTGAGCGAAACCTGCCGCTATCAGGATCATTATGTCTGATGACAAGGCACACTCCCCCATGACTGTGCAGGTTACCTTCGAGCCGATTGGAAGCCGAGTCCAAGTGGAACCGGGGACAGATCTCCTGAGTGCAGCTCAGGCGGCTGGGGTGAAGATCATTTCAATTTGCGGCGGAGTTGGTTCGTGCGATAGCTGCCGCGTACAGGGGATGAGTGGAAATCTTAGTGACCACTCACTGATCGAGCAAGACATTCTCGCTCAGAAAGAATTAGATTCGGGTTTTCGGCTCGCCTGCCAAACGGAGGTATTGGCAGATGCTGCTGTCTACGTGCCCGCAGAATCGCTCTCAAGCGCTCAAAGGCTTCAGCTTGATAGCGAAGAGGTCGAGATCGATGCTGATCCTGCGGTGGACTCATTTGAGCTTGAGATTGATCCACCGAGTTTGACCGATCTGCGGTCTGATATCAGCCGCATTGAGCAGACCATGCTTGACGGTGGCCTACCGCAGCCAAGCTTCGATCTACGGACGCTCCGCGAGCTACCTCAGCTTGTGCGTGAACAAGATTGGAAGGGATCGATCGTTACTCGCGACGGCGAGGTGGTGGCATTTCTGCCTGCCAAAACACCACTGCTTGGATTGGCAATCGATATCGGAACCACCAAGCTGGCTTCTTACCTGGTGGATCTTGAGAGCGGCAAGACGCTGGCCAGGCTTGGCGCGATGAACCCTCAGATCAGTTTCGGCGAAGATGTCATCAGTCGCATCGCTTACGTCGAAGCCCACGAGGGAGGTCAGGCGGAATTACAAGGGGTGCTCTCAGAGGCGATCAATGAGATGGTTGGCGAGATGTGTTCAGCCGCGGATGTCGAGAGTTTCCAAATCGTTGACGCGGTAGTTGTAGGCAATACCGCGATGCACCATCTTTTTGCGGGTCTGCCCGTTGAGCAACTGGGACTAGCACCGTACGTCCCAGCAGTTACTCGTCCAATTTACGTCTATGCCTCTGATTTGGGGCTAAATCTCGCGCCACTTGCCAAAGTTTTCTTTCCCCCGATTATTGCCGGGTATGTTGGTGCCGATCACGTGGCGATGTTGCTAGCGTCTGGAGTAGGGCGCTTAAATAAGAGGACTCTGGCCGTGGACATCGGGACGAATACCGAGATTTCCTTGAGCCAGGAGGATGGGATCCTCAGCTGCTCTTGCGCTTCGGGCCCTGCGTTTGAAGGAGCGCACATTCAAGATGGAATGCGGGCCTCAGCCGGCGCGATCGAGCGAATTCAGATTATTGATGGTCAAGTGCGAACGTACACCATTGATGATCAACCGCCTGTGGGAATTTGTGGATCAGGAATTCTTGACGCCGTAGCTGTGATGTTCGAAGCGGGTGCGATTGATTCAAGCGGGAGGTTGCACTCGGGACACAAGTTTGTTCACGGAACCGGCAAAGATGCCTTCATTTTGATCGTGCCAGGGGCTGAGAGCGGCCACGGAAGAGACATCCGGATTACTGGTTCGGATATCCATGAGATCCAGCTAGCAAAGGCAGCTATCCGCGCTGGTACCGATATCTTGCTCGAAGAGGCTGGAATTCACTTCCACGAATTAGATGAGATTATTGTGGCAGGAGCGTTTGGCACATACCTCAACATCGAGAGCGCGGTGGGCATAGGCATGTTCCCGAAATTGCCCAAGGACCTGTACCGACAAGTAGGCAATGCAGCTGGGGCGGGGGCCAGAATACTGCTTGAATCGACGGAGAAACGCAAAGAGACAGAGCGTATTCTCCAACAAACGCGTTATATCGAGCTAACTACCTTCGAGGGTTTCCAGGAAAAATTTGTTAGCTTGTTGACAATCGCTGTTTGAAATTCGAAGTCACGAATTCTTGCCTTGTCCCTCCGAAGGCGCACCTACTAGCGCGACCCGGTTCCCAAAGACTGTCTTTCCTTCCTCCATATCGTAGTGCGCCGCTCCAATATCGTCAAACGAGTAGACCTTACCGAGGCATGGATCGATCTTTCCAGCGATAACGAGCTGATTGTAGGCTGTTGCTTGCTCATCATTGCTGCCATGTGATCCTTGTAGACGCTTCTGCCGCACCCAGTGATAGCGGAGGTCGACGGTAGCAGAATACCCGGTCGTTCCAGCACAGATGACCACCATTCCGCCGGCCTCACAGACGAAAATGCTGGTGGGAACAGTCGCTTCTCCAGGATGTTCGAAAACAATATCCGGGTTTCGGCGTTCACCCAGGATGTCCCAAATTGCTTTGCCGAAAGCTCTACAACCACTGGTCCATTCCTTCTGACCTTCCCCTTCCGTCCAATGTGGTGGCACGCCCCAGTGAGAGAAATCGTTCCGATTGATGAAGCCTTCTGCTCCAAGAGTCTTACAGTACTCGCCACGCTCCTTATCAGAAACCACCGCGACCGCTCGTGCCCCATGCACCGTGGCCAGTTGAATCGCCTGGGTGCCTAACCCACCTGAACCACCCCACACCAAGACGACATCCCCCTCTTTCAGCTCATTCCCAGCCCAGCCAAAGAGCATGCGATATGCGGTAGTTCCAACAAGGGTTGGCGCGGCCGCTTCCTCCCAGGTCAGGTGAGGTGCTTTGGGGAGGACCGCATGGGACTGCGCAACGCAAAACTGCCCGAAGGATCCGAAGTTGGTGTTGTAGCCCCATATGGCTCCTGAGGGGGCTAGCATCGGATCTTTGCCCGCCTTGATCCAAGGATCCTCGGGATCCCAGTATCCATGGTGAACGACGACTTCGTCCCCGATGCTTACATTCTCAACATCTGCGCCAATCGCATAGACAATTCCGGATACGTCGCTGCCACCTATGTGAAAGTCGTATGGCTCTCCCATCTTTTGTCGGATCCGGATCACGTCGATTGGAATACCGCGGGCGGCCCAAACATTGTTGAAGTTGATTCCTGCCGCCATAGTCCCTATCAAAACCTCATGCGGCTTGATATCGGGGACATCGACCTCCTCCACCTGAAATGCAGTTCGAGGATCACCAAATCTGTCTTGTCGAACCACTTGTGCGAACATTTTTTGGGGGACTTCCCCGATAGCCGGTAGGCTGCCTATACTTGTTGCGGTGGCCATGTGAGCTAGCTCCTTATTTTGGCGCGGACTGCAGAAGTTTTCGCCCAAACGTGGAGTCCGAATACGGTCCGCGCGATCGGAGATAGAAATCGGACTGATTGATTTTGAGTGCACGGTTGGCGGTCATTACCAAATGATTTACTCGAATTTTCATCTAGGCATCGCGGTAGGCTCACTGCGCGATGGGGCATGCGAGTTCGCAGTACCGGCAAGGTTTAGTGACCTCACTGGGCTCTTCGATCCCCATGATCGAACCATCGATTATTTCCACAGCTGCATCACGTTTGTCATTCTCAAGCTTGCAGAGCGCCCTCTCGAAGGATCCGCTTCGGAATGCATCTCTTGGACAGGCACTGTGACAGGGCTTGTCGCAGCCGTAACACGGGTTGAAGTCGAGAGGACCCGTCGGCTCGAGTTCAGCCTCCATGAAGATCCCTCGAAGACGGACGCGCGTTCCATATTCCGGTGTGACCAGGAGGTTGTGCTTGCCAATCACTCCCAGTCCAGCCAGAGCGGCAGAATCCTTTAGGAAAGTCCCCCCGAATTCGATTTGGTACGGCAGCGAAAGGGCATTGATTCCAAGTTCTTCAGTCATCCAGATCCGAAGCTTCTTAGACTGCATCCTCATCACACCATTGCCGGGGGTAAAGCCTGGGACCTTCATACTCCACCAATCGAGAGCAGGCTCGGATTCTGGATGTTCCAGAGCCCACACAAGCACTGATTTGTGTTCCTCGCGCCATTCCACGCCCTTGTATTCGTAATACGACGGCGAATCACGATCGAATTCTTCGTAGAACGGCGAATTGTCGTAGATCTCAAAGGTCTTGGAAGTCTTCAGGTTTTCGATACTCGCTATTCCCGCCAACGACGCACCCAACTCTTTGGCCTTCTCGACGATAGCTTTCTCGAGATTTGATTTCATGTGCTGATGTCCTTTCCACCACGGAGCCGAGCAGTGACCTCGGCCTGTTCCTTCTCGGGGCTCACCCTGATACATCCACTCCGTTTACTGGCCTTTCCAGTCAGGCTCCCTCTTTTCCACAAATGCCTTAGCTCCCTCTCGAGCGTCGCTGCTCTCGAGCATCTTCATGAACGCCGGCCAGGATTTTGAACGTAGCGCCTCGTAACTCTCCTCGAAGGTGAGTTCCTCTGTCAGGTGAACCGCCTCTTTGACGGCCGCCAGAGAGAGCGGGGATGCACGGAGAAGATCCCGCGCTAGCAAACGAGCTCGCTCTATTAGTTGATCCGCAGGTGCGACCTCATTTACCAACCCGATATCGGCTAGCTCTTGAGCGCTGAATCGCCGACCTGTCATGAGTATTTCGAGCGCTTTTTGACGCGGCAAGAGTTTAGGCAACATGAACGTACCAATATCTGGCGCGAAACCGATGCGAACTTCCGGTAGCATGAACCAGGCATGCTCAGCCGCGATGACAAAGTCGGCTCGCAAGAGCATTTCAAATCCGGCCCCGATGGCCATGCCGTTGACGGCACAGATAACCGGCTTGAGCAAGTCTGCCATCTCTGGAAAGCCACCGAATCCGCCTTCTCCAAAATCTTCGAGATACTCCTCCCCCGCGGCAACGGCATTTAGATCCCATCCCGATGAAAAGAACTTCTCTCCTGCACCTGTCAAAATCGCAACTCTAAGGTCGGGATCATCGCGAAAATCCGCGAAGAGTCTGCTCATTTCCCGGCACGCCTGCGCATCGAGCGTATTGGCCTTTGGCCGATCCAAGACGATCTCAAGGATCTGCCCATTTTGCGTGATCTTTAAGAAATCACTCATTCTGTTATTCCCTCACCGATTCGGTCACCTAACTAGTTTCGTTCCGCGTTTAGACTGATCAGAGCATCGGCCGCGACCGCCCCTTGGCCTTCTGCCAGGAGCATCAACGGATTGATGTCGAGCTCGACGATATACGATGGGTCGTCCTCCACCATGCCTGCGACTGCCAGGATGACGTCCGCGGCAGCGTTCAGATCGGCGGGTGGAGCTCCCCTGAACCCACTAAAAAGCGGTGCAGACTTCAGTCGACCCAGTGCATGCAACACTCGGTCTCTGGTGGTTGGCAGCAAGAGCGATGCGCTATCTCTTATTACCTCGACCGTAATTCCCCCACCTCCGATCAATAGGTACGAGCCGAATTGCTTATCGACGGCCACACCGACAATGAGCTCCGCCACCACGCCCTCCACCATTTTCTCGATCAGATAGGACTCAGAGAGGCTCAGCATCTTCGTAACTGCCGCCGAAACTTCATCTGCATTATCAAGGTTGAGTCTGACGCCCCTTGCTTCGGTCTTGTGTGGGACACCCAATGCCTTGACGACGATCGGATAGCCTAATCCTTCAGCCGCTCTAGCCGCCTCGCTGGCGGTATGAACGACTCGCGATGAAGGTATCGGTACACCATACTTGGCGAGAAAGTCCTTGGACTCGGCCTCATTCAATACATTGGCTGGACCATTCTGCCGTTGACTGAAACTATTAAGTAATGGTGGGCTGGGCGGACGGCTCCAAGCTGCGCCAACATCGACCGCGGCTTGGATGCCTGCAAGTCCGGCATCGATACCGCCAAGTGTTGCTACGCCGTCTTTCATCAAGCGCGCTGCCACCGACTCCGAAATCGTGTCGGAAAAGGTCGACAGCACCGCGCCCTTGGTGCTGGTCTGCTGTACTGCCCGCACAAATCCTCTCTCAGCTCCACCCCAGGTCGACTGGTCACAAAGGTCATCTCTTGGATAATCGAGCACACATAGCGCTACATCGAAATCCTCTGACAAGAACGCCGTGAAGTCGTCGGCCATCTGTTCCTCATCATCCCAGGTGAACATCTGATAATCGAAGGGATTGGCTGCAACAACTCGCTCATGCATCGTTGCGCGCAAACCTTGGACTACCTCATCAGACAGGGGAGGCATCGTCAGGCGTGGACCCAGACCGTCGGCAAGAAGTGTGAGATCGCCGCCTGAGGTGCTCATAGCCCCAGTCCGGCCGCCGTTCAATGGACCGAGAACGTGCAACACTTTCAGTGCTTCAATGAGCGCTTCTAGAGAATCGACTCGAGCCACACCGAGGCGTTCGAAGAGAGCGGAAACCAGGGCGTCAGAACCGGCAAGCGATGCCGTATGCGACAGCACCATTTTCTGAGCGACATCGGAGCGACCGACCTTCATGGTCACTATTGGCTTGCCCAGCTCACGGGCGACGCTGACTGCCTCCTCAAAAGCCTTCGGGTCTGGCATAGTTTCTACAAAGAGCCCCAACGCCGTCACCTTATCCTGTCGAGCGAAGACTTCAATCGCATCGTGGAGATCGAAATTAAGCCTGTTCCCCAGTGAAATCATGTAGGCGATCGGAAGGCCGCGCCGCTGCATGGTGAGGTTGAAGCCCACGTTCGATGACATGGTGATTATTGCAACACCTTCGTCGACGCGTCGGCCGCCCTGCTGGTCGGGCCAGAGCATCGCCCCGTTGAGATAATTGAGAAGTCCATAGGTATTTGGCCCGATCAGGGGCATTTCGCCTGAGGCTTCCAGAAGTCGATCCTGGAGTTCGGAACCATCCTCGCCCGCCTCGATAAAGCCTGATGCATAGCAGACCGCGCCCCCTGTGCCCCGCGCTGCGAGATCTCTGACAATATCGATCGTGATGTTGCGATTAACTCCCACAAATGCGGCATCTGGGCTGCCGGGTAGATCCTCAACCGAGCGGTAGACGGGGCGACCCAGGATTTCTGTTTTCTTGGGATGGACGGGCCAGATCTCCCCTGTAAATCCCATACGTTCGCTCTGGCGAATCGTCTCTTGAGCCTGCGCACCACCAAAAACAGCAATGGAAAGCGGATCTAAAAGGCGCTCAATCGACATGTGTTGCCATCCCATCGAGCACTTGATAGACCAGCGTCCTGAACTCATTCCTTATGGGGTAGGTAAGCGAGGGCATAAACTGCGCCATTAGAATCGCGATGACTTTTTCCCGAGGGTCAATCCAGAAATACGTCTCTGCATAGCCCCCCCAGCCATAGTCTCCATGATTTCCATTGATGCCCGCCTGGGCAGGATCCAAGAGAACATTGAATCCCAGGCCGAAACCGATACCAGGGACGGCGGCCTCTACAATACCGTTATAGGATATCGGGAGATGAGCCGTCGATAGATGGTTTTTGGTCATCAGCTCCACAGTTTCTTTCTCAAGTAATCGTGAACCCTGCCATTCTCCCTTGTTCAGCATCATCAGGGCGAATTGCAGGTAATCATGTACCGTAGAAACCAATCCCTGTCCGCCAAGCAGCAACCGTGGATTGACGTAGTCACCACCAATGGAATCGTCGAGCGGCTTCAAACCTGTGGCGCGCGACCGACCATACAGCGTTGCTAAGCGGTCCATCTTCCCGGGCGGCACGGTGAAGGCGGTATCGACCATCCCGAGTGGTTCAAATATGTTTTGTCGGAAAAATGCCCCGAGCGAGCTACCGGATACCACCTCGATCAGGCGGCCGATCACGTCTGTCGCTATGCTGTAGTGCCAAACCTCACCGGGCTGATACATGAGCGGCAATTCGGCAAGGCGCAGAATCATTTCATCGAGCGAAAGTTCCAGATTGAATAGATCCGCCTGGTCATAGAGTTTGTCAATTGGTTCCTTCGAATCTCTGTATCGGCCGTAACTGAATCCAGCTGTATGACGCAATAGGTCGAGAGCAGTGGCTGGTTGTTTCAGAGCAGTGAGTTTCCCGTCTTTCTCTAAGACTTGGACTCTCTCGAGCTCAGGCAGGAATTTCGTGATGGGATCGGAAAGCTGTACGAGATCTTGCTCGACAAGCATCATCAAGGCCAGGCTGGTAATCGGTTTGGTCATGGAGTAGATCCGGAAGATTGTGCCAATCTCCATGGGCGAATCCGTTTCCATATCACGCAAACCTACGATGCTCTGGTAAACGACTTCGTTATCGCGGGCGATCAGCGATACGGCACCCGCTAGTTTGCGCGCATCGACATACCCCTGCACATGCCGGTCAATCTGTTCGGCGTTAATTTGACCTCCTAATGGTAGGTCCCCAACTCATCGACAAGGTCCATGAACCAATCGATTCTCTCGGCCGGTGCAGCGCCTGGAACCTCGCAACCTGGAGCGAGGATGTAGCCACTATCAGCAGGAGCAAGGTCGATACAGTTCTGAACGGCTTGCCTCATATCGTCTTTGCTCTCTGCCATAAATGTGCCGGTGTCGACGTTTCCAATGAGAACCGTCTTACCTCTGGTTGCTTCGACTGCTCGTCCCATGTCTGTCCCGGAATCGATGCTTACATTCGAAGCGCCGGTGCTGACGATGTCTTCGATGATCGGATCTGCATTTCCGCACACGTGCAGACCAACGCCAACTTTCTTCCCCTGAAAGTGGGTAACGAGTTGCTTGTGGTACGGCAGCACGAAGTCCCGATACATGTCAGGTGAGATCAAGCTGCAAGAGGCAGGAGCCTCGGAATATCCGATCCCAACGCCGATTTCCGCCAATTCCTCGGTAATGTCGATCGTTGCCTGAGTGCAAAAAACCATTAGCTCGTGAACATATTCGGGATCATTCATCGAGTCCAGGATGAGCTCGGTTGCCCCTCGTAGTCCCATGGCGATCGTCCACGGTCCGGCAATTACTGCAGAGACGATTGCATCGGAAAGAATGTCTTTTGTTTCTGCACAAGCCCAGAGATAGTCGGGAATTCGGCCGTCTTTCTTGGGGTCAGCGAGTTGCAGGCTGCCAAGCCTCCCTTTGTCCTCCTTGAGCACCTCGGTCTTGGATATGCACATGCTGTACTCTGGAAACTGCAATTCATTTCCAAGGGCTTCGACGTCCATCAGCAAATCCCGCATCATGATCATGATGTCAGGTTTGTAGCGTTCATAGGCGGCGACTTGGGCCTTGACGAAAACCTTGGGGTCGAGCAAGAGCTCACTCATCGGTGCTCCGATAAGCTGAGCGTTGCAAATTCCGGTGAATATGTACGCTGGAACTCGATCGATCTTGGGGTCTTGGTCGGAAAAGGTTTTCTTAAAGGCCGCGGAAATCCTTTTCCTGCCGCTCATTTCTTCCATGATTTATTCACCTCTTGATTGATAGCTTCTATGTCGGTTGGCATCTCTGAAAACTGGCGGATCAACAGATGTCAATTAGTTTTGAGAGCTCTCCAGCTTCTTCCCAGATCTTCATTTGTTCTTGGTAGGTGGGAGGCATGGTCGGTTCGAAATCAAAGAAGCTAGTGATCGGATAGCGGATCCCAGCTTTGTGAGTTTTTTCCAGGCCATCAATCAGATTGTCCAGATCGGATGGATGCAGCATGAAGGCCATTTCGTCATCCTGCGTCATGCCAAATATCCGATCCCCGTTTCCGGGGACGATGTACCGACTTTCTTCTTTTTCAATTGTGGTGATGATCGTCGCACATCCAAGTCGTCCCATGGCACTTGATTGCACGGATCCACCCTTGTGGTAAAGGACGCCCTGAATGAGCCTCATGATCTGGGCGGGGTTGCCGTACATCATGTATAGGTCCGGATCAAATGCTGTTCTGTGGAGAGGGGCTGCCAGAATGTGGCTGTAGGTCTCATGTTCAAATCGATCAATTAGATCCTCTTCACTCTTCCCGACCTCTTTTGAAACGGTGAACATCCCCTCAGCCATATTCCCTTCCTCAAAAAAGCTGATGTCTTTGAAGAATCCGAACGGGGCCGCACCCAGTGCGCACGCCATGTCTTCCTTGCCCATTGCGATGGACCATCCGTACTTCCTCGCCATCCCAATTCCCTGGCAGATCGCAATGCGCTTCTTCATCTGCTGGAAGGGCCGACGCGTCCTTTCGGGTATTTCTTCTTCCGATTTGAGCATCTTGATCGCCACGGGAAACGTCAATAGGCGAACGTACTTGCTCAATGCCTGATCCAGTTCACTTACCTCTGCCATGTTTTGCTCCTCTCCTCTTTGAATTCACGAATTGAGTTCTCTTTCTTCGGTTTCTAATGCTGACCTCCGCACGGGAGCCTATTGTGTGTGTCCAGTTCATATTTATGCACGTAAAGTCTCTATATAGTCGATTAAAGAATCGATTGAGCTATCGACATGATGGTTTGATTTATCAACGCCGTGCAGAACGGATGCCCCAAGCATTCCTGAAAA